>Ga0335072_10011119_pt1 | contig 12905 bp, 7 predicted proteins | sample Lox_Sample_21_FD_206725 | JGI IMG/M metagenome (GOLD analysis project Ga0335072, IMG submission 206725) | Soil microbial communities from Loxahatchee National Wildlife Refuge, Florida, United States - Lox_Sample_2.1 | ecosystem: Environmental > Terrestrial > Soil > Wetlands | place: USA: Florida...
TTGCGAGATTCACAAAAGTCTTGTCTCAATATCCTTAGGGTGACTTAGATGGCCTCTTCCATATTCTCAGATCCGTTGTAGAACTTCTGTGTCTCGGAAGGCTGTGGCGCCAGCCTTCCTGCCACACGCTAAGCCCAGATTGTCACCGCCTTCGAGTCTTGTCACGTGATCAAAGCACCTTTGTAGAAGATGGCTACTAAAACCATATCTTTGAACTCTGTCGCCCGGTTTTTAATCAACAGCTTTGCAATCGCATAGTTCGACTTGTGAACTGCAAAGTGCAATGGTGTCCATCCACACCCATAGGAACTCTTTGTATTGATATCCGCTCCACAATCGAACAGCAACTTAACGATCTGCGGGGACTCTCGTCCAAAATGCAGCGGTTGTTTACCCTATGCATCCTGGATAGTTACATCCGCTCCCACCTCAAGCAGGAGCTTGGGTACTTCGACCATGTCGTAATCGACTGCCCAGTGAAGTGCCGTTTGTCCATTCAATTCCTGATGGTTGACATCTGCTCCAGCCCTAACCAACAGCTTGATTGCTCCGAAATTTCTATATAAACATGCCCATTGAAGTACCGTCCTTCCTAAATCTGCCTTCGATTCTTTGCTATTAACGTCTCTCCCGCATCATTGAACAGCTTGGTCAAGCGATCGTGCCCCATCTTGGCTGAGCGGATTAAAGGCGTCTCTTCTATATCCATGCAGCTGTCGAGGCTTGCTCCTGCCTCGAGCAAGAGCTTGGCTACTGCATAATGTCCATAGTGAGACGTCATGTGAAGTGGCGTAAATTCGCTGCCGCTTCTCTGCTTTTGCCTCGATAAGTAGCCTAGCGACATGCTTCGTACGCATGCTTGGCCGCTGCATGTAGTGGAGTTTCTTCATCGCTATTCTTACCATTTATATTAAGTCCTTCTCCTATCGGTTTGGGAAGAATAGCATCTAAACCCAGTGTTGCACCCACAAGCTAGGAACATCTATTAAGCCGTTGACTATAATCCTCAAACTTCCAGTCAGGGAGATCCCTAATTTGCATTGTACAAGCTACTTTGGATTTTTCATATATGAGTTCTAACGAGAGTTTTAGATGTTCTCCAATGAACAACTTCTGGCGTGGACATTCTAATGGTGAGCCGCATAGAAATGGGTATCTTTGGAGTTGCAGATCCATCTCATCATCGTTTATCGAATAGCCATCGGCGAAATTGTCAAAAAGAAGATACGTTATGCACCTTCCCGCAATCTGCTCTTCTGCATTTGGAAACCAATCTTTCCATTTCCTTAAAAAATATTCTTCGACCGTGAAATCGACCAAACGTATGGTCCCACTTTTAACATCAACGGTAATAAGTCCTGCCGTGATTGAGATAAAGAACGTGGCATCTTGCTCTACACCTTCCGGATCCAGTCCGTGGTCCCCGGCCAGGGCATAGTGTATCTTATCTAGCTGCAAATGGCGTAAACTCTTTGAGATCTAAGAAAGAGCATTGAGGGTTAGCTAGTTGTACTCTTCAACCTGAATTTGTATGCGGAACACAGCATCGTTGTATGTTACATCAAGTTTAGTGGGTAAATGCTGTAAAGCCTGCAAGGCCTTCTTAAGAGTGAGCTGATTTCTTAGACGATCGAGATGGGAGTAGGAACCTGCAGGATGAGAATCCTGCGTTCAGGATAAAAGGGTGTATTCTCCATGATCTTAAAACTCCACTTACATTCCTTGTGCTTTATCAGCTATGGTACGAATAATGTCATTCCTCGATTCAGGCTTCGTTCTCAGGGCATCCGCAAATCTGAATTTGATACTATCAGAAATCTGGTTTTGAAAGGCATTTGCAAACATCGGGTTCAGGACCAGTTTTGTGTAAAGTTCCCAGAGTTATATTTTCAGAGCTAAAGCTCGAGCATAAAACTCTCCGTACCTTGAGACATCTTTCCATTGTGCGATGAAGCCGAAGACAACTTACGTCACTTGAATCGCCACACCCAGAACCCCAGTGAGTCCTGTTGCTAATGAAAATGAGTCTGACATGCTCTATGACAAAATGATCCCCCCGTCCCTTCAGATGGTCTTGGAGCAGATCAGTTTTCCAGTGACGGTCTTTCTAAGGTAATTTAAGTTACGCTTGTTTAAGCATTTTTACTTTTGTGTTGACGATTTAGGTGCTTGTTATCGTGACTGTTAATACCTTGTTTTTTTGCTAGATATAATGCATTTATTTAAGGTGATGTACTGTACAACGGCGACGCCATATTCGGTCGTCAAAATCCTAAAGTTATACACTACATTACTATGATCTATCCTCAAGCTCAACGCCATCATCGACGTCCTCAGTTCCATCTAACATCTGCTCACTCGGAGTCGTGTTGGGCGGAGGTCGACCTGTGCTATTACTTCCTATATGAATTCTACCACCTGAAATATGCAAAACTTGATCTGACACCCATAGAGCCCCCTTCTTCAGCACGCCCCAAAGTCTCTCCTGACTCTCAATAATTCCACTGTCATCCCTGGGGTTTTCGCTGGCCTCTACCTTGAATTGATACTTCAGGCAGTCTTTCACTGTTACAAGACCTGTAAGCTTCCCACGGTATTCTATAAGAATGACACGGGGCCCAATCTTTCGGAACAGTTCCATGACTGTCTCCAGTGGTAGACGTGGATGCACGGTAACAGGAGTGGGATCGATGAAGCGGCTGAAGTCAACAGCCGAGTCTGATACCGTGGATTCGAACGAAAAGCCCGGTGTGGTCACTGATGGTGTCATGGCACTGATGGACGCTGAAGGTGTAAAAAAACACTTGGCTTCAGCACTGACTGCTCGATCTTTCTTGATACGATCCATAGCATATTTGAGCTCTGTGCGGCCGATATAGCCAGCAAGGATCTTTGTGGTTGAATCTTCGACAATCGGAAAGCCTTGATACTTATCAAGCTTGAGTATTTTCTCGACATCTCTCATTCTGAGGCCAGTGGTTGGCAGAAAGACCACTTCGCTAGTCATGATTTGCGACACTGGTATACCAAAAGTATGCTCTTCTTTGTTATCCAGAAATGGGAAGCCACTAAACCATATCATGCGATCGGCAATGCCTCCCTTACCAAATAACTCGCTCACCGCTTTTGTAACACCAACTACAATCATAGTTGGCAGAATATAGTCGAGAGCTCCAGTGAGCTCAAACATGATCACAACCACTGATACAGTGATGTGCATTATCCCACTAAGGGCGGCACCAGCCCCGAGAAAAGCGTATGTCCCCGGCGTAATGCAGGGCAAGTCGGGTTCGCAAGCTGCGAAAAAGACCGAGTTAGGATAAGCTTCATGGATTGCCTGAACAAGTATGCCAACTGTCCTGCCGAAAGATGCTCCAATAGCCATTGATGGTACGAATATGCCCGCAGGGACCTTGCAACCATATGAAATGATGACTAAGAAGACTCGGAGTACTGTAGCAATGACAAGGGAGAAGACCATAGACCATCTGTTCTCTGCGTCGCATAATCCATGGTAGTCTTCGGCGCCTTCACACTCTAGAAACAATATCTCCATGCTTTCCGTCATATCTATTCTCAGAAACAAGTTGGGATAGCAAATTATTGCAGTCCCTGCAGCCAATAGTGTTGCTTCGAGAATGGCGTATTGTGTTAGGTATTTCTTGCGGAAGGCCTGGGCACGTAAATTCCATTTAATGACAAAAGCTCCATATAATCCACCAAATATGCCGATAATGATATAGAAAACAACCTCGAAAAAGTGCCATGAGCGGTCATAGCGGACTTGGAACATAACCAACTGTCCAGTCCTGAAAGGGTTCATAGCTGCAAGAACAGCTGTCGCAACAAGAGCGCAAAAGTAACTGCGCCACATTGTCTTCAAGGGAAAGTATGATGACATCTCTTCCAGGGAGAACAATACACCGCCGATAGGGCTTCCAAAAGCAACTGCGACGCCGGCGGCAGCACAAGCACTAAGGATTTCGCGAGTCTTCGAGGCATTACGCTTGTATTTATCGAACAGCCTTGAGATGACATTGCCAGTGCACACAGCATAATGAACGCTTGGTCCCTCCTTACCAACGGAGAGACCTGATGCAATAGCTAACGGCAAGGCAATCGATTTGATGAAGAGAGTCTGACCACCGAGGAAGCCTTTCATGACAAAACCGGCAATGATGCACTTGATTTCCGAAATTCCAGATCCTGCTGCATATGGTGCAAACGACTTAACAAGATTCGCTGCCGTGAACGCAAAGAGCGTCTGTAAAAAATTTCAGTATAGAGAGACCGGTACTGGCTTAGGGCTGCCTACAGCAAATATAATATAGAGAACGTAATTGATCGGAGCCAAAGGAGTCCATGGATGCCAATCAGGGCACCCTGAAACTATTAGCAATGATCCAAGGCAGCATGAAGTCACTTGCCATTGTCCTCCCCCCAGCAACAGAAACTCTCATTGAGATAAAAAGCAGTTGTACAGTAACCAAGCTTTACGTCTGATAACCACTCCGTAATGATATTGAGGAACGCAGCATTGAGTCCGATTGCAGCACCTGCATTCTATCAGCGTTATACATTACTATAGCACTATAAGACATACCGATCAACGTGACGACGATCCACCCTTGTCCAGCATCATAAGACTCCCAAAGCTTGTACCTCCAGCCTACGCGGCCACCACTTTCGAAGAAGCTCGCATTCTCTCTTCGTCGAGCTTTTCGGCGCAGCTGTTCTCGCGCCGCATCTTGTACCCAGTCTAAGATCAAAGTCAGTCCAAACGAGCTCAAAGGGATTATGGGCACCCAAGATGCGTTTTGGTGGTTACCTATTGTGGTAAAATCCTAGGTTCAGTCAGTCACCACACTCGTGCAACGAGAAGTTTGGGGGCAAATGATATACCTCATATCTCTTTATCTCATCTATCTCCTCTTCTATCTGACGCTCTTGGCCATTCGGGGCTGTACCACCATCGCCCTGCTCGGCAGTCGAGATGGCGAAGGATAACCGACTAGAGACTGACGGACGGCGTTGAGCGCGTGTTATTGGCACTGAAAAGGAGGATGTGCGTGAGTTCATGGCAGCAGCCGCTGTAACATGATCGCTGCGTAGCGTCTATATATTGAGATGCGCGCTCTTGTGTTGAGTTGTGCATTGTTGGGCGCTCGGATTACATTGGCCTCGTCTCGAAAAGGACCGCTTCCAGCCTTGCGTTACGGGCCGACGCTAGGTCCAACCTCGCGTCTCCTTCCCAGAAGCGCGACTCCTGTGCCCTATTCCATTCTCATACCACCTACGCCATTCTCGGATCCTAACAAAGGCACTGTTAACTCATCCAATTCTGGTACGTGATCTCTGATCTATTTCATCTCCTAGGCTGCCGCAGGGTTAGGCATGGCCCATATTGGAAATTTCATCATTGACCTATTAAGAGGCAAGATGAGGATCTGGCGTCAAAGAAGAAATAAAGTCGCTTTCCACGTCGATTTCATCATACTGGGTCGGCATCCACCCCTGATCACCTTCTCTATCTACAATGTACCCCTTATAGAGCCTACTTCCTTCTATGTTCTCCTAAGTGAGGCTGGATCTTCCCTAAGCTCTCTTGTTTCATTCGAGAGACAGTCCTTGCAAAACTATAAATATGAGTAACATTTTTCTTGAAGACCGAAGAAGACTCTAAAACTAGGGGCTATTCTCAAATAGCTAGCCTCTACTGGTTCCTGTCAAGACGTGCTCCATGTCTCCTCCGTATCCCCTGACTTCTAGACGGTTGGGAAACGATCGTGCACTTCTCTCGCTTTTAAGTCACAGCGTCATCGGTCTGATCCAGTGTATCAGGAGTTCGGAAAGTACTGATAAGTTCAAATAGAGCTAAGACCCGTTCCCACACTACGACTCTAAGGACGCCGTAAAAACGAACGCTTTCTACATTCCGTGGTCGTGCCTCGAGACGGAGTACTTGTTTGCATTTGTAGGCATTATTGGAGTCCATTTCTGTGATCGTAGAGCTCTTGTGGACCCTCTCGTATCTCAGCATGCCCTACAACACAGCACCTATAGCTCCCCGCAAGGAGGTTACAGGGGCAGCTCAACTCCCATGTTAGTATGCGTCTAATGTTTCATAGATTTCACAGCTGACACATGACTAGTGGCGAGAGTAAAGAAAATCATCGCACAAGATTCTGATATAGCCATGTGCTCAAATAATGCAGCATTTGTTATTACCCTCGCTACCGTGAGTAAGACCTATCTCCTCAACATTTCTCTTTTCTGATGGTGCCCAGGAGATGTTTATACAGTACCTAGCCGAACAAGGCCATAATGTAGTAAAGTCTGAAAAGAAACCGCGACGCAATATTCAATACAGAGATTTAGGTGTGTGAAATCTTCGAATTCAACACCTTAAAATTCGTTAACAAAACGCACAGCAAACGCCGTAGCACGACACGATGTCCTTGAGTTCCTCTCAGACGTTGTTCCCCGGACAGTTCCTTTCAAAGAGGTCAAGGCGCGCGCAAAAGCAAACGGCAACATTCTCCCCCGTCAGACTGTCGAGCCCGGCCAGACAACACTCGACGGTAAGGCACCCCTTGTCAATGGCAATGGCATCAATGGGCTAGGCTTGGATGGTTCGACTGACGATAATGTCGATGATGAATCTGGGATGGCTGATCCAAGTATGCAGTTGGAAATGGAAATTCGGGGGATGAGGACTGGTACTGGTCCTGCTGAAGATGGTAATAGGAATGAGAATGGAAACGAGACCAGAAATTTTGTCAAGGACGTAGAAATGAGCTAAATTGAATATTATTCTTCAGGATAATGTCTTGTGAGACAAGCTAGACCACGTCAAAGCTGAGCGTCATTGCTATATTCTTAAGTCTTATCTTTCTGAGTCAGTTTTCCTTCCACATGCCGAATGCAATGTTATCGCCAGAAAAAGCATATCTAGTAAGGTGTGGGAGGAAAGAGCAGGGATTTCCAGAAGATGTTGATTCGTGAGTAGCTGTCATCAGAGAAGTCTCTTGAATGGCTAGGACGATCGAGTGACATGAATACAGGATCATCAGGTGACAGTAAAGAAGAGGAATGTGATATGCAAAAGTGATTATTAGCCAACAGCTAAACGCCTATACTTTTCAATCCATCCTTTTAGAACGCCCGTAGTATGCTAGAGTCTGTCCAGTCTCAACATAAGTCGTTCCCGCCAATATTCATTTCATTCCTCCATGGCATCGTCATCATCCTGAGCACCAGCCGGTATTTTCCCTTCATTCAACTCCTTTTCCAATCTTACAATATCCTGCAAGCTCTTGGCATTCCGGATCAACTCCTCCACCTTTTTGCGCTCCTTGTCAGTAAGTTTCACGCGATAGTTCTTGTTCGAGGATGTATAGGCCCCATTCATCGAGGGTACGTCGAAGGTTCGCGACTTTACACCCATGATCTGACCACATTGTGAGCTTCTGGGTCTCGTATCTGGAAGTAACCAAGCGGGATAATATACCTTAGATGCAAGTGCTGATGGTTCTTTGGCGGTACCAAAAAGCTCCTTTGCTTTTTTGCGTTCCGCATCCTTGACTTTTTGGTAGTCAAGGAATCGGACGGCCGGACAGCGCCATAAAACCCAGTATCGATAGTGCTATAGGATGATAGTTATGTTAGTCAAGGAAGGAATCTCCACCTAAGGCCACTCTACCTCTTTTCTTGTCACAGGATTCTCTATCAGCACCAGATGTGTGAGCTTTGGAAATGTAGATAGCACATCTAAATCGGCCAACTCCGCAATATTATTGGAAGTAAGCACCAAGGTCGTAAGATTTGGTATCGATTGCGCCAACGAGGACTGGATGCTTGCTATTCGATTTCGCGCCAGAAGAAGCGTCTGTAACCTGGGTGAGAGGGGAAAGTTTCCAAGCACCTGGATGTCGTTGTCCGTAAAATCTATGGCGTCTTCCGGCTGTTGCAATCCCATTGACGTTAGCAATTGACTCGAATGCTTTCACGGAAAGAGGGGACCTACGCCAGCAACACCCAGATTCTCAATCGCGGGTATTTTATGACCTGCATACTCAAATATTCGATATCAACTCAGCTCGCCTCAAAGTGTAGTATCATATTCTTTTCAGCAAGTACGCACCTCGAAGATCTAATTCTCGCTCTTTGAGTGGGTTGAGGTAGGAGAGGGAGGATTGGATGAGCTCTGCTGTAAGACGCATGATGGCGAGTTACCAGCAGTATCAGAGTGGTACTGAAATATCACCCAATTCAACCGAGTCAGTAAGGTTGAGACGTTAAACGGGAGGTCACGAACGGAACAAGGCTGAAAGCTGGCCGAGCATTTTGAAGCTCAAAATTGTTCGTGGTTAGGTTCGCGCTAGCGTGAATTAGGCTTGTGAGCAGGCGACAGGAAATCCTACCAGACAATGATCATAATGGGTACAATATTCAGACATTATTATTCGGTTTTCACGTCCCGTTCTGATACCTTTATGGTTTCTAATGCCATACAACCCTCCTTTACCAGGGAACTCCATTTATATCTAAACCCACACCTTATGCAATCACTGAAATACATATGTGCAACCTGAACGATCCACCGATACCGTCATTCCGTATGGACTCTCTAATAGTGCAATATCAAGAATCGAATCAAGATGATTCTTTAGCAGATTTTGCTGCTGCAAAGATATAACCGTTGATCTCGGCGGCCTCCCACTTGCCGTCTTCCCAGACGTGCTCGATGATCCTTTCGATCCAGCCGCCGCATTCGGTGCCGTCGGACCAGGTCTCGGAAGGCGCTCTGTATTCAACGTTAGAGACGCTGTGGGATGAGAGGCTGTAAAGGTTGGCTTCGCCTCTTCCGCATCGAGGCCGCTGAGAACAATAGAGCTCTCCACATGCACGAGATCCCAAAAGCGGATTTTCTTATCAGATCCTCCAGTCACGATGAAACCGTACTTTGAGTCTCTGCCATCTTCATGGGTATCTGTTCCAGCTACCATCGCGCGGACTCCTCGATCAGCACTCCCACCTCCACTCGGCTCCACAGCTGTTGCAAAGCGGCCAAGCATACCCTCCGGCTTGTCTTCATCGACCGGCCAAGGTTCGTACCCCCTCGGTCCGTCTCTACTGCCAGCAGCCCGATAGACTTCCCGGCACTGTGTCTTCTCGATATCCCAGACGGTAACCTCGCCTTGCCCGCTCCCACCTGCAACACATACCCATCTGCCACGGCCTTTAAAAGGATGCATACAGATGCGGTAAATGGAGGTGGCACCTGGCACGCCCCACGCTTTCAGTCGAACTTTGAAGCGGAGATCCCAGAGATCTAGTACGCCGTGAGTTGTGCCAAGTAACAACCAGTGATGCTTCCGGTCGGTGACGAAGCACGTTGGAGTACCGTGATGCACTGGGTTATCTAGACTATACAAGAGCTTCATTGTGCGAAGGTCGATCGCTAGTATTCGGGATCTATTGGTGGCTAGCATCAGAACTGAGTTTGTCTCTAGTCGAAAATGATCGGACCATGTGGCGAACTCGTCTTCTGGGAGTTGATACTCTCGAAGCACTCTTAATTGACCATATCTCCCAGTGGCCACACCACCAGAATAGACGTAATCAACCTTAACAACATTAACAGTCCCATCGGAAGCACAGCTAACAAAACAGTGTGTATTTTCAACGAAGCAAAGGGACGTAATTTTCGCACCCGCGGCATGCTTATGTGTTTTCCGTGAATGATGTGCAATATTTCGCTCTAGTCTGGCAGTGTCCCAGACTTTGACTGTGCCGTCATCACCACCAGTGATAAAGAAAACGTGATCTGGAGCAACCACAACTCGATTGACAGGGCCAACGTGTTCTGCAAAAGTAGCAACAAGAATACCCTCCGGCCTCCAAGGCTTATCAACGGCTTGAACGCTACTCCTGCTGATAGCTTTGCGGCGACTTATTGGTGTAACCAATGGTCCAAACTCAACCATATCGCTCGGATAATTCTCGACATACATTGAATCTAGCATCTGCAATATACTAGGGTCGTTGCCCGAATAGGTATGCGCTGCTCTGAACCGGATATCGGCTTGACCATCCTCGCTCTTCTCCTTTGCCATGACCGATACAGATGGATGATTTGTGGCGTTCGTGAAGGGACCTTCGAGTTTGCCGAATGCGTTAGCAGAGGTTGTGGCAGTTTCGGGAACGGATTTTGTGGTATCTTTACGGTTGAGTAAATTGATGGCGCTGGATCTGTGCCGTATTTCACGATTTAAACCTCTGGCATTTACTGTAGATGCAGTATCTGCTACTGAAGAAGCATCATCATCGCTCAACCTATTTGCAGCTACATCGATAGAAAGGTTAGAAGGTCGTCGTCGAGAATCAGCTTCAGCGGTCAGCGGCGAATGATCTTGTGGTGAAGAAGTTATGGGAGAAGAAGCCAGAGACGATTGACGAGGAGCGGTCGCCCCATTGGGAGTACGTATTCCAGTACTGTTAAGGCGAGACGTGTGGTTATTCATCGCCGATCGCCGTCTTCTTGAAATAGAGTCGTCAATTGTCATTGAGGCATCGAGCAGAGCGTCTGCGATAGTTTGAGGTGGACGATCTGTTTCATGTGGCACAGCCTTGATCTCTCTCAAAGGCTCTTCAAGAGCTCGCTGGTCATCAAACATCACTGTTTGTGGCGTGATACCAAAGTTTCTTAAATTGATTACATTGTTCAGATAGGATGGCTGTTGTACTGAGGGTTCTCTGGTTTTTGAAGGCGCCACTCGCCATACATACTCCCTTAGGGCCAGAAGCTTAAATTCATCGTCGGAACTCAATCCCATATTCCTAAGCTTGACAAGCCATTGCTCATCCTCCTCATTTTTGGGGATCTTGCTGAGAGCATTGTGATTTAAGTCTTTCCCGGATATAGTAGGAATCGTTTGATTTGTAGATCCAAAGGAGAATGTCCGCAATTGATGCACAGGTTTCCAAAAGACTCCTCTATCAACCTTTATCGCCCAAGTAATCGCAAGATCCAGGACAGGTCTCGTTACAGGCCGTTTCAATGCATCTAAAAGTTCCAATTCGGAAAATTGATTGATCGTAGTTTTCAAGTATGGCTTAATCAAAGGTAGGATAATGCACTGGTTGTCTGCACTTGATAAGAAAATAGTTGCCGAGGACAGGAACATAGCCGCCGCTTCCCGTATCCAAATATTGGGATGCATTGTGAAGCGCCCAACGACATCAACAAGTTCCGAGGTCTTGGATCGTTGGAATAAGCCCAACTCAGCCATGCTAGCTAGAGATCGCAAAACCTTTTCGACAACGAACTCTTCTGGGTCCGCTAAAGCCTGTACCATTAACGGTAGAATGAACTCCTCAAGGCTTGTTCCACCTAGAAAGGTGGCGACACCCACTATCGTTTCGAAGAACGCACACTTGAGCATCCAATCACGGCCATTAAGATATGTATTCAGATGACTGAGGATAATATCGTTTGACTCCGCGGTACCAAAAAACATGCACAATTCTGGCACAGACCCCAGAAATGCCTGTCGAACAGAAGAATCGTTGTCCGTTATTAAGGCTTTGGTATGTGCCTCGAAGATCTCTACTAGCTCTGCCCGAGTATTATCATATAATCCATGATATGCTGCAATCGCGTTGCCACCGTCTTCTGTTTCTGGATCTGATGTAGGAAGCGATCCGTCTGCTCTTAGAGTAGCTACCATGTCCAGAAACCTGGAAGCAGTACTGGCCAGACTGCCTAGACACGCTGCATAAGTGGCACGGACTAATGAGCTCGGGTTTGTCCCAGGTCCAGGTAGAAGATACTGCATACGAGGCAGTATATACTCTGGAAAAATGTGCGCATTAACAGGAGAGATAACAGTCACCAGAGACATTAACTGTGTTAATGATCGAATAGCTGTAACCCTTATAATATCGGCTTTGTCGTTCAGGAGTGCTACCAAATACGGTAAAACTCTGTCAAGCTTCGCTTCGTCCGTCAAACGCTCCGCGAAGGCAAGTAAGAGGTCGCAGGCCCGTATTCGAGCTGTTGCTCGAGCTGTATTGCGAAGGGAGGATACTACTAGAGTCAAGAAGATGAGAGTGCCATCATCCGCAGGTCTCCGTCCCACGATCGAAGCTGGATGCTCGTTGCCAGGAATATTTAGGTATACGGGGAAGAGACCTAATCCAGGTCTCAAAGTGGAATATTTTTCTGCAATCTGTTTTCCATTCTCGTAACCCAGAAAATACGAGATCTTGTCAAAGTCATAGTATATACGATCAATACGTTCATCGGCCTCCCCAAGATTCGCTGTAGCACCAGATATAGGTGATCTTCCAGACGAGGGATCGGTAACCATGGCCATATACTGGTGAAGAAAGCTGTAAAAATATTCTGGGAAAACCTTCTTTTTCCAGAAATTCAGATATTCCTCAGCCGAATATCTCTTTTCTGGATCCAGTTGTATCATGTGGGATACAAGATCTCGAATATCTTTATCCGCTATCCGATCGAGATGGGAGATTGTCGGATCATATTCCCCTTTCTTGTACTTGTAAAGCTGACTCAAACTGAAAGTGGGTGATTCCAAGAAAAGCTCAGCAATAACGCATCCCGCGCTGAATACATCCATAGCCCAGGTTATTTGCTGGGTCTGCTCCTCTCCAGCTGCTAAAAACCTTTCCGGTGCAAGATAACACGTTCTACGGCCAGCAGTATCGAAAAAGTAAGAGAAGTCTGCGGGATTATCTTCTGGGAGGGTTGTAGGTTTGAAGGATGACGAGAAATCGGATAGGTACAGCCAGTTCCAAGACGTGACGAGTATGTTTTCTGTCTTGATGTCTCCATGAAAGACATCTCGGGAATGGCAGTCCCGTAGGGCGCAGAGAAG
>Ga0335072_10011120_pt1 | contig 12905 bp, 11 predicted proteins | sample Lox_Sample_21_FD_206725 | JGI IMG/M metagenome (GOLD analysis project Ga0335072, IMG submission 206725) | Soil microbial communities from Loxahatchee National Wildlife Refuge, Florida, United States - Lox_Sample_2.1 | ecosystem: Environmental > Terrestrial > Soil > Wetlands | place: USA...
TTCCAACGTTTGTCTTCGCTGGGCAACGGCGGGGGTGTGAATGCGGGCACGTTATCCTCCTGCTTGCAACCCCACGATACATCGTGCAGGGGATGCAACGATGAAGCACTGGCCTGGTTTCGTTGTACGCGCGCAAGTCCTTCCAATGGAGTGACAACGGTCACGTGTCGTGGTAAGGCGTCCCATTGCGCGGCACCGGCTGCGGCATTGAAGCAAAGTACCTCCAAAGGAGCATCAATACGAGGCGCGAACTTCTCGTGAGTGCTCCACCTTAGTTGACGGGCCGCCTGGCAGAACCGCTCCGCTGGGATCCATGAGGGTCCGGGAAAACGCCTGCCGAAACTAGCCCAGAGGAGGGAGCCGATCAGAGATTCCGAGCAGAAAGATGAGGCCGATGCCAAAGCTGTAGACGGCGCCGGTCCACGCGATGGCATGGTAGAAACGCGGATGATGTCCCTTGGCCCGGAATGCGCCTCCCATCGACGCGGTCATCAGGGCATTCATGGCCACCAGCCCGATTGCGAACGCGGCGAGGCCGAGCATACCACGTGAGGTTCCGCCCAGATTGGCAGTGAGAAAGAAGAGCCCCAACTGGCTGGGTGTTTCCGCCCCGATTCCGTGCAGGACCCCGATCAGAAACACCGATTTGCCGTTGTACATCCACTGGAAGCGCTCTGGGCGGGGTGCGTTCGGATTCCAGATGCAGCGAATCTTCCATGCCATCCAGAGCACGCCGTTAATAGCGATGGCCAGACGGCTCTCGACGCGACTATGTGTGTGGCCGTGCGCATCTCTGCGCAGAATGCCGGCGACTACGCCGATGCCCAACACAATGAGAGTGAGCCCGATCAGACGCTCCGTGAAGTGGTCCAGTCCCTGCGGCAGGCCCATGTGGAGTTGAAGAACGGCGACGCCGAGAGCCACCACGGTAAAGGCGTGGCCGAGGGCATAGGTTATGCCCAACCTCAATCCATTCCACCAGTTACGCTGAACGGCGGTGATATCGGAGATGGCCGCGAGGTGATCGTAATCGAAGCCGTGACGCAGCCCGAGCACGAGACAGGAACCCAGCGCAGCGTCGAGTTTCCAGTCACCCAGCAGTGGCGTCACAGTGGCCAGTATAAGACAGCCAGCGTGCGCGTGAACGGTCATTCGTCACTGCATCTTGTGCGAAGCGGGCGCCCGAGCCGAGGCTCCCTGGCGAAGATCGATGTGGTAGCCGGCGTAGTCAATGGTGACCACCGTCTTGCCGTATAGGAACGTGCTGGATTCCGCTCGAGCATGCGTCGCCATCGAGAAACCGTCGATATCGGCGTATTGGCGCATCATGTGGGTGGTCCCGGCGAAGATCGACGGGGCTTTGGAGGCCACGCCCTCGAGCCGGACGATGGTGTAATCCTTTGCATCCACCCAGATCGCCCCGATAATCAGGTTGGGCGCTTTTTCTTTCGGGTTGATCGAGAGGACGTAGCACGCGCGCCCATCGAGCGTCTGCATGCCCGGTTTGAGAGTCATGTCGTAGTTCGCCGACGTGATCCAGGCGTGCTGCACATTGCCTGGCTCATTGATCTCTTTCTCGCGCTCGAGAATCGGATCGAGGCCGAACTTGCGAATGATCGAGGAACCGCTTTGGGAGAGGATCGTGTAGCTCTTGCCCGTATCCCGGCGGTAGGTTGTCATCACGGTCATGGCGGCCACGGAGTTCTTCTCATCGTTGCCCCGAAATACGGCATAGCGCTCGGTTACGGTGTATCCGGCGATGTGATCTACGCGGTAGTGCACGGCTTGGTCGATGCCGCGAATCACCGCCGTCGCGTTGGGTGTCTGGGGCGCAGCCTGCGTTGCGGCAAGCACGGAGACAAGAACAACAGCGGAGCGCAGGTGAAGAATCCTTTCGAACTTGATCACGCTTACGACAACCTCCGGATTCGCATTGAAAACAGCAAGATTGCTTCCCCTGACTCAGTCCCATTCCATCACGATGAAGCTCACTCCGGTGTTGCAATCATTAGATGCCAGAAAGGCTTCTGAGCGCATACGCTATTCTTTGACTGCGAAACGGGGCGACGGTCATTGACGGAACCAACCCAAACGAGCCGGGAACCGAAGTCGGCGGAGAGTGTGTCGCAGCGGGAGACATCGACGGAGCAGGGAGTGCGCCGCGGTGTGCGCGTTCAGGGCGTGGTGCAGGGCGTCGGCTTTCGTCCCTTCGTGTATCGCCTTGCCGACGAGGAAGCACTTGCCGGCTTCATCGGCAACGATACAGACGGCGTGACGATCGAAATCGAGGGCCCGGTTGCAAAGATGGAGGCGTTCCTTGAACGATTGAGGGCTGAAGCTCCGCCCCTTTCGCGCGTCGACAAGATTGAAGTGCGGGAGTTGCCGGCCACCGGCGAGAATGGCTTCCGCATCATTTCGAGCGAAGTCAAGGGCAGGGTCAGCACGGGGATTCCAGCCGATGCGGCCACATGCAGCGACTGCCTGCGCGAATTGCTCGATCCGCATGACCGGCGCTATCGCTATCCGTTTTTGAACTGCACCAACTGCGGCCCGCGTTATACGATTACGCGCCGCATCCCGTATGACCGCCCGCAAACGTCGATGGCGAAATTCCCCATGTGCCCGGCCTGCCAGGCGGAATACGACGACCCTCTGAACCGCCGTTTCCATGCCCAGCCCAACGCCTGCCCGCAGTGCGGGCCGCATGTCTGGCTCGAATCCGGGGTCCCCCTCGACGGGTCTTCGTCGACGGGGTGGGAATCGCCAGGGGGTACAAACATCGCTGCAGACGATCCGGTCCAAGCGGCCATCGAACGGTTGCTCACAGGCGAAATCGCAGGGATCAAGGGCATTGGAGGGTTCCACCTGAGCGTGGACGCGATGAATGAATCGGCGGTCGCACGCCTGCGCGAGCGGAAGCACCGCTACGGAAAGCCGCTGGCCGTGATGGTGCGTGATCTTGAGTGTGCCCGCGAACTTTGTTTTCTCACGCCGGAAGAAGAGTCGTTGCTGCAAACGCCTGCGCGGCCCATCGTTTTGGCTCGAGCGAGCGAGAGGAATGGCATTGCACCGTCGGTTGCGCCCGGGATTCCATGGCTGGGTCTTTTTCTGCCTTACGCGCCGCTACAGCATCTACTCTTTGCCGACCCGCGCGTGAAGGCGCTGGTGATGACATCGGCGAATCTCAGCGAGGAACCCATCGCAATCGAGAATGATGAAGCATCCAGGCGCCTCGGAACGATTGCTGATTTCTTCCTGATGCACAACCGGGATATTTTGCAGCGTTGCGACGATTCCGTGTCTTCGGTCATCGAAGGCGCTCCGCAACTTATTCGCCGCGCGCGCGGATTTGTGCCCATGGGGGTTCCGCTGCCGCTCGATGCGCCTCCACTGCTTGCCGTGGGCGGGCACCTGAAGAATGTATTTACGCTGGCGCGCGGGCGCTTTGCTTTTCAGAGCCAGCATCTGGGCGACCTCGAAAATTTAACAGGCCTCGAATTCTTCACTGAATCGCTCGCACACCTGATGCAAACCTTCGAGATTGAGCCGCAGGCTGTGGTGCATGACCTGCATCCCGGCTATCTCTCCACCTCGTGGGCGAAAGAGTGGACGGCCGGGCGGGGTTTGCCGCTCATCGCCGTTCAGCATCATCACGCGCACATCGCAGCCTGCATGGCAGAGCATGGACTCTCGGGCCCGGTCATCGGGCTGTCGCTTGACGGGACCGGCTATGGGACCGATGGGAAGATCTGGGGCGGGGAAGTGCTGATTTGCCGACTCGATGGCTTCGAGCGGGTTGCCCATCTCGATTACGCGCCCATGCCCGGAGGCGAGGCGGCGATCCGTGAACCGTGGCGGATGGCATTCGCGCACCTGAGGGCCGCGGGTTTTGCCGATGAGGAGGCACGGGAACTTGCGGGGGCCACCGAGCAGGAAGCCCGGCTGATGGCGCGCATGATCGATCGGGGTATCAATGCGCCGCTGACATCAAGTCTTGGGCGGCTTTTTGACGCAGTCGCGGCCTTGATCCTTCACCGCAGCAGGGTGCACTACGAGGCGCAGGCAGCGATCGAGCTTGAAGGCCTCGCCGTGGATGAGGATGATCACCTGCATCGCCAGGAGTATGTGCCGGAATTATGCGAAGGCGGAGATTCTCTGATTCTGAAGACGGGGAACCTTTGGCGGAGCGTGATAGAGGATGCGCAACGCGGTGTGCCCAGGCAGCGAATTGCTGCAGAGTTTCATGCAGGAATCGCCGAGGGATTCACCCGTGCGGCTACAAGAGCGCGCGAGACGACCGGTATCTCGCAGGTCGCCCTCAGCGGGGGATGCCTGCATAATCGCCGGTTGACCCGCCTGTTGCGCTCCGGACTCGAAGAAAAGGGTTTCAACGTTCTTCTCCATCGCAACGTGAGTCCCGGCGATGGCGGGCTCAGCTACGGCCAGGCAGTCATCGGCGCGGCAAAGCTGTTTCACCGGGACCACGCGAATGAATGATCGCGGAGGTGAGAGGGCATGACGATTCGCGGAACAGTGTGGCTTTTTCTGATGACAGCGGCCGGTGTGCTGAGTGCGGGCGTTACGTTATATGGAATCTATCTGGCCACGGTCGTCGATTTTCGGGCGAATACGGTACAGATTAGCCTTTATTGCCTGCTGCCCATACTATGTTTTCCCGTGTTTCTTCTGGTGCGGCCCGCGCGCAGGTCCGCCGCTCTTCTCGCCATCATGGCCGTCGCCTATCTCGTGGTTTATAGCGCGCTCGATCGCAGAAGCTGCTCTGAACTGGGATACTGTGGCAGCATCGCGTCGACAGTCCTTGACACGTTTCGAACGTATTCGGTGCTCGCGTATTTTGGGGCGGCAGTTCTGAGCTTTATGGGCGTGCGCGTGGAGCGCCGACTCCCCGTGTCGCCTCAGAAGAAGTGAATCAGCCTGAAAGCTTGACCAGTTGTTGCGCTTCGATGCGTGGTCCAAGAATGGAGATACGCGGAATGCGTCCGCGGACCATGGCGACCTCGTCGCAGCGGTGCAGGCGCGGACAAATCTGGCAATCTTTGAAGATCTTGTCAGGCAACTCGGACTTGTCTTCAACAATGCGGAAACCGAACTTGAAGAAGAAATCGGGAATCCGGGTGAACAGGCAGACGGATTGAATACCATGTTCTTCCGCTTCTTCAATCAGCGCGCCAAGAATGCGGCCGCCGGCGCCCTGGCCCTTGGCTTCCGGTTTGACCACGATCGATCGCACTTCGGAAAGATGTGGCCCGTATAGATGGAGCGCACCGCAACCAAGAAACACCCCGGCATCCGACTCGGCAACCGTGAAGTCGCGGATGTTTTCGCAGATCTCAGCGAACGGCCGCTTCAGCAGAGTGCCATCGCCGGAGAGCGAATTCACCAGGTCGTACACATTGGAGGCGTCGGGGAGCAGCGCCTTACGCACCAGCATGGGCGGCCTCCTTCCGTTCCGGTGGATCCAGGCTCACCTGGCCGTATTTCGCCACCAGCGCATCTACGCGTTTGGCAGCTTCGGCCAGAGCCTCCTTCACCCGATGCCGCGCCGTTCCTCCCGCCACATCGTGACAATCGAGCGTTGCCTCGATCGTCACCGCCGCGAAAAAATCGGAGTCAAATTCATCGCCGAACTGTCGCAGTTCTTCGTGTGTCAAATCGCCCAATTCGCATCCCTTGTCGAGGCAATACCGCACCGCATTGCCGATCTTCTCATGCGCCTTGCGGAAGGGAACTCCCTTGTGGACCAGATACGTCGCAGCCGCCATCGCATTCAAAAAACCCGTCTCGCAGGCGGCACGCATCCGGTCGAAGCGGAAGCGGAGAGCGCGCGTAAATGCTGCCAGCAGGTAGGTCATCTTATGTGCCTCGCTGCCGGCAGCAAACACCGGCTCCTGGGTCTCCTGCATGTCCTTGTTGTAGGCCAGCGGAAGCCCCTTGAGCAACAGCGTTACGGTTTCGGCCGCGCCGTGAATGCGTCCAACTTTGGCGCGCACCAACTCCGTCAGATCGGGATTCTTCTTCTGCGGCATGGCGCTCGATCCGGTGGAGAACTGCTCCGGCAAATCCACAAAACCGAACTCCGCCGTGGCGAACAGCGTGATTTCTTCAGCGAAGCGGCTAGCGTGCAAAGCAAGCAGCGTGAGCGCCTGCAAATACTCGAGCACGAAATCGCGGTCGCTGGTGGCGTCCATTGAATTGGCTGTGGGAGCCGTGAACTCAAGCTCGCGCGCGGGAATGGAACGGTCCAGCGCCAGCGTCGCGCCGGCTGCCGCGCCCGACCCCAGCGGGCAATAGTTCATGCGATTGGCGCAGTCTTCCAATCGCGAAGCATCGCGGAGCAGCATCTCCACGTAGGCCAGCAGCCAATGCGCAACCAGCACCGGCTCGGCCCGCTGCAGATGCGTATACGACGGCATCACCGCTTCGCCGGCCGCTCTTGCCTGCGAAACAAGCTGCTCAGCCCACGCGCCCAGATGGGCAAGCAGAATGTCGATGCGGAAACGGATGTAGAGCCGCAGGTCGGTCGCGATCTGTTCGTTGCGGCTGCGCCCGGTGTGCAGCTTGAGGCCCAGGTCGCCGACCACCTCGGTCAGGCGCCGTTCCACAAAGTGATGAATGTCCTCCGCCTCGGTATCCTTGCGCACTTCGTCATTGCTCTCGGCATAGCGCCGGTCCAACGCGTCGAGCGCATTCGTGATCCGGGTACACTCGTCGTGGGTGAGGATTCCGCCAGCCTGTAAAGCAAGCGCGTGGGCCTTGCTGGCTGCAAGTTCCTGACCCAGCAACACGCAATCAAAGCGGATCGACCGCTGCCAGAAATCGAAGAACGGATCGGCACCCGCGCGAAAGCGGCCCGACCACATCTTTCCGGATTGTTGTTCGTTCGACATTGTTTTAAGCGTACTTGCTATTCCTTCTGCTTGCCGTTGTTGAGCTGGGGCATTTCACTGTTTTTGCTCAGTGTGAGCAGGCCGGCTTTGGCGTAGGTGACAAGCTTCTCGCGGGTGTCGGTAATGTCGAGGTTGCGCATGGTGAGTTGTCCGATGCGGTCGCGCGGCGAGAAGGCCGATTCAGTCTTCTCCATGCTGAGGCGCTCGGGATGGAAGGTGAGGTTGGGCGACTCGGTGTTGAGGATGGAGTAGTCGTTGCCGCGGCGCAACTCGAGTGTCACCTCGCCGGTGATGGGTTTCGCGACCCAGCGCTGGGCCGATTCGCGAAGCATGATCGACTGCGAGTCGAACCAGCGGCCCTGGTAGAGCAGGCGGCCCAGCTTGCGGCCATTGTCGCGGTACTGCTCGATGGTGTCCTCGTTGTGGATGCCGGTGATGAGGCGCTCGTAGGCGATAAACAGCAGCGCAAGGCCCGGGGCCTCGTAGATGCCGCGGGATTTTGCTTCAATGATGCGGTTCTCAATCTGATCGGACATGCCCAGCCCGTGCCGGCCTCCAATGCGGTTGGCTTCGAGCAGAAGCGCGACAGGATCGTCGAACTGCCGGCCATTGAGTGCGACCGGGAAGCCCTCTTCGAAGCGAATGGCGACCTCTTCGCGCTGGATCTCGATGTCGTCACGCCAGAATGCGGCGCCCATGATGGGCTCGACGATTCGAATGGATGACGAAAGATGCTCCAGGTCTTTGGCTTCATGGGTCGCGCCAAGGATGTTGGAGTCAGTGGAGTAGGCTTTCTCGGCCGACATCTTGTAGGCAAAGCCGGAGCGCTGCATGAAGGCAGACATCTCGGCCCTGCCGCCTAATTCGTCGATGAACGCGGCGTCAAGCCACGGCTTGTAGACCTGGAGCCCGGGATTGACAAGCAGACCGTAACGATAGAAGCGCTCGATGTCGTTGCCTTTGAAAGTGGAGCCGTCGCCCCAGATGTGGACGTCGTCCTCTTTCATGGCGGCCACCAGCATGGTGCCCGTGACAGCGCGACCGATGGGCGTGGTGTTGAAGTAAGCAATGCCTGCGGTCGTGATGTGGAAGGCCCCGGCCTGCAACGCGGCGAACCCTTCGCGAACCAGCGGGCCGCGGCAGTCGATGAGGCGGGCTTTTTCTGCGCCGTATTCAAGGGCCGCGCGCGGGATCGCCTCGTAGTCGGTTTCGTCGGGCTGGCCGAGGTTGGCCGTATAGGCGTAAGGGATGGCGCCCTTCTGCCTCATCCAGTGCAGGGCGGCCGAGGTGTCGAGCCCCCCGGAGAAGGCGATGCCGACTTTCTGGCCCGTGGGCAGTGATTCGAGAATGATGGACATGCTTACAAAAACCCTCAGAAACAATTGAACTGTCAGCTTCCAGATTCCAAGCTAAGGCAAGCCAAACGCAGATAGCTAGTAGCTAATAGCAAGAAGCCAGCCGCTCGCACGGTGAGCTAGCAGCCAAAAGCTTTGACATTCGACAGCCCGCCCAGCAGCAAGAGCAGCAATGCCTTCTGCGCGTGCAGCCGGTTTTCAGCCTGGTCGAAGACGATGGACTGCGGACTATCGATGACGGCATCGGTTACTTCTTCGTTGCGCCGCGCCGGCAGACAGTGCATGAAGACCGCCGACGGCTTGGCCTTCGCCATCAGCGCCTCGTTTACCTGGAAGGGGCGGAAAATGGGGGCGCGCTTGGTGGACTCGTGCTCGAATCCCATGCTGACGCAAACATCGGTGTACACGGCATCTGCGCCTTCGACAGCGGCTTGGGGGTCCTGCATCAGGCGAAGCTCGCAGTTGTTGACCTGCGCGATATCGCGGGCGATCGTGACGATCTCGATATCCGGTGAGTAGCCGCGCGGCGTGGCCACGGTGACGTTAGCGCCAAGCTGCGCACCGGCCAGCATCAGCGAGTGGCACACGTTATTGCCGTCGCCGACGTAGGTGAAGTTCAGGCCGTTCACGGATCCGAAGTGCTCTTCGAGCGCCATGAAATCGGCCAGAGCCTGGCACGGATGCTCGAAATCGCTCAACGCGTTGATGACCGGTACACGTGAGTTGGCTGCCATTTCGGTGACTGTGTCGTGCGCGTAGGTGCGCAGCACGATGACGTCGACCCAGCGCTCCAGGTTCTTCGCGACATCGGCAATGGTTTCGCGCTCGCCCAGCGGGGAGCTGGTCTGATCGACAAAGATGGCGTTGCCGCCCATGGTATTGATGCCTGTCTCGAATGCGAGACGCGTGCGAAGGCTGGCCTTCTCAAACATCAGCACCATCTGCTTGGCGTCGAGGGCATGGCGGTATTCGCGCGGATTGCGCTTGACGTCGTGGCCCAGTTTCAAAAGGGCGCGCACTTCGGAGCTGGAGAGGTCGGCGATAGAGCACAGGTCCTCGCCGGCCATGCGCGCCGCGGCGGCCAGAATATCGGAGTCTTCTTGCACGGGAACAGCGGGTTCACGGCGTTCGATGGTTGCTCTGCTAGACACGAGTTTCGCCTCCTGCGGATTGAGCTGGTGCATGTGCTGGATGTTCGCTAAGGATTGCGTCGAGAGCCGCAATGGCCGTATCGACGTGAGACTTGGTCAGAATAAACGGCGGCAGGAAACGCAGCACCGTATCGCTGGTGCAGTTGATCACGATGTGCCGCTTCAGCATTTCCGCAACCGTTGCCTTTGCAAGATCCGCCGAATCGAGCTCCGCCGCGATCATCAGCCCCTTGCCGCGCACATCCACAATCGAGTCGTGCCGCTTGCCCAGGGCGCGAAGCTGATCCTGAAAATAATCTCCCACTTCGGTCGCGTGCCTGAGCAGCCCTTTCTTTTCAATTGTGTCGATCACTGCGATGGCAACGGCGCATGCCAGGGGTCCACCGCCAAATGTGGTTCCGTGCATGCCTGCGTGAATCGCGCGAGCCGCTTCTTCAGTGCATAAGATAGCGCCCAGCGGAATGCCGCCTGCAAGCGGTTTGGCCAGCGTGGTCACGTCCGGCTGAATACCGTAGTGCTGATATGCGCACCATTTGCCGGTGCGGCCCATTCCAGCCTGAATTTCATCCACGATGAGCAAGGCGCCGGTCGAACTTGCCAGCGCGCGCGCTTCGTTGAAGAACTGCTGCGAGAGCGGTCGAATGCCGCCTTCACCCTGGATGGATTCAACAAGAATGGCGCAGACCTCATTGGAAAACTTCGCGCGCAGATCGGCGATGTCGTTGAACCGCACAAACTCCACGCCCGGAACTCCCGGCGCAAATGGCTCGCGATACTTCGCCTTGAAAGTGGTCGACATCGACCCATACGTGCGCCCATGAAAGCTCTGTTCCAGGGCAAGAAACTTCGTTCCGGTCTGCTTGCCCTCGCTGCGCAGCAAGCCGGCATGGGCGCGGGCCAGCTTCAACGCGCCTTCCCATGCCTCGGTGCCGGTGTTCGAGAAAAATGCGCGGTCCATGCCTGTGCGCTCGGTCAGCCGCAGTGCAAGTTCGGCCTGCCCTTCGTGGAAGAACAGATTCGATGTGTGAATGAGCGCGCGGCTCTGATTCACAATCGCGCGTTCGATCGCCGGATGTCCGTAGCCCAGCGCATTCACGCCGATGCCGCTCAACAGGTCGAGATAGCGGTTGCCCTGTTCATCAATCAGGTAGACGTCTTCGCCGCCGACAAACAAGATCGGGTTCCGATCGTAGGTTGGCAGCAACAAACGTGATTCCGCAGCGCTGATTTGTTCGAGTTTGGTCAATATCATGTCTCCTTAGGCCACCATCACTTCGGTGCCGTGAGCTACGCGCGAGTTGCACAAATCGGGAAGAAACGAGGCGGCTTCCGCGGGCAGAATCCGCACCCGTTTTACTCCGTTCAAAAGAGCTTCGCGGCACGCGCCCAGCTTGGGCAACATGCCGCCGGAAATGATGGCGCTCTTGGCCATCTCGGCGATCTGGTCAATCGAAAGCCAGCGCAGCACTTCACCGTTCGCGCCCTTCACTCCGGGCACATCGGTAAGAAACACCAGCGCATCGGCATGGCAGGCAGTGGCACACGCGGCGGCCATTTCATCGGCATTGATGTTGTAGTATTCGCCGTCAAATCCCAGCGCCATCGATGAAATTACCGGCACGCCATTCAGCTTCCATACCGCTTCAATCCAGCGCGGATCGCTGGAAACAATCTCTCCCACGTAGCCGAGGTCGGGCGCGGTGCGTTTTTTGCGCGCGCGAAAAAGCAGGCCATCGCCGCCCGAAAGCCCCACCGCCGGCTGGCCCAGCGCGCCAAGCGCGGCGACAAGGCTCTTGTTAACCTTGCCCGCCAGGACCATCAAGGCCACGTCGCGCGTCTCTGCATCGGTCACGCGGAGTCCCGCGATAAACTCGCTCTGCTTGCCCAATGCCTTAAGGGTGCGCGTCAACTGCGCGCCGCCTCCGTGCACAACCGCAACCTGGTGTCCGTCGCGCGCCAGGTCGGCGATGGCGCGGACACTCCCAGCCAGAAGCGACGGTGTCTCAAGGCCCGCTCCACCCAGCTTGACCACATATTTCATTCCAGCCCCTCCGCTTCTGCCCAGCCGAGCATGACGTTCAGGTTTTGCACTGCCTGTCCAGAAGCGCCCTTCAACAGGTTGTCAAGGCAACTGACAATGACGGCGCGGCGGCCGTCCGGAGCAAGTTGAAATCCGATGTCAGCGAAATTGGTGTGAACCGAGTATTGGATTTGCGGCAGCGTGCCGTTATACAGGCGCACCATGGGGCTCTCGGCAAAAAAATCGTGATAAAGGCCTGCGATCGCATCGCTCGATTGCGGCTCGTGAAAGCGCACGTAGATCGTGGAAAGAATTCCGCGCGGGATGGGCAGCAGGTGAGGCGTAAAGACGATGTCGCTCCCCTTAATGCCAATCTGCTCAAGCAATTCGCCGGTGTGCCGATGCGAAAACACGCTGTAGGCCGAAAGATTGTCGGCCGCGTACATGTAGTGCGTCTTCGCCGTGGGCGCCTTGCCGGCCCCGCTCACCCCACTCTTTGCATCGGCAACAATGCCGCACTCAAGATCGATAACGCCAGCCGCCACCAGCGGACGGAGCGCAAGTATCACCGAGGTCGCATAGCAGCCGGGATTCGCCACCAGCCTTGCCTGAGCGATCTCGGCACGGTGCAATTCGGGCAGACCGTAGACCGCCTGCGCCTGCGTCGTTGCCGCGTGCTCTGCATCGTCATCTTGGAATCCGTACACCGCCCGGTTCTGCGCATCGTGCAACCGCCATGCGCCGCTCAGGTCGATCACGCGCAAGCCCCGCGCCATCGCCTGCGGCACCCACTCGCGCGACTGCTCATGAGGCGTGGCAAGAAACAGCACCTTCACGCCGCGCTCGGCCAGAAGTTCCCAGGAAAACGGCTCAAGTTTCAGCCCGGCGTTGCCGTTGTTGTTGGCCAGTTGAGGATGAACCGCGGACAGGGGAATCCCTCCGCGCGCGGCATCTTTCTCGTCGAGTCGGCCCGCAAAAACCGGGGGAACCGCTTTCAAGCGAGGATGGCGCAGAAGCAACCGCGCAAGCTCGGCGCCTGCATATCCTGTCACACCCACAACCGCGGTTTGAATCGCCTGCGTCATGATTCCAACATCGTCCTCAAGCGCGTTTCCACCTCGGCGGCGCGCCGTACATCGGGGCAGATCACAAGCACCGTGTCATCGCCGGCGACGGTGCCCACCACCTGCGTCCAGCTTGCGCGATCCAGCGCCGCGGCCACCGGTTGCGCACCGCCCATCACCGTTCCCACAACCACCTGGTTCATCGCCTGCCGTACCCGCAGGCCGAAGCTCTCGATCATCTCAGCCACTGAAGGAGGCGCGTCGTCTTCGGCCGCCGTGCCCGCGCCATTTCCGTTGGGTAGAACGTATCCGCCCGGGCCCTTGGAAAGGCGCATTTCGTGAAGATCGCGCGAAAGCGTTGCCTGTGTCACTTCGAATCCGCGACGCCGCAATTTGCGCCTCAGCTC
>Ga0335072_10011121_pt1 | contig 12904 bp, 8 predicted proteins | sample Lox_Sample_21_FD_206725 | JGI IMG/M metagenome (GOLD analysis project Ga0335072, IMG submission 206725) | Soil microbial communities from Loxahatchee National Wildlife Refuge, Florida, United States - Lox_Sample_2.1 | ecosystem: Environmental > Terrestrial > Soil > Wetlands | place: USA: Florida...
GCCGACTCGGCGAAGCTCGACAGGACCATGCGCGAGAAGTACTCGCCCGTCTCCCGCGGCAGGATGCCGGCCGCCGCCTGCGCAACCTTGTACTCGAGGATGCACCCGCCCTTGAATTTTGCAAGGATCAGGTAGTAGTCGAAATGGGACGCATCGCGGCCGGTCCCGGCGCAGTAGTAGCGCACCAATTCCTGGCGCGTCGGCCAGTTGTCGACGTTGTAATGCGACTTCGCCGGCGAGTGATGTGCCGAGCGCTCATCGCGCAGACTGTTGCAGAACCAGGCGAGATCGAGCAGCGGGTCGCCGATGGTGGACAGCTCCCAGTCGATCAGGGCGGTCAGGCGCGCGGGGGGGTCCGGCGCGAACAGCATGTTGGCGGTGGCGACGTCGCCGTGCATGATGCCCGGCCTGAAATCGGCGGGCACGTGGTCGCGCAGCCATTGCGCCGTCAGCTCGAAGCCGGGCAGATCGCGGCCCGCATAATTGTAGAGCTTGCGGTAGGACGCGAGCTGTCCGGTCCAGCGGTCGACCTGGCGCGCGAGGAAATTCTCGGGCTTGCCGAAGCCCTCGAGTCCGACGGCCCGGTAGTCGACGTTCGCCAGAGCGATGAGTCCGTCGACCGCCGCGAACGGTATGCCGTACTCGTACGGCATGCGGTCGAACGGCGGCCGATGATGGATCCTGTCATCGCGCAGCTCCCCGGGCCAGCCGCAGACCCGCTCCATGACATAGAAGGGCGCGCCGATCACCGCCGTGTCGGCGCAGTCCCCGTAGCACACCGGGTGGGGCACCGGGGTGCCGTTCAGCGCGCGCAGCACGCGCGCCTCGCGCAGGACCGTCTTCTCGCTCCCCGGCGGCGGCACCGCGGGCGGCCGGCGCAGGACCATGCTCTGACCGCCGCGGTCGAGACTGATGATCACGTTCGAGGTGCCGCCGTGGATGATGCGCGCCTCGAGCGGCGCATCGCCCAGCGCGGGGATGTGCTCATCGAGCCATGCGCTCAGGCGTGGAACGTCGATCAGCGCGGCGAGATCGTGTGCGCAGGGAAGCGTCATGCCGGCTGCGTGCGCAGGTAGGCCTCGATCTCGCCGCGCAGCGCGCGCAGCTCCCTTGCCAGGCGGCTGCAGCGCGCGGCGTCGATGCCGCCCAGGAACGCGTTGGCCGCACGGATCGCGCAGTCGTCCGCCTTGCGCTTGACGGCCCTGCCGCGGCGCGTCGCCGCAAGCAGCGGCGCGCGCTTGTGATGGGGGTTCGGCGCGGTCTCGATGAGCTGCGCCGCGATGAGCGCGTGCGCCGCGCGCTGGATCACCTGGCGCGGCCGGCCGAGGCTGCGTCCGATCTGCGGCACCGTCGGGGGGCTCGCCGCCTCGACCACGGCCGTCAGCACCGTCAGCTCCATCGGCGGAAGGCCGGCGGCCTCGTTCGACCCGGCAAACACGCCCTTGAGACGTCCCTGCAGCCGCACCACCTCGTCGACCAGGCGCACCAGCGGATTGGACGTTCGTGACGCCTGAGGCATGGAACGATGGTGTCATTTTGACACTTTTGTGTCAATCTAGGCGCCGATCCACATCGATCGCCGGCAGCTGGGGCTTGGTAGATGGGCGATGCCTGCACCTGCATCATCGAAGACGGCATCGGCGTCGTCACCATCGACTCGCCGCCGGTGAACGCGCTCGGCGCAGGCGTGCGGCGCGCGCTCGACGCGGGGTTCCGCGCCTTCGCGGCCGACGCGGCCGTCGAGGCGGTGGTGCTCATCTGCGCCGGCCGCACGTTCTGTGCGGGCGCCGACATCGGCGAGCTGGGCAAGCCCATGCAGGGCCCCAGCCTGCTCGAGGTGTTCGACATCATCGAGAGGGGATCGAAGCCCGTGGTGGCCGCGATCCACGGCACGGCGCTCGGCGGCGGATACGAGTTCGCCATGATCTGTCACTACCGCATCGCGGTGCCCTCCGCCAAGGTCGGATTGCCCGAGGTCAATCTCGGGCTCCTGCCGGGCGGCGGCGGCACGCAGCGGCTGCCGCGCATCGTCGGTGTGGAGGCGGCGCTCGAGCTGTTGACCAGCGGCGAGCACGTGCCCGCACCCCGGGCACTCGAGCTCGGCATGATCGATGCCCTGGCGCAGGAGGGCCGCCTGCGCGCGGATGCCCTCGCGTTCGCGCGGCGCATTCTGGCCGAGAATCGGCCTCTGCAGCGCGTGCGCGACCGGCACGAGAAGCTGGCCGCGGCGCGCGGCCAGCCGCAGATCTTCAGCGCGTTTCTTGCCCGGCGTGCGCAGGCGTTTCGCGGCCTGAAGGCGCCTCTCAACATCGTCAAGGCGGTCGAGGCTGCGGCCGAGCTCGAGAGCTTCGAGGCGGGACTCAGGCGCGAGCGCGAGCTGTTCAATGAGCTGTGGCAAAGCACCGAAGCGGCGGCGAGACGGCATCTTTTCTCCGCCGAGCGCGCGGCCGCCAAGGTGCCCGGCGTCCCGCCCGACACGCCTGCGCGAGCGCTGCAGGCGATCGGCGTGGTGGGCGCGGGTACGCTGGCCACGGGCATTGCGCAAAGTCTCCTGCAGGCCGGGCTGCCGGTGATGCGGTTCGATCCGAGCCGCCCGCTCGATCCGCAGGCGCTGGCGCGGGCCGATCTGCTGATCGAGGCGGCCGAGCTGCCCGCGGCGCAACGGCGGGACCTGTTCGGCACTCTCGAGCGGCTCTGCCGGCCGGACGCGCTCATGGCCATCGCGGCTGGCTTCGCCGATCTGGAGGAGCTCGCCGCGGCCACGGCGCGCCCCGATCGGATCCTCGGATTGCACCTCGTCACGGCGCCGCAGAATGCGCGGCTGATTGAAGTCGCGCGCGGCCGGGGGACCTCCGCAGCAACCGTCGCCGCGGTGATGAGGCTTGCGAAGACCATGGGCAAGGCGGCGGTGCTGAGCGGCGCCGGCCACCACCTGATCGCCGACCGCGTGATGGGGGCTATCGGAGAGGCGCTGCAATGCCTGCTCGCCCAGGGCCTGCCACGCGCCGAGCTCGATCGGGCGCTCTATGACTTCGGCTTCCCGGATGAGCCGTCGCGAACGCTGCACAGCGCCGGCCGCGGCCCGCCCGCGCAGGACGAGCCGGCGGTCGGCGGCATCCTCCGGCCCCTCTGCGCGCCGTCGGCCGATGACATCGTCGCGCAAGTGCTGTACCCCGCGGTGAACGAGGGCGCGAGGCTCCTCGAGGAAGGCGTGGCGCTGCGCGCCTCGGACATCGACGTCGCGTGCGTGCTGGGCCATGGCTGGCCGCTGCACACCGGCGGCCCGATGTTCTGGGCCGATACGGTGGGCCTGCCGCGCATCGCCGCGGCGCTCGCGGCATTGCAGGCGCGGCATGGCAAGAGATTCGAGCCCGCCGCCCGCCTCCGGCAGCTCGCCGCCGAGGGCGGCAAATTCACCGCGCGCTGAGCCGCCCGCGCTCGATGCGGCGCCCGCGCTCGATGCGCCGCCGTCGCTGTACTACACTGTTGATCGATCGCGCCACGGGCGCGGGCCGGGGCGGATTGAGCGGCCTGGCAACGGGGGCAGGCATGAAGATCGTTTTGACTCTGGCGGCACGCCGCTGATCGGGAGCTGGGGAGCGCTGGAGCCGCTGCGCGAGCGCACGTTCCGCAGGATCTGGACGGCGAGCGTCGTGGCCAACTTCGGCCAGCTCATCCTGGGCGTCGGCGCCGCGTGGGAGATGACCCGCCTCGGTACCAGCGACGCCATGGTCGCGGAGGTGCAATCGGCCTTGATGCTGCCGCTGATGCTGGTCGCGGTACCGGCCGGCGCGATTGCCGACATGTTCGATCGGCGCAAGATCGCGATGCTCGGGCTCGGCTTCGCCGCCCTGTGCGGTACGCTTCTGACCACGCTGGCGACGCTTGGGTTGACGAGTCCGTGGCTGCTGCTGGTCTTCTGCTCGTTGATCGGCGCCGGAGTGGCGTTGTACGCCCCCGCCTGGGGGGCATCGATCGGCGAGCAAGTCTCGCTCGAGCACTTGCCGGCCGCCGTGGCGCTCGGCTCGATTAGCTACAACGTGGCGCGCAGTTTCGGTCCCGCCGTCGGCGGCCTCATCGTGCTGGCCGCGGGCTCGCGCGCCGCCTTCGCGACCAATGCGCTGGGCTACCTGCCGCTGCTCGCCGCCTTCTTTCTGTGGCGCCGCAAGCATGTCGTCCCGAGGCTTCCGCCGGAAGGAATCGCCCGCGCCATCATCTCGGGGTCGCGCTATGCGCTGCACTCCCTGCCGGTCCGGACCACGATCGTGCGCGCCTTCGCATTCGGATTGTCGAGCGCGACGGCGGCCGCGCTCGCGCCGCTGGTGGCTCGCGACCTGCTGAAGGGCAATGCCAGCACCTACGGGCTGCTCCTCGGCTGTACCGGCGTGGGTGCCGTGGCGGGAGCTCTCAACGTCAACCGGGTCAAGGCGCGGCTCGAGGCCGAGCACGCTTACCGCTGGTGTGCCGTCATCAGCGCGCTCATGATCATGGTCGTGGGTCTGAGCCGCAACATGCTATTGACCGGGGCGGCCATGGCGGTGAACGGGGCGACCAACATCCTCACCATTGCGCTGCTCAATGTCGGTGTGCAGCTGTCGGTGCCCCGCTGGGTGACTGCGCGGGCGCTCTCCTGGTTTCAGGCGGCGCTCACCGCGGGTGTGGGCGTCGGCGCCGCCGTCTGGGGCCACGTGGCGGGCGCATGGGGCCTCGAGCACGCGTTCCTGGCGTCGGGCACCTACCTCATACTCACTCCGCTTCTCGGCTTCGTCATTCCGATTCGCAGCGCATCGCCGGCGGACCTGGCGATGGTCGAGATCGCCAACGAGCCGCAGGTTGCGCTCGCCATCACGGCGCGCAGCGGACCGATCGCCATCGAGATCGATTACCAGGTGGATCCTTCCAAGGCACGCCATTTCTACAACGTCATGCTCAGGCTGCAGCGTGCGCGTCTTCGCAACGGCGCCTTCGACTGGTCGCTGTCGCGCGACATCGCCGACCCTGCCGCCTGGACGGAGCGATTTCACTTTCCCACCTGGGAGGACTATCTGCGCCAGCGCAGCCGCTTCACCCATGCGGATCGAAAGCTGCAGGCGGCGGCCGACGCCTTCAATCGCGGCGACCGCGAGGCTCGCGTGCGCCGCTATCTCGAGCGGCCCTTCGGCTCGGTGCGCTGGCGGGCGGCGAGCCCGGATCCGCACGGCGAATCGATCGAGATGTATACGCCGTGAAATCAGACCCGGGCGTGGATCGGACCCGGGCGTGGATCAGACGCGCTCGATGATGACCGCCGGGGCCATGCCGCCGGCGGCGCACATGGTGATCAGGGCGCGCTTGAGCTCGCGCCGCTCGAGCTCATCGAGCACGGTGCCGATCAGGATGGCGCCGGTGGCGCCGATCGGATGGCCGAGTGCGATGGCGCCGCCGTTGACATTGATCTTCTCTCGATCGATGTCGAGGTCGCGGATGAATTTCTCCACCACCACGGCAAAGGCCTCGTTGACTTCCCACAGATCGATGTCGGCCTTGGTCAGCCCCGCCTTGGCGAGCACCTTCTTCGCGGCCGGCACCGGTGCGTTCAGCATGAGCGTCGGGCAATCGCCCACGTTGGCGGTCGCCACGATGCGCGCGCGGGCCTTCAGTCCGTGGCTGCGGGCATAGCGATCGGAGGCGAGCAGCAGCCCGGCTGCACCGTCGACCACGCCGGAGGAGTTGCCGGCGTGATGAAAATGTCGAATGTCGATGTGCGGATACTTCTGGTTGATGAGCTTGCGGAAAGTCGTGCCCTCCGCGTCGATCACCATATCGGCGACCTGGACAAACGCCGGCTTCAACCCCGCCAGGTCCGCCGCGGTGGTCTGCGGGCGAGGGTATTCCTCCCGGTCGAGGACCACTTTGCCGTCGTCGTCGACGACCGCAATGGTCGCCTTCGCGAACCGGCCCTCGCGCAGCGCGACGGCGGCACGCTGCTGACTGGCGAGCCCTATGGCATCGAGCGCTTCGCGGGTGATGCCCTCCATGGTCGCGATCGCGTCGGCGCACAGCCCCTGATGCGACTGAGGATGGCGCCGCTGCAGGCGCAGATTGCCGTTCGCCATGCCGCCCGCGGTACGCAGCCCCGCGGCCCGGTAGGCTTCGCCCAGCGCGTTGACCAGCGACATCATCTCGGTGCCGCCGGCAATCAACAGATCCTCCATGCCCGACATGATCTGAGCGGCCGCGAAACTCGTGGCGGTGAGGCCGCTGCCACAGAACCGATCCAGCGTCACGCCGCTTGCGCGGATGTCGAACCCGGCATCCAGGGCGGCCATGCGCCCCATGTCGCCGCCTTGCTTGCCCATCTGCGCGCTCGTGCCCCAGATGATGTCATCGATCTCGGCGGTCTCGAGGTGATTGCGCTCCTTGAGGGCCTTGAGGACGGTGGCCGCGAGATGCTGCGGATGCATATTGGCAAGGGCCCCCTTGCCGACCTTGCCAATGCCGCGCGGCGTGCGAACGGCGTCGATGATGTAAGCTTCGGGCATGCCAATCTCCTGGGGTTGGGGCAGATCGTGACACAGGCGAGGACCGCCGGGCAACGGCTGGTTGCCGGGCGGAACCGGGTGTGCAATCGCGGCCGCCGTCAGGCGAGCGGGGCGCCTCAGGTGACACGGCCGCGTCAGGGGATCGGCACGACCGCGCCCCCGCTCGCCGCGGAGACGCGAATCGCGTCGATGACCTGCATGCACGCGACGCCGTCGGCGAATGTCGCCACAGGTACGCCATCGCCCGCCCGACCTTCGATGGCCGCGCGCCACTGCTCGCACAGCCGGCGAGAGGGCGGAAGCTCGATGTGCAGGAACTGCTTGCGCGGATCATCGCTTTGCGCCATGGGCTCGAGCTCAAGTTCGGGCGGGACCTGCAACCGGCGCGTTCCCGTGCGATCGGCGACCCATACGGCGCCTTGATCGAGCCACAGGCTGCCCTGTGTTCCGGCCACACGAGTCATGGGCGCATGAGGTCCCCAGGCGGCGCCCGTCTGCTGGATCATCCCGTGCACGCCGCTTGCCAGCGAGAATCGCAGGATGAAGGAATCCTCGGCCGCGCGCGGTTGCTGCGATACGCTCGGCAGCACGGCGCTCACCGAGGAGAACTCGCCCAGCCAGCTGCGCACTTGATCGATGGAATGCGAGCCCGAAGCGCCGAGCCACCCCCCGCCGGCCGCCGGATCGGACCACCAGTGCGGCCATCGGCTCCCGGCCTGGGTGAGCAGGCCGGCATATTGCACCAGCGTCGCAAGCCTCGGCTCGCCGATCAGCCCTGCCGCGATCGAGCGTGCGGCCAGCGCGCGCTCGGGCAACATTCGGAACTGGTTCCCCAGCAGATGAACGACCCGTGCCTGCGTTGCTGCCGCAAGCAGCATGCGCGCTTCTCCGGCATTCATGGCGAACGGCTTCTCGCAAAGCACGTGGCAACGGCGCGATAGCGCCGCCGACACCACGGCGGCGTGGGTCGCAGGCGGCGTCGCCACCGCGACCGCGGTCGCGCCCGTCTGCGTGATGGCGCCATCCAGATCGGTGAACGCGCGCGGCACGCCGCTGAGCGCGGCCCGCCGCCGCGTGCGCTCGGGATCGTTCCCCACCAGCGCCGCCACCTCGAATCCCGCGGCGCGCAGCGCCGGCACATGGACGCGGCAACCGTGTCCGGTGCCCACCACCAGCACGCGGGGACCGCGGCTCATGCGGGCTGCTGCGCGTCGAGATCACCGTCGATGCGCCGGTCCAGCGCACGGCAGTAGCGCAGGATGAGGTCGGTGATGGTCTGCCGATCGATCAGCGTTTGCAACGCGGGGGTCTCGCTCATCTGGGATCTCCTGTATACGAACAATACGGCGCCTGATCAACGCGTTGTTGATCGACTCCGGGGATTTTCGGGTATCATGCCGGCTCATGGCCGATCGAGCTAAGTCGCCGGCGCCAAATAAAAACGCGCGCAGAACCCGCAACCCGGACGGAACCCGCGAACTCATTCTGGAAGCCGCACGCCAAGTGCTGGCCCAGGATGGCAAGGAAGGGCTGAGCGTCTCGCAGGTCGCGCGCCGCGCCGGCGTCAATCGTGGCACCGCTTACCAGCATTTCCAGACGCGCGAGCAACTCATCGAGGCGACGGCCGAATGGGTCAGCGACAAGCTCTTTCATGCGGTGTACGGCAAGCTGGCGCCGGTCGTCGGCCAGACGGTCGACAGCCTCGCCATCAAGCGGGTGACCGAGCACCTGGCGGATTTCGCGATGGAAAACCCGGAGCTCGGCCGCGCATGGCTGTTCGAGCTGCTGAGCTCGCGGCGTCCGGCCAGCGATCGGTTCTGGCGGGCGTATGAATCGAGCTTCGAGGATCTCGCGAGGAGCGAGCATGCCCAGCCCGGCATCGACACCGAGGTGGTGTCGGTGCTGACGCTCGCCGGCATGTTCCTGTGGCCGGTCTGGGCCCGCGCCCATGCGCGCAACGCCAAGGAGCGCCAGCAGATGGCGAAGCGGCTGTCGCGCGAGGTGTTACGGCTCTCCATGCATGGCACGCTGCGCCCGGAGAGATTTCCCGAGCTGGACGCGCGCTCCGACACCAAACGCAAGGTGCGCGGCAGGCGTTGAGCTCGCCGCGCCTCCTCCTGCCCGGCCAGGCGTCGCGCCTGCCGGGCGGCCATGCGTTCCGCTCAGCGGCGGCCGCCGACCCGCGGCGCCGCCTTCGTGGTAAACCAGGCTCGTGCCGCGGCCATGCTCGGCCGCGCCCGCCACCTTCGCCCAGACGTTGCCGTTAGACAACAACGTTGGTGGATACCTTGACACGCCTGCGCGACTAGGACACGATTCCAACATACAAGCAGGATAGTTTTCCGATATAGAACGTAGGACAGGATTCCTAAGGCAACCGCATAGAACGGTTCTGGGGGGAGTTTGTGAGAGTTCGCACCTTCGGCAGACTCGTTGCGGCGGGTTCTGGCGTCATTGTGCCGCATGCGAGCTCGCCACCCGCATCCTGCGTTGTGCCACTGCCACGCAACGATCGCGCCACCGCCGTCCCCGGCTCAACTGTTCCCTATCGGCCACAATCAGCTGACCGCGGCACAGATTCAATGCGATCCGATCAAAGGGAGTTTGGATGAACAACCCAGTACTGAAGACCATGCTCGGCGGCGTGAGCGCCGTGATGCTGATGCAGGCCATGCCCGCGATGGTGCGGGCCGACGCTGCGGATCAGGGCGCCTCGGCCGCTCAGACGAGCGGCGAGAACGCCCCTGCCAACGTCGGTTTGTCCGAAGTCATCGTGACGGCGCGGCGTGTGCAGGAGCGTCTGCAGGACGTGCCGATCTCGATCACGGTGTTCAATCAGACGCAGCTCACCAACCTCAACGTCGTCAATACGCAGGACCTCGCGGCCTACACCCCGTCGCTGTCGGTCAACAATGATTTCGGCAATCTGAACACGGCTTTTGCGATGCGCGGCTTCGTGCAGGACATCGGCACCCAGCCCGCGGTCGGCGTGTTCTTCGCGGACGTGGTCGCGCCCCGCGGCGCGTCCAACAACATCCCCATCGGCGATGGCGCCGGGCCGGGGATGTTCTGGGATCTGCAGAACGTGCAGATTCTGAAAGGGCCGCAGGGCACGCTGTTCGGCCGCAATACGACCGGCGGCGATATCCTGCTGGTGCCGCAGAAGCCGACCACGAAGGACGAGGGCTTCGCCGAGCTCTCCTACGGCAATTACGCCATGAAGCGCGTGACGGCGGTGCAGAACATCGCGGTGAACGATGCCGTGCGGTTTCGCATCGGCATCGATCGTCAAACCCGCAACGGCTACGAGACGAACGACACGGGCATCGGCCCGGTGCGCTTCGGCGACGTCGACTACACCTCCGGCCGCGCGAGCCTGGTCATCGACATCACGCCGGATCTCGAGAACTACACCATCGGGTCCTATACGGAGTCCAACACCAACGGTGACCTGCAGAAGCTGATCGCCTGCAATCCGACTTTCAGCCTCGGGCCATTCGCGTGTGCCCAGCTCGCCGAGGAGCAGGCGAAAGGCGCCGGCTTCTACACGCTGCAGAGCACGCTGCCGAACCCCATAACGCACTTCACCCAGGCGCAGGTCATCAACACCACGACCTGGCAGGCGAGCGATGATCTGACGATCAAGAACATCATGAGCTACGCCCAGCTGGCCGAGAGGCTCAGAACGGCGCTGTTCGGGACGAACTTCTCCCTCATCGTCCCGCCCTACATTCCCGCGCCGGGCATACCGTTCGACTTCGCCGCGAGCGTGCCGCTGCCTGGCGGCTATACGGCGGATGAGAGCACCGCGACGGAGGAGCTGCAGTTCCAGGGCCGTGCGCTGAACGACCGGCTGCATTGGCAGGGGGGCTTCTACGAGGAGAATGTCGAGCCCACGGCGCAGGTCGGCTCGCAGTCCCCGGTGCTGATCGATTGCGCCAACTCCGATACGTTCAATTGCATCAATCCGCTCGGCGAGGGCTCGGTCAACTACACCGCCGGCAAGACGTACTACAACGACGCCGGCGTCTACGAGCAGACCAACTACGCCGTGACGGATACGCTGAAGGTGACGGAGGGCCTGCGCTACACGGATGACTCCACGCACAACAACAGCGTGCTCGAGACCTATTATTTCCCCTCTCTGTTTCCCAATCCGCTCGATCCCTTCACGAAAGTGACGCCGCTGTGCACCGAGCCGCAGTACACGCTTCCCGGCTGCAACGCCCGTTTCGTGCAAAACTCCCACGCGCCGACCTGGCTGCTCGGTGTCGATTACGCGCCGACCCAGGACCTGCTGGTGTACGGCAAATACGCGCGCGGATACCGCGCCGGCGGCGTCTCGCCGTCGGTACCGCCCGAATTCGGCACTTTCCAGCCGGAGAAGGTGGACTCCTACGAGGTGGGCATCAAGACCACCTTCCATTCCCTGGTGAGCGGTACGTTCGATGCGGCCGCCTTCTACAACAACTTCAGGGATCAGCAGCTGCAGGCGGGCTTCGAGCCGAAGCCCGGCACGGCGGTGTCCCCGGCGAGCGGCATCCTCAACGCCGGGAAGTCTCGAATCTCCGGCTTCGAGATGGATACCAACGTCGACCTGTTTCCGGGATTTGCCGTCGACGTCAACTACACCTGGCTCGACACGAAGGTCGAGGAGGTCGCCGCCGTCACCACCCCCGCCTCGAGCCCCTATGTGGTGGTGCCGCAGGTGAGCGAGGGGGACTCTCTGACGCTTTCGCCCAGGAACAAGGTGAGCATCACCGGGACCTACACGCTGCCGCTCGCCGACACCGTCGGACGTGTGTCGGTCGGCGCGAACTACACGCACACGAGCGCCCAGATCACCAACTACGTCGATAGCACCGTGGCGCTGCCGTCCATCAACGGACTGGGCACTTTGCCGCCGCTCGGCCTGCTCAACCTCAATGCGAGCTGGAACTCGATCTTCGGCTCGCATGTGGACCTGTCGGCCTTTGCGACCAATGTCACCAACCGGCAGTACTACACCTGGGTGCCCGGCGTCGTGACCACGGTGGGCTTCGAAACCGCCGAGCTCGGCCAGCCGCGCTTCTACGGTGTGCGGATACGCTACACGTGGTGAGCTGAGCGCGGGCGCGGCTCGCATGGCCCGCCGAATTTTTTGGTGCGGCTAGCCGCTCGGGTGCCCGGTCGCTGCCAGCGCCTGATCGAGGCTGGCCCCGAAGTCATGGCGCTGCCAGAGGCTGAGGAAGGCCGTGAAGACGTGCAGGAAGCCGCGCACGACGTCGTCCCTGCCGAACAGGGGATCGAGCGGACCGCGCGCATCGGCGGCTTGCGGCAGGCGCGAAAGCACCAGCGCCGGGGCGTCCGTCAAGGTGGCGAGGCCCATGGTCGCCACATAAAGATCCAGGTAGAGCCTGAGCTTCGATTCTTGCAGCCGCGGACCGCCGCAGGCGCGCAGTTCGCGCACGAACAGGCCGAGCAGCTCCTCGAGGTGGTTCCAGATCGATAAATCCGCCGCGCACAGACAGCCCCACAGCGCGTAGGCCACGTTCATCTGTCGAACCCGTCCCCAGTCCAGCAATCCGCATCGCAGCGCCCCCGAGCCCTCGCGCCAGAACCAGGCGTTATCGATGTTGGCGTTGTAGTGGCACAGCGCGATGTAATCGCCATCCGCATGCAGGAACTGCTTGACCGTCGACTCGTGCTGCAGGAAGCGCACCGCATCGCGCTCGAGCCGTGCAATGAATCGAGGCGTGGCCACAGGGTGGGGCAGGAGCTGCGGACACCGCGCGGCAAACGAGGCATAGCGCGCCACGCGCTCGCGCATGCCCCGCTCGTCGCAGGCAATCGGGTCCGCGGCGCAGGCCGCTTCGGCATCGAAGGGGAAGTACGCATCGGCCTGTGCGGAGAGCCGTCCGGCCTTGTGCGCGCCGGCGAGGCGCGCAAGGGTCGACACGATGGTGCGGTAGTAGGGGAGCGCGTCGGCGATCTCGTGGTCCATGCACTTGGGCCGGGTCGGCTCGATGCGGCCGCTGCCGAAGGCGATCCGTTGCGTGATCAGCAGGCCGGTGCCTGATTCGCGCTGAAAGTCCGCAAAATACGCGGTCGGAACGCTGATGGGAAAGCTCGGCAGGCGCGACAGCGCCGCCAGGCGCACCTCCGCATCCAGCTCGTGGCGGCGGCGGTCGCGAAATGCATCGCTGAAGTCGCGGGAGAATTTCACGAACAGCTCGCTGTGCAGCCCGTCCTGCGGATGAGCGTACTGCAGGGATAGCAGCAGCTTGTGGCCCGAGTTGCCACCCCGAAACGGCTCGCAGCGCCTGATCGCGACGACGCGGTTGTCCCGGGAAAGCGATCCGAAACGCCGGAATGCATCGGTCAAGAACGCTGCGCCGGCGCTG
>Ga0335072_10011122_pt1 | contig 12904 bp, 19 predicted proteins | sample Lox_Sample_21_FD_206725 | JGI IMG/M metagenome (GOLD analysis project Ga0335072, IMG submission 206725) | Soil microbial communities from Loxahatchee National Wildlife Refuge, Florida, United States - Lox_Sample_2.1 | ecosystem: Environmental > Terrestrial > Soil > Wetlands | place: USA...
GTAGCGATAGAACCTTTGAATTGCGAACTTGCGACTTGCCGGTGTTGCTAATGTTAACGTGACAGCAAGACCATGATAAGTGAGTAGTAATCCATAAAACTTGAAAACTGGTCTGGACCCATTTAGTTCAGTTTTCGTGTAGCAATTTAAGCTTAAGGTTTTCTAGTGGCGTCGGTGATTGGAACGCCGGAATACCGAGGGCTGACCGCCGAGACCAAGTTCCAACTGGCCCCCCACCACCACCGGGCAATGGAGTTTCTCCGCTTTCCGAATGCACGCAGGAAAAGAGCCCAAAACGCCAGTGACCGAATTACATGACAGTTTCAAAGGAGCGACTTTGCAGCGACCCCGACACCATTGCGATGTTGAAGCAAAGAAAGACTGTCATGAAAAAGATGTTCATTCGTGATGAGATCGATTTCGCTGCTCCGCAACAAAGCAAACTCTAGGACTTTTCACTTTTCAAGTTGACTTTAACCGAAGTTGCATGATAATGTAGCGTCACAAGCGCCGTCTGGCACTTCCTTACAGAAGATTAGGAGAGTAGCAATGTAACAAAAAGTGGGTCCAATTCGGATTATTTACAATTTTGTCAAATACGTTCGTCAGTAATTCGTGAGGGAATGGAAAGGCAGCGGTATGGCAGATAAATAAGCCTACATGAGATTTGGCTACACATCACGCTTTTCTATCAGATGAGAACTGCTGGCCATCATTTCCTCTTTGTCGTGAATGGGATAATGTCACATTCGTGTCCAAATCCCACATTTCCTGAGTCCTTGACCGTTCCCAATCTCACTTTTGCCTTCAAAATATTTTCGCCTCCATAACTCGAAGCAAGACACAGATCATCCAGTTTGGGATTCCTTGTCGTCACCAACACATCTGCAAATGAAAAAGTCGCGCCAGGCACCGCACTTTTCAAGAAGAAGTAGTATCCCATGGCCAAGCAGCAAATCCCGATGCCAAGTGCAGTTCCATAAATCTCCCAAAGTGTTGAAGCGTCAAAGTTGTATCTGGTGACATATGATGAAGTGAATACAGGAACCGATCTGTAGACGGAAGCGTTTACAACAGGAATCCAGGAATAGCCGAGCGAATTGTTTCCAGAGGGAGGATTATCCGCCCAAGACATTAAACTTATTGTGGTGTTTATGAGAAGGTCCTCAACAGCTTTTGAAAAGTTTGTTGGATATGTGATCATGGCATGTGCTGTTTGGTCGGTCAGATAGCCATTTTGCAACGGATTGTCCACAAAATTCCAAAGAAGGATGTTTGAATCGATCAGAATTGTGCCTGCAAGTCCTATTTCCTGTTGAGAGGTATTCCAGGAGAGGCTGCCGTTTATAAGCCCTTCGACGGCTTGCTCTATTGCGTAAAAGTTGGCCAGCTGAAGCATTTGATTGCTTTGGGGGATGCAGGGAGAGGTAGTATTTTCTCCGATACAGGTAGAATTCTCTGGAGCAAATATCGGACTGTAAATTTCTTGATTGCGGTCGACTGTAGATGTGATCGTGGGAATATTGTTCTGGTAGCTGATGTTCACAGTGTAGGTGGCTGCATATAAAAGACAATCCGTCGAGACTAGACTGTAGTATTCATTAGTCCCATTGGTCACGAATTGAGTGCGGTTGAAAGTGATCCCTCCCGCGACTTGACCATTAAGATTTGAAGAAGTAAATCCAGATGGGAGATACATGAAAAGTGGGGCAGCAGAATAAAGAGCAGATGGTCCGGGTATAGTCGGTTCAAACAGGAGCGGATTATCCACACAGGAATACGCAGGGCCATCAAAAATGACAGTGTAACTGCAATTGACACCGCACGGAGAGGGCCAGTAAACGATGTCTCCTCCTGTGAAAACGCGCATTGCCAGTCGCGCCAAGTTAGAACTTGGACTTCCAAACGTTATCGAGCTTTCCACTGCCCCGTACTTGTAGCTAACCAGGAGCTGGTACAAGCCAGCGTCACCCTCAAGCGAGCTGATAGAGGGTACAAAATTCATAGCCGTGTTGTTTTGCTGCGCGTTCACGACTAGAATCGTCAGAAATAAATCGGAAAGGGAATCAAACCGGTTAGAGACCCCGGTGGTAAAACCAACGTTAGTTGAGACGCCCAAATGACAACCGCAAGCAAAAGGACAGTCTTGGCTTTGATACAAAATTCTTTGCAATTGAAGACAAAGTGCAGTGGATTCGAAGAAATTTTGAACATGCCATTGATGGCTTTGACACTTGTGCTCGTTCTCTGACAACGGTACCAGATGGCTGCATTCAAGACAATGCCAATACTGGCGGCAATTGACATTTGAAACAAAGTCGCAAGAGCTGTCCCAATTTGGACAACCCAGCCTTGGGGTATGCGGTACGTGTTAGGATCCACGCTGTCCACTTGGGAATAAAAGATGTGTTGGCCGGTCGCAACAATTGCAGCCAAGCCAAACAAGCCAATTGTTTTTCGCATGAACTTTAAAATTCGTCCAAAACTTCGGGGCATCTCACCGTCCCCATGGCCGTTGGAAGTTTGTCCTGGTTCCAAATGTTCGGCGGTCAAAAGCTTGCTCTTTAGACCCTCCGAGGAGGATGACCTTGAACTTGGAGTGTTCTTTCCATGCATAACCATTGAATTCAAGGAAGGAGGAAGGCGGATTTGAGCACTGAGCGTCCCGGTCATCGGTTTGTTCAGAGGTATTTAAGTCAGATTACCCGATGGACAGCCATCGCTTTGGGAACAACGGAGAACGGAAAAAGGAATACTCCCTGTTTCCAAAATTCCAAAAAGAGTTGGGCCCCCCTGTTTCCGAAACAAGCGTATGGCTAAAGATCCACCTCGATTTTCTTTGTTCGAGAAGGTTCTGCCGCCAGCCGATTGTGCGGTCAGCTTTAATTCGGCGACCAAATGGCCCGATTTTAACCTTATTGCGGGCTACAAAGCCACGACCTATAAAAGAGAACGGATTCGATATCCGAACATCAGCGTTTCAATTGCCTTTTAATTTGAGGCGCAACACCGAACGATTCCGGTTGGAAGGACCGGTCCTGAAACCTCTCCTGCAAACACATGGACTCGGCATTCACGCAAGCTACTAACGACTTTCGCAGTCGTAAATTCGCTGAGTCCTGTGGCGGAAAAGCTGCACTCGCATTCTTTGCCTTTTTGGTTAGATACATTCGTCGGATTGTGGAAGCGCACGTGCATGTAGGCGAGTTCAAGGTAATCTTAGATGAGATACTATATTTAATGCTGCTGGCCTGACAGCCTGCTACTGAATTCCTATCTTATACGGTTTCCACATTCTACTGAGGTCTCGTCATTTAGCTACTGTGCTTCATCGTCGAAATTATACTTTCCAATTCTACACTCGGTCTGACCAGCGGAACCAACACAATTTCGCCCCCCTTGCGCATCTTTCGGCCAAGTCCAGGAAACGTACACATGAACACTCGTCCCGATTGACCGTCTTTAATACTAGCATCTGCCGAATCATCCCCTGCACACATAATAGAACAATCGAAAAAGAATTGTTCTGCCGTCATGACGTTGGCAAGTGTGACGCATTTATCCATAATTTCGACCACCATCCCACGAACATCATAGGGCTGAGAATTCCCTTTAAGCTGTCTCGGTAGTAACGGAACAAGTGTGTCGGTGAGAACTTCTACGAGAGTCGTCGTCTGGGTAGTTTGAGCCTCTTTAAGATGTCGCAATTTTGCTCGACCCAATTCCTGCCGGACCGTCAAAGCCTTTCCAAATTCGACCTCTAGAATTAGGATAATTCAGTAAAGAGCTACCGGAGATTAACTGCTGTTCTACAGCACGGAGATTCTTGTCGATTTCACCGTCAAGACCAAATGCGAAGTGACGCAAAACTTTATCCCAAAGAAGAACGGCGATGAGATGCCTAACCAACGCAATTCTTTGAGCTGCATTCTTGTGAAGGATGGATATTTCCAAATTATATGCTGTCAACATTTTGAGGGTATTGTTGCCGTGCGGCTCGATACATTCAAGGAATTTGTGCACCTTGTCGATGGCATAGCTGGGGAGTTCCGTCTCGCAACTCCATTTGAACATCTTTGCAACCGACGACTGAATCAGATGATTCAAAGAATCGAATTCATCCACGTAGTAGGTTTCCTGATTGACTGGTCCCTGTGCGCTATTTGCTTTGGAAATACTGGAAAGAAGGGCGGAATTTTCTTGTTTGAGACGTGCCAATTGGTCAGCCAACGACTTAATAAGGTCCTCTCGGCGTTGGATAGATGTTTGATGCCGTGTCTCACGAGACGTTAGCTCCTCTTTATATATCTTCTCTATAGCCTCGCAGTGATGCCTCCAAGAATTCAGTTCGGCTCTTTGTTCGTTAACGAGAGTAATTGACTCACGCAATTCGGCTTCGCGAATTGCTGCCTTGGCCTTGCAGTACGCTTTCGTACCTGGAGTAAGCTGAGCTGCTAGGGACATCATTTGGCCGATAATAGTTTGAGGCTCTGAGTATCAGCACAAAACAAATTAAGAGAGTTTCCTCTATCGTCTTCAATCTCAAAGTTACTCTCCGCCTCATCTGTCTGAGTAGACGTTTCAATTTCCAATTTGTCTTCAAGCGGTTTCGGTTCTTCGTCCTTTTGAATCTCTCGACTTCCGTCCTCTTCCACAACCATCTGTTCATCCGAGACGCTCTGTGGTCTTTCGCGAGCTCCATCGGAATTGCTCATGTTGATTCTTGAGGGTCGCACAATAGCAAAAAGGTGGGAATGTCTTCTTCTTTGGTCTTGCACCTAAGTGGGCTAATTTGGAAGGGTCCACGCAATTCTGCGCATCAAATCTTATGTAAACGCGAACAAAAAAGTCCTTTGCCCACTACCGCACCACAAGTGATTGTCCTTTTTACCCGTAGTCTGTCGAGCAGTACCTTCACAACCATCTGAACAGAAAGAACTTCGAACGACCTGCAACATCTCCATATGACACAAGCTCTTGTATCGCTTGATGCGGCGTTAAAGAATGGGTGGAGGGGGCTTTTTTGTCCGACTTCATCTGACTCAGATTCCACCGCTTCCATTGTCATCGGCATCGATTTTGGAACCACATTTACTGGGGTCGCGTATGCTTTTACCGACTCGTTGAACGAGAACGAAATCAGAATCAACTCAGAAACCCGCAATGAACTCGAGACCGTTGTGGAGAAGATTACCGTGCTAAAACAATGGCCAAATGTAAGTCAACAATTTGCGGAAAAGACGCCTACCCACCTCGCGTATAACAGTGCGAACGGTAAAGTGGTGTCGTGGGGTGGTCTTGTTGGCCCTGCCCATGCCAGTGATACGACGATAGGAGGCTTCAAACTCGGTCTCCACAGTGGTGCTCGACATCACTACACAACTGCGGCAGCATCTCGCTTGGGCGGTTTCCTGGGTGATGCCAATTGGAGACACCCCAATCTCCCCTCGAAAACGGCCGTGGACTTCGCTGCGGACTATCTGGCGCTAGTGGGAAATCACGTCATGAACGAAGTTTTGCCTCAACAATTCGATGAATCCTTCTTGAGAAACAAGCGCGTTTCTTTTGTCCTGACGGTACCTGCCATATGGACTGAAGGAGCTAAAGATGCCACTTGCAGAGCGGCAGTAAGAGCTGGAATTCCGCTGGAACAATTGACTTTAATCACGGAACCCGAAGCTGCTGCTCATTACTGCACAACAATTTGCACCGAGGTTAACCTCGGAGTCGGTGATTACTTTATTGTATGTGATGCTGGAGGTGGAACTGTGGTAACGTTTCTATGCTTCCACTAATTGATATTAGGACCTCATTTCTTATAAAGTCGCGACCTTGAACCCCTTCAAAGTCGTCGAGGCTGCCGGTGGCACTGGTGCTGCATGTGGAGCTATGTATCTCGGTGATGGTTTCAACAGACTGCTCCGCCAAAAGCTAGGCTCAAGGGCCGAAGAGATATTGAAACCCAAAACGCTACGCGAAGCTTCGCGAAGCTTTGAAACTCAAATCAAATGTCAATTTAATCCATTGGGGTCAAGTGAAGAGTCTTATGAAGTTCCTATTCCAGGGGCTCCTGACATTCCTGAGATCGGACTTGAGGGAGGATTTCTGACGTTTTCCTGGTAACTTTCTTCCTTTTCCTTCTAATGAAAAGGCAGGAAATAGATTCGTTCTTCCTTCCGATCTTCGATCAGATTTATGATCTGATCAATGGTCAGATCCAAAGCGTCTCGGAGAATGCGAACAATGCTGAGGCAAAGATAAAGGTAATTACATATGTACCTTGAGACTCGTTGTGACTTTTAGACCGTTTTCATGGTTGGGGGCTTCGGGTCAAATGAGTATCTGTCGCAGTATTTACGGAACAAATTGCCAGAGGGGATAGAAGTGAAGAAGCCTCATGCCGGGTATGAAACCGTCAGCATTACTTTCTAATTTTAGATGGACCGCGATCAACCGTGGTGCTGTTCTCCACATGTTAGGGCTAAATTTGGTCCGCGAGCGCATCATGCGGCGTCATTACGGGTTTGCGATAACTAGCCCATTCATCGAAGACAAAGATCCGGAGAGGTTGAAATTCCGGGATATTAATGGTGACTTGATGTGTAAGAACGTGATGAGGTGGTATGCACATAAGGTAACATGATATCCGGCAATCTGAGGCGGGAATTAAGAAATAGGACCAGTCTATGCCTGATGGCTTCGTTGTTCAAGCCCCATTTGTCACACTTCTACGCCCGGAGGAATACTTCACGAGCTCAATCCCTTGCTTGACGGCTTTAAGAGTTTGCGACGACGGCCTTGCTCCTGATTATAATAACTCTGGTACATGAGGAATTTGAAGTAGGCCACTGATAACTAGCGGTTTCTCAAATTTCTACTTTGAAAGTAGATCTCAAAGACCTACCTCCTACCGCCTTCACTCAAATGGAAAGGACGGATGGTGGAATCTATTATATAGCCCATTACCAAATTGGGATGAAGTTTGGATCAATGCTTGAATTTGAAATGTTGTGCGAAGGGAGGGTTGTCGGGTCTGTTGTGACGAATTATGTGTAGCCACCCAGAATTCTACCAGCAACAACCTTCAATACAAATATATGCTTATTGAATTACTTCCTGTCCTCCCGAAACAACTACGGTTGAAACCTGATCAAAGATACAAAACAGAACATTTCCTGTTCGATTCGCTCGACTGCAAATTTAGCTCCATGGATCTAATGCGCTAATCGAACAATTCAGTGTTTCGCAGATCCTCACGGAGCGGAATTTCCGACAGAAACTGCGGTTTGAGCAACGCAATTCCGTCGAGTATTCTTAGTTCAGATAGACAAGGTTTGCGTTCATTCGGAACAGATTCCACTCATCATCGAAACGTCCGATCGGAAGTGCGGGGGGAACAATCGGATCCAGAACCTAAAAAGCGCAAGTCGCAATACTTGAGTGCCACATCACCTGATCAGCACCCTTAAGTTGGCAGTCGAGGCGTGGCCAATTTATTTATTTCATATTAGATCTGCCCAGTTGCTCGTGGCGCAGAAGCTTAATCTCATCCACCAGTCTCTTCACGCCCAACACCCATGTGACAAACAAAAGCGCAATTCGCCGCAAGAAAGAATGCATGATTTCCGGTCGGAAAACCACCCGATCATTCAATCCCATGAACAGATGTCCCCGGTCGCAACAGCAGTTCTATGATTCATCACTCACATGTCCGAGTACACCGTTTGTTTTGCGCGTGAAGGCTGAACGGTGAAACTGAAACCAGAATATGATAAGGTTTGAAGCAATGTCCGACATCGGCCCGGCTTGTTCTTGGCCGGCTAAAAGCAACCTTTCTCTAAAGAAGATCAGTGCACTTCAAACTTTATAGTCTTTCTAGTTTTTGTTCCTAGTCGCATGACTGCGGCAAAATATTTTCCGCGTGTATATATGTATCTCATCATCGCTCCGTCCCGTAACTCACTCTCAATCAACTCCACTTGTCAACCATGGAGGGACCTACCCCTCCCACCTCGAATCCCATGGCTCCAGATCCTGAAGAGAGAGAAATTCAACAACTTCTCCTCCAGAGTAAACGAATGGCCCGTCTCACATATATTTTCGCTGTCATAAACCAACTTTTTACCTTTATCATCCAGTCGGTTCCCCGAGTTTCGGGGCTAATGATAGAGCGGGAGCCGCCGGAACATCAGCAAGTTCTCTCCAGCAGTACTACAGCACACGAATCGGCAACGGCTGGAGTCCCACTACAATAGTCTGGCCCACCGTTCTCAACGCAATAGCCGCTATAATCATCGTCATCTGGAGCGGTATTCTCCTCATCGGATATTGTTTTGGAGGAGCAACGGAAGCGCGGTTGGATCAGTATAGTTTTTGGGCAGGGGCCATTAAACATAGTCTCACTGCTCTTGCAACTGCCGTTATGCTCGGGACTGCAGCGAATCCGGATTCATTGGAAGGCCAGACGTGTTCGAATAGTCCTCCGACAGGGATTAATGCGGTGCATTTTTGTTTCATGCAGGTACAGTAGAGGTTTGAGAGGTGGTAATTGTAGAATTTCTTTCAAACGGTGATGCTCGTTCAGACTTGGTTGGGAGCGTTGATGTCTGGTTGGGCAAAACTTGTGGACTGGCAGAGCAAGAGATTGACAAAGTTCCAGGCTGATCACCCTGATGAAATGGCTCCCACGATGACGGCTGCGGACGCCAATGGCAGTGATAGGAAAGGGAAGGAATGATTGTCTGGGATGAGAGAAACAATCTATTCTTAAGGTCGAGGGAATCTTTGTAGTTTCTGTAATCATATTCATAATTATAATTGATATCAGGGCATCTGACCAATCTGACATTTCTGCCAATTCCAATTTTGATTGATCGCCGATCAGGGCCAAGTTCAGAAAACTTCCCGCACAGCCGAGGTTCATCACGCAAACTTTGCCCAGCTGCCTTCATTTCCATGTCGGCAGAAGCACTCCCAAATAGCCATGCGGAGTATGTTGCTGAAGCTCAGACAGTTCTACCAAGCTGGATTACAATAAATGACCAATACCAATACCATCAACTAATCGACCGTGGCGGCTACGCAACAGTCCACAAGGTACCGCCTTTACCTTCAAGACTAACAAATCGGCAGCTAAGTGACAAACGCACTAGTGAAGTACACCCTCCTTATCCATCTGTATTAACGTAGATATTTGCCAGAAAAGTCCTTTCCACCGAAGGTGCAACCATACAAAATGAAATTCGAGTTATCGAGACGTTACGCAGTCAAGGTTCCCATCGAAACATTGTGGAAGTATTAAGACATGGCGAACTAGTATACAGCTCACTTTACTACATCGACATGGAATTCTGCGATTTGACACTGTGGACATACATTTATCGAAAATGGACACCGCAAATCGAAAGGGAGATGCCATATTTCACCATCAATTTGCCGCCGAGTATGATGCTTTCGCAATTGCGAGGTATCATGTACGATATTGCGAATGGACTTTCCTTCATTCATGAGCATGGACAAGTCCATCGAGATATTAAACCTGCTAATGGTGTGTCTTTTGGTCTTATCGTTATTGATTGTAGTGCTCTATTCACATCGTTCGTTTACCTGGAAAATCGGCGATTTCGGATTAACTGTCGAAGGCTCTTCAGGACCACGAACAACAGTCAATTCCATGGGTACAAATTGTTATCGCGCCCCGGAACTATTGCGCGGCCTCAAACAAGAATTCAGTAACAGAGTTGATATCTGGGCTTTGGGATGTACATTCTATGAGCTCTTGTTTCGGGAACACGCATTTGAGTCGGATTACTCAACGCTTATGTACTCGGCTGGTGAAAGGGCCCTATATATTCCTCAAAAGCCAGTGGCAAATATATCTGAACTTCTCTCTCGACACGAAATAAAGACACTTCTCGAAGCATTGCTCCACACCAACCCGAAAAAACGACCTTCCACTAGAATCGTGCGAGATTGTTTCCGGATGAATACCACGTTGTTCCAGCTTGAGGAAATCGCGTCCACTAAGGTATTCCAAGAGCGAAGTGTATCGAACGACTTAACTCGTGAAAACAGCCCAGTTGTTGTGTATGGTGAGACTCTTTTATTTCCATTCTGATTAGGTAGACATCTCTCAAGAAACCAACTCCAAAGCCAAGCGATCTAAGAGACGTCTCAGATTTGATATATGGAGTTGGATACCTGGTCCGCTAGTGCTTCTTTTTTCGCTGGTAACCTTCGCCGTCGCCGTCCAACTCTTGAGGAGCGCTGACTATACTCTTTACCCGTGGTTACCTCGAATTGCTTCAGACTCTTCCCTTGAAAAGGTCACGGAGTCCGTGGTGACTTTGCCCAGTGCACTTGAATCTCCTTTAACACCGGTCCGAGCGACTCTTCCACCTCCCGATACAATCTCATTACAACCTGTCGACACACCTGGCGAAATTGTACAAGTAGACACAAAGCCCAGCGTAATTTGGTCTTCGAATACAAACCCCCGAACGACATTTGTTGTTGCGATACGGCCACGGCTTTGGAATTCTATTAGCAGGCTTGCCTTAAAAGGACTACTCCACGCCGCTGTCTTGTCTGTTACTAGTCTCGGCTATATCTTGATTTGCGGCGTCGTCGGCACGTATTACGAAGGTTGGTTTCTGCTACCCCCAGCTACCGTGGCGATAATTGTTGGTGTTATTGCAAACACGAAGAACCTTCCCTCTTCTTCCATGGTGGCTCATTTTGGAGGGAGTCTTTTATTCGAGATTGGATACTTGTTGTTATTGCGGCTCTTGCTAAACTCCCGAAAGCCTATAGTGTTGGAATTTTGTTGTATATTCGTATTACCAGCGCTTCCGCTGTACTCTGAACTGTTAATACTTTAACAATCTGTCGGGAAATAGAATATGAATATTCTCAATCGAGATTCACTTTCTAGTGGAATACAATCTATCATCTTCTACCTTCTCCGACCAACCAATTTGCCTACCGTGTAACTCGTTCGTTAATAAAATCATCCAATATTCGATCCTGAATACAATCTCACATCAGCCAAACAATTAAAAAGAGACTTACCTTCCGCCTCACCAATAAGCGGTCGTTTCGTCACGAAATTGCCCTTCCCTTCATCAATCCAATGTCTTCCTTCATTCGTTGTCTCCGGTCGATTATCCGTCAACAACCATGCATCCACCACACTAACTCTAAATCCCTCTGTAAACTGCGCATTCCATCGTTTCGCCACATCGTAAATGGCATGACGTTTTTTGGCACCCCCGATGCGAAAGTCAAGGGAATCTTCGGGGGGAGGTATTCTTTGTGGATTTCCATGACCGGCAGTACTGCCTACCCCATAACAAAATACGGGCTGAGATCAGTTTGAGAGGAGAGTGTGGGTACTTGGACAACGCTGGTTGTTGTTCGGAGGATTATGTGTTGGATAGATGGGAAATTCTCTTTCATGAAGAGAAGAAAATTCCAATGTATCTCTTGAAGACGATCAACATCATCCCAAGCAATCCACCTACCAAATCAGCCTTGAACTTGCGATAGGAACCCTACAATCCCATATTGAAGACAACATGAGAGGGGGGTGGTTCTGTCAACGACAACAAAGTAGGACCCACCTCCGTAAAATTGTCCGCCAACCAAAGAAAACTAAAACTAACATTCCTTTCCACCTGCCTATTGTCATTTTTCTCAAGGAGGACAGAAGTAAATTTATGTCCCCACTTTAAATCCCAATAAACAGTTCCATCATCTGTTTTATAATCACAAACACTCCCCGCTACAGAGCCATGAAGATCTTGCCATATTCTTGTGCAGAAACCACCTCGTGTAGTCGAGTCACCGAGGAACATGAAATGTTTTGCCGAGGGAATCAAGTCTAGTGCTTCATGAATGTTGCGGACCGGGATGTTGCAAGTATACGGTTTCCAAATGAAGTGTCGGCCTGAATGAGCGTACATACTTGTAAATCGGGGATTCGAGGATATGTTGGTAGAGAGATAACGACCATGATCAATTTCTTCGGACGTTGTACATGTTCCGTATCCTTCTTGGGTGTCAGGGGTTGTAGCGTGCGGAGATGGTTGAACAGTGAGTTGAAATGGAGTATCCTGAACAGCAGCCTTTTCCCAAGGAAATTCCATGTCTTGCCAAATGTCACAATACACGAATTGGGGATAAATGTAAACATTGTAATGGCCTGGATCGTGGATAGTCCAAGTTGCTTGTACCGTGGCAAATTCATGAGGTGAGTTTACCGTCCAATTAAGCGATGTGAATGCATCAGGCAGAACGGATTGTCGAGATGGTCCATGGAAGAAGACCATGTAATATGGCGGACATAAACTTTTCTCTGGATACAAACATGAGAATTGCATTGTGAATTCTTCTCCTGCGACGACGGTGCTGGGGATTTGTGCTTTCCATGGTCCTGATAGAGTCAGAGAGGGAGGTGGACGTATGTATGTACCATAGAAGAGATTTCGAGTGACATCGAGAGGATCAGTGTAGTCGATAACTCGCGATATCGAGTCGGAATTGGTCGTTGTTACAGCAAGCGGATTATGACTTGTGACTGCGCTCCGTATTCCCCACCCGCTGAAATGATAGACTATCGTAACCCCGATGAACCCCAGTAGACAGACCAGCAGCCACCTCTTTCGCAGTGGAATGGATGCATGATGTCTGTGACGTGCAATGGCTGGAGATGAGTTGTGTTTGAGGTGGGACATAACTTGCAACGAGCGAAGACTTCAAAGGGGCCCATGCCATGCTAGACTCGATGATTGATCACTCTCTTTTATTTACCGAACTCTCGGTGGTGCCTCAGCGAAAGCCGTTTTTAGATTGCCCCTTGAAACCTTAATAAGGAAGACAGCCTGTAAATCGACTCGATTTAGCA
>Ga0335072_10011123_pt1 | contig 12904 bp, 10 predicted proteins | sample Lox_Sample_21_FD_206725 | JGI IMG/M metagenome (GOLD analysis project Ga0335072, IMG submission 206725) | Soil microbial communities from Loxahatchee National Wildlife Refuge, Florida, United States - Lox_Sample_2.1 | ecosystem: Environmental > Terrestrial > Soil > Wetlands | place: USA...
TTCTGGTTGTCGTTTCCGATGCTTTTCTTCATGGGCGCCGCGGAGCACTATCCATTCCTCAGCGGCGTCCTGAAGTAGAGCGGCGTTCCGCAACGCAACGCGTGCGCGTGCCGGGCGTCTAACACGGTAGACAGAGGTGCCACCATGAAACCTCGCCGAAATCTGACGCTGCTCGCTGCCATCGTTGTTTTTGCCGTTGGCGGGGTCGCAGTCCGCGCTTTCGCGCTGAGCTATCCACTCAGTTCCACGGCGATTCGCGACGCGTATTTTGCGGGCAATCGCAATGACGAGCAAACGGGAGAGTTTCTCGCGCAATACGTTCATCGGCTGCCGATGCCGCAAAGCGGCCCGTACGTCGAGGAGATTGGGATCGACACCCCGTTCTTACAAATCGCGAGGCAGTCACGCGTAAGGGCGAATTATTTCGCGCCGGATGCGGTCGAGGAATTTCAAAATAAGCCGATGAGCTTTCGCGTCTACGTCGACATCGTGCTGACGGCCAGCTACTCGCCAATCCCGTCTTCCACCGCGCCGGGAAATTATTGGTGGGTGCCGGATTTCTGGAACGATTTCAAGGTGCAGCTTGAGCAGGACGGCGACGGGATCCCTCCGGCCCGAGTGATCGGCGGCCCGCTTTACTCCTACGGAGATGGTGAGATCCCGATAGTCACCGGCGCGAGGATCGAACTGATCTACAACCCCGAAAAAATCGAATCCGAGGCCACGCGGGTCGTCGTGCTCACACCCGACGGGCAAACGGTGGAGACCACGTTCAATCTGGCGAAGTTGCAGTAGCGCAAAGCCAAGCGCACGCCTGAAGGTAAGGCGGCCGCTACAAGACCATCTTCACGGTACCGGTGCAACAAAAGCGAAGGTTAGCCCCTCTCAAATGGGCTAACGGCGGCCTGAAAGCCCGCCTTTCCACCGTGCTTTTTCGCGTGCGACCTAGGAGCGCCAGCGGAGCGTGACCGGGCCCAACATGGGATGCTGCAGCGGCTCGCCGGTTCGTTGCGACTCGATGCACGCCGCTTTCAAATCGAAATACCAGCGCGCCTGACGGTCCGCGTCGTCCACCAACATCATGCGATCGCCATATTGCAGGCCGAGGCCTTGCTTCTTGATGACTTCCGTATCCTGGCGGATGAATCGTGGGCCGAGCACGTGAATGATAAAGGAAACGACGGGGAACCACGGGAGGATGTTCCACGCGGCAACGAAATCAAGGCGGCAAAGATCGCGCCGCACGGGTGTGACGGTCGTGCGGCTGGAGAGCCAGTAGCGTCCCGCGCGAATCTGCTCGAAGCGCTGATTGGGCAGGACGAAATCGATTGTGGTGGTGGCGGGCTCGCCGGTTGCTAACTTCAGAATCTTGTAGGGCGCGCTGTTGGCCGAGGGCGCGTGCGGGCTCATGCGAAAGCCGTTGGGAATGGGCTCGAACTGCTTCGCTTTGTCGCGAATGCTGTGGCGAGTTCGCCACCACCAGGCTTGATGGACAAAGGGACCGTGCGCCGGGTCCATCAGGCCGATGATCCCGTGATCCACCGAGCAGGGAAGCTCGGCGGATAGACGCGCAACCTTGTAGCGCGGACTGAAGGTGAGCAACTCGGGTGGCGGGGGTGTCGCGCCAGCGGTGGCGGGATTCGTCAGACCCTGCGGGTTAGACATGAAAGCCCAGATGTAGCCGTCGCGCTCGGCGCAAGGGAAGCTGCCCGCGTAAATTCGCTCGCATTTCAGCTTCGAATCGGCCATCAGCGACGGAATGTGCCGGCACTGGCCGGTGTGCGCGTCGAACTGCCAGCCGTGGTAAGCGCATTCAACGTTGGCGCCGTCAAATCGCCCGAAGGAGAGCGGGAAGGCGCGGTGCGGGCATACGTCGCGCAGGGCGAACGGGGCGCCTGCGTCGTCGCGCCCGATTACGAGCGGAACTTCGAGCAACATGGCGCGAACAAGTTTTCCTCCGCGCAGTTCGCCGCTGCGGGCAGCGGGATACCAGAATCCCCAGAGAAAATCGGAGCCGGCTTTCGCGCCGGATGGCGCCGCTTCGGTCATGGCGAGACTGATCGTATTACACCCCTACTTTCACGGCAAATCGGGGGGAGCAAACCAACCGGAAGGGCGAAAGTTGCGCGATGGCCGCGCTCACAGGGCCGTGCGTGGTACGAATAGCCGGCTAACAGATTCGCGTCCGAGAACCATAAACGTGAAGACGCCGAGCACGGTGCCGTAAGGCATTTCCAGGCAACTGATCGCGGCGAGGACGAGGCAGAAGGTTCGCGACTGGCGGTGCTTGATCGACGTCGCCACTTTGAACTTCAGAAGTCCAAGTGCGAGGAACCCCAGAAAAAAAGCCAACCCGATCCCGGCGAAGAGCCATCCAACGAACGCGGGCGGCGGCTCGCTCTTTGGCGAGGGCGACATGCGGGAAATTTCACCCATCATGGCACCCATGAAAATGTACATCAGCCCGAACAGCGAGAAAAAGGCTGAGATGCCAGCCGAGATCATGTACCCGAGCGACAGGAGTTTCAGGTGCTCTTCGTCGATGATGGACTGCCTAAGCGAGTCGTCGGACATGGCGTACCTGCCTGCGCCAACCCCAGAATTCCCGGGCGACGGCGGCGTACATTATCACACTTCGGGATCAAAATTCAGGGCCGTCTGAGAGCTTTCGGGCGCCTCGCGCCGAATGTGAGTCATAAGAAAATTGATAGGATGTAGAAGTTGTCGGAGAAAGGCGGAATCAGGTACGATGATCCGGGGGGCTGCCAAGCGCTCGTGTCAAAGCTAAGAGCCCGGCTCATAGTTGCCGGGGTGATCGTTGCGGTCTGCGTGCTCAGCACGCAGGTGGTGGTGCACGCGCACGGGTTTGGCCCCGAGGCGTATCACCACGACTGCCCGTTATGCCACTTGGTGCACTCGGGCATTCCCCAGCCTGCCGCGCTGGCCCAGATTTGGTTCGCTCCGCATGTCGCGCAATTCTTGCTCGAACAGCAGCCGATGGGAGCTTTTTCGGCGCCCATCATTCATAGTATCCCTCGCGCTCCCCCCGTCTAAGAACGCATCCCTAAGAGTCTCCCAGAGCACGCCGGCTTAACAGCGCGCGACTTCCAACTCCATTCGGCCCGATCGGATCAGGCATTCCGGGGCCCTCATACCTATGGGAGAAGAAATGAAAATTCGAAAGAGCTATTGGGCGTTTCAGATTTGCTTTCTGTGGTTTCTGGCCGGGGCCGGTGCGGCATTCGGTCAGACCGGGAATTCCGGGACGATCAACGGAACGGTGACCGATCCTTCCGGTGCCGTCGTAGTTGGCGCAACAGTGACGATTCACAACCCAGTGAGCGAATTCGAGCGCACCGCCACGACCGACAGCGCAGGCAGCTTCATGTTTGCAAACGTACCCTTCAATCCCTATCACATGACGGTCGACGCGAAAGGATTTGCGGGTTATGTGCAGGACGTCGAAGTTCGATCAACCGTACCCGTCAAACTGAAGGTGAAGTTGGCCTTACAGGGCGCTAGCTCGACGGTGACGGTCGAGAGTGGCGGGGACCTGCTGGAGAATACTCCGACGGATCACACCGACGTTTCACGCCAGTTATTCGACAGGGTGCCTCTGGAAAGCCCTTCCTCTTCGTTGAGCTCGCTGGTGACTCAGACAAGCCCGGGCATCGCCGCGGACTCGAACGGACTCTTTCATGGTCTCGGCGATCACGCCGAAAATTCGTTCTCCGTCGACGGCCAGCCGATCACCGACCAGCAAAGCAAAGTCTTTTCGAACCAGCTTCCGGTGGATGCGGTGCAGTCGCTTGAGGTGATCGACGGCGCGCCACCGGCCGAGTATGGCGATAAGACGAGCGTCGTCATCGTTGCCACCACACGTTCGGGACAAGGGGTGACGACGCCCCACGGCGCCGTGACCGCCGACTACGGCACGTTCGGCACGACCAATGGAGCCTTCGAGCTGGAGTACGGGGGGCAGACTTGGGGGAACTTCATCACGGCCAGCGGACTCAACAGCGGTCGGTTCCTAGATCCGCCGGAGTTCACGGTGATGCACGACAAGGGCAACGAGGAAAATCTTTTCGATCGCGTGGACTACCAGTTCTCCACCGCGAATACGGTGCACTTCGATCTGGGGTTTACGCGCTCCTGGTTCCAGACTCCGAACTCGTTCGACTCGACGTACGCTTCGCCATGGTGGGGAGTGGTGGTTTCGAATGGCGGCGACGCCCCCAGCACGGCGAGCGGCTGCGACATTTCCTTCTGCGGTCAGCCAGTCGGGGCGGCCGATCAGAGATCGCAGATCAGGACCTTCAATGTCGCGCCCACATTTACGCATCTCATCGGATCTAACGCCGTGGTCACGCTCGGGGCCTTCGTCAGGCGCGATCAGTATAACTATTACCCCAGCGACAACCCGTTTGCTGATCTCGGTCCCACCGACCTGCAACGGGAAACGGTTTCGCAGCTTCGCTTTCTCACCAATGCCGGCCTGCGTGGCGATATCTCCTACGTGAAGGGAATCAACAACATCAAGGCGGGCGTCACGTACATGCAGACGTTCCTGAGGGAGCATGACAATTTGGCGATCGTCGATCCCACGCTGGCGCCCGAGCTCGGGTGCCTTGACGCTCTTGGCCAGCCCGAGCCGAACACCGCCTGCGCCTACGACCTGACGGACGGCGGGGGATACTACGGATTTTTCGGACACACCGACGTGAAGGAACTTGCGTTGTACGTTCAAGACGCTATCACAGCCGGAAACTGGAACTTTCAGGTCGGCATCCGTGGTGACCTATATAATGGGCTGACCACCGCCAGCCAGGCAGAGCCGCGGCTCGGCGTTGCTTACAACATCAAGGGCAGCAATACGGTCCTGCGGGCCTCCTACGCGCGAACGTTGGAAACTCCGTTCAACGAGAACCTGGTGCTGTCCAGCATCGGTTGCAACGACCCCGTTCTAAACCCGCTTCTCGCCTGTTCCTCCTCCGCATTCACGCCGCTGGCCCCTGGTTATCGCAACGAATTCCACGTGGGCCTGCAGCAAGCGTTTGGCAAATACGTGGTATTCGATGGCGAATACATCTGGAAATATACTCATAACGCCTACGACTTCAGCGTGCTCGGCAACACTCCGATCACCTTCCCAATCGAGTGGAACAACTCCAAAATCCCTGGATTCACGGCTCGCGTGAACGTCACCAACCTTCACGGATTCACGGCCTATGTGGTGATGTCCAGTGTTGCCGCGCGTTTTTTCACTCCGCAAATCGGCGGCGCCGGGGAAGTTCCGACTGCAGTGGGTCCGTTTCGCATCGATCATGACGAGCATTTCAACCAAACGACGCACTTGCAGTATCAGCCTTGGAAGTTGGGACCGTGGTTCGGATTCAACTGGCGCTACGACAGCGGTCTCGTAGCCGGTGCGGCGCCCTGCTACGGGATCGAGTCAAACAACGATTGCCCCCAGACCGACCCGGCTACCGGCGGGATACTTATGGAGGACCCGTTCGGGAATCCGCTAAGCGCGGACCAGGAATTCGAGGCCGGCTTCTTCTGCGGCAACTCTTTCCCGGCGCCCCCATCGGCTTCGAATCCAATGGGGACTTTCATAACCTCGAGTCTTCCCTCTTCGGTTCCGGGAGTGGCCGAATGCCCAGCATCGCAGTTCGGCTCGACGCTCATCAAGGTACCTGGGATCAACAAAGAGGATGACGACCTCAATCCTCCACGAATCGCACCGCGAAACCTGTTTGACCTTGCGGTGGGTGACGATAACCTGTTCCGGACGGATCGCTACCAGTGGAGCGCACGCGTGACGATCGTCAACCTGACCGACAAGTACGCGCTCTACAACTTCCTCTCGACGTTCAGCGGCACGCACTACGTGACGCCGCGTACCGTGACCGGCGAGATCGGGTTCCACTTCTAACGGCTTGGCGCGGCTCCGAAAGAGCAGACACGACGAATCCGTCTATTCGGCTGGCGACCGCCGATAGGCAGGATTCGTCGTGGGCCTTTTTGGCGCACTCCGGTAACATGCGTTTGGATATTTGATGGTGGTCCAGATGCAGATTGGCCCCGCATACGTGCTGGCTGGACTCCTGCTCTCGATCGGGGCGCCCGCGTACCAGCCGCCTTCCTCGTGCAACTGTTGCCACCGACCCTTGGTGCAATCGTCCCGCGCGACCAAGCGCGTCAATGGCCAAGCGGGCGCCGAAAACGATGCTGCGCGGATGTCCGGCATTCAGATGGGGCCGGGCGTCGCCATGAACCCGCGAATGAGCATGCAGCCGCAGAATTTCCGGCAGGAAATCTTGGAGCACGAAACATCCGGCACGAGCGCCGAGCCGGATTCCACTCCGGTTCCCATGCTGATGGCGATGAAAGGCGCATGGACGGTGATGTTCCACGCGAACGTCTTTACAACAGACGAGCAGCAGACCAGCTCGCGCGGCGGAGACAAATTCTTTTCAACGAACTGGTTCATGCCCATGGCCCAGCGGAGCCTCGGCCCCGGCGTTTTTACGGCGCGAGTTATGCTGAGTCTCGAGCCCGCGACAGTCACGGACCGGCAGTACCCCTTGCTTTTTCAGCAGGGCGAAACCGCCTACGGCGTTCCGATCGCCGACGGCCAGCACCCGCACGACTTCATCATGGAGCTGGCCGCGCTCTACGATTGGAAGCTCGGCGAAAAAAGCCTTCTCTCGTTCTATTTCGCCCCGGTGGGCGATCCGGGCATCGGGCCTACAGCTTATCCTCATCGCGCCTCGGCGTCCGAAGATCCCGTCGGCGCGCTGGGGCACCATCAGGAGGATTCCACGCATATCGCTGACGATGTCGTCACTGTCGGCCTCGCTTACGGCACCGCCCGTATCGAAGCGTCCGGCTTCCACGGCCGCGAGCCGGACGAGTTCCGTTGGGACATCAATTCCGGAAGGATCGATTCGTGGTCGATGCGCCTGACGCTTCAGCCGGGGAAGAACTGGAGCGGTCAATATTCTTACGCGCGCATCACGAGCCCGGAGGCGCTATTCCCGGCAGAAGACCAGGCGCGCATGACGGCTTCGATCATGTACAACCGGCCGCTGCACGATGGGAACGTGGCGAACACGATTCTTTGGGGCCGCACGAGCTCGCTGGAGGACCATTCGATTTTCAACAGCTACCTGCTCGAGTCCACGGTGCGCTTCGCTACGCGGAATTACGCCTGGACGCGGATCGAAAATGCCACGCGCTCGAACGAATTGATTCTCGGCGAACAGCCGCTTCCGCCTGGTTTTCAGGAGGAGCCCATTGGCCGGGTGCAGGCTTACACGTTCGGCTACGATCATGATTTCGATTTCGCCCCGCACCTCGCGTCGGCCCTGGGCGCGCAATTTACGACTTACGGCGTCGCCGATATCCTCAAGCCGATTTACGGGTCTCACCCGTTGGGCGTAGCGGTTTTTGTGCGTCTCCGGCCGTTTTCGGGGAACGGACGATGAGCGGCGAACGCGTGTTTTCAAACTGAGCGCGTCGTTCCGGTGCCGATTTGACGCGCGAGGGGGTTGACGTTATTCTTTGTTCAGTTGTGACCGCCATGCTCGCAGCATTCTATTAGCGATTTCTCTCCCGCCCCGTTTGGGGGCGACGCTTGCATCGAAGTTCATCTAATTCCACACTTTCCTTTTCTCTTTTGGTTTGTTTGGGAGCGAGGCCATGGCCGACCTATTCGAAAAACTGAAACAGATCGAGAGGCGTTACGACGAAATGACGCAGGAACTTTCGTCACCGGAGGTCCATGGGGATTCCGCGCGCTATCAGAAGCTCGCGCGACAACATGCCGAGCTGACCGATATCGTCGCGAAATATCGCGAATGGAAGGAAATCGAAAAAGGGCTCGAAGGCGCGAGGCAGTTGCTCGTGGAAGTGGACGATCCCGAGATGAAGCAAATGGCGCACGACGAGGAGCGGGCGCTCGAAGTGCAGCGCGAGACCGTCGAGCGGGAACTCAAGGTGCTGCTGCTGCCAAGGGATCCGAATGACGAAAAGAACGTGATCCTTGAAATCCGTGCGGGCACGGGCGGCGACGAGGCTTCGCTTTTTGCCGGCGAGCTCTTCCGGATGTATTCGCGTTACGCGGAATCGCAGGGCTGGCGCGTGGAGGTGCTGGAAAGTTCGCCGTCTTCGATCGGCGGGCTGAAGGAAATCGTGGCCGCGATTCAGGGGAACAAGGTCTACTCGAAATTAAAATACGAGAGCGGCGTGCACCGCGTGCAGCGCGTGCCGGCCACCGAGCAGCAGGGAAGGATCCACACATCGGCCGCCACCGTGGCTGTGCTGCCTGAAGCAGACGAAATCGACATTAAGATCGAAGCAAAGGATCTGCGCGTCGATACGTTCTGCTCGTCGGGGCCGGGCGGGCAGTCGGTGAACACCACATACTCTGCGGTGCGGATCACGCACATTCCCAGCGGGCTCGTCGTCTCGCAGCAGGACGAAAAATCGCAGATCAAGAATCGCGCGAAGGCCATGCGCGTGCTTCGCGCGCGGCTTTATGAAATGGAACAGGAAAAGCAGCACGCGCAGATCGCCGCCGAGCGCCGAGGGCAGATCAAGACGGGCGACCGCTCCGAGAAAATCCGCACGTACAATTTTCCGCAGAACCGCGTCACCGACCATCGCATCAACTTCACCCTGCACCAGCTCGATCAGGTGATCGATGGCAAGCTGGCCCCGCTGGTGGACGCCCTGGTGACACACTTCGAAGCCGAGCGCCTTAAAGATGAACTCGACGCAGACGCGGCGTAAGGGGAGGCCGTGAGCGGGCAGGGTCACGCGGGCATTCGCGGCGGCCTGTTCCACGAACCCCATGCGCGCCGGAATCCGATGACCGTACGCGACGCTTTGCGGCAAGGAATCTCGCGGCTGCGTGAAGCGAACGTTCCGTCGCACGCGCTTGCGGCGGAACTTTTGCTGATGCACGCATTAGGCCGCGACCGCGCGTGGATTTATTCTCGCCCCGAGTCCCCGGTCGGCTCCGCCGATGTAGAAAGATATTTCGGGCTGCTCGCGCGGCGCTCGGCGGGAGAGCCGACGCAGTACCTTACTGGCAAGCGGGAATTTTGGGGCCTCGAATTCGAAGTGAACCCGAGCGTGCTGATTCCACGGCCGGAAACGGAACACGTGGTGGAAGTCGCAATCCAACGTGTTCGAGCCCGCCGCAGAAACGAGGGTTTTGCCACGGGGGAGCGGGCAGGGAAAATCCGCATCGCGGATGTGGGCACGGGATCGGGCTGTATTGCAGTTGCCTTGGCGAAGGAATTGCCGTTTGCCGAAATCCTGGCGACGGACATCTCGCCAGCCGCGCTCGAAGTCGCAAGCAGGAACGCCGTGCGTCACGGGGTTGCTGACCGTATCCGTTTTATCGAGACCGATCTTTTGGAGTCGGTCTTTCGCGAACCACGAGTGACGGCTCACGAATCACGGCTCTTCGACTTGATCGTCAGCAATCCGCCGTATGTCGCCCGCGACGAGGCTGCCTCGCTGGCGCGCGAAGTGGGCGAGCATGAGCCGGAAATCGCGCTATTCGGCGGCCAGGCCGGAACGGAAATCTACGGGCGGCTGATCGAACAGGCCGGCGTGCTACTCGCTGGCACCGGAATTCTGGTTCTCGAGCTGGGCTACGACTCCGCACCTCACGTCCGCTCGATATTGGAAAGCGACGTGGGCTGGACGGGCCTGGAAGTCGCCAACGACCTTGCAGGCATTCCCCGCGTTGTCTCTGCGCGGAGAGCACCAGCGTCCACCGAAACTCCCTCCCTTTGATCTGCCCTTTCTAAACCTGTCGCCGTGATTCAAAAGCAAACAGATGCGGTATCATTCCGCGAGTTAAGGGTGAGGACCATGAAAAGCGAACGGAAGATTATCGTCTACATTGCGACGAGCGCAGACGGCTATATCGCGCGGCCCGACGGCGACGTCGAGTGGCTGAACCGTCCTCGGCCCAAAGGCAATTACGGGATGGGCGAGTTCGTCAAGTCGATCGACACGATCTTGTGGGGGCGAAAGACGTACGACAAGGGAATCGAAATGGGAATGAAAGATGGGATGAAGGCTGCGGGATTTGGCCCGGAAATCCGGAACTATGTCTTCTCGCGCCGGCCGGCTCAATCGTCTGAGCCGGGATTCGAATTTGTGAGCGAGCCGATCAAGACCTTTGCGCAGCGGTTGCGCACGCAACGCGGCAAGGATATTTGGATGATGGGTGGGGGCGGGATCATCGCCTCGTTTTTGGACGAAGGAGAGATCGACGAGTTCAGCATCCACGTAATCCCGATCCTGATCGGGGAGGGAATACCGCTCATTCAACCGCGGCACCGAAGCGTCCAGCTCAAGCTCCTGGGGAGCAGGGCGTTTCCAGATGGAGTGGTGAACCTGAACTACCGAGTGGCTGGATAACGAGACTGGAAGACCGGGTCGGCGCTCAACGGAGCCGCCGGTAAATCGATTTTCGTATTTCTTTCGCCTGCTTGCCCCTGCTGGCGTATATTCGGGGCAGCATTGGCCGCATGCGGAAACTGGCCCAATTTCGCGCCAAGCACGACGCGTCTCCTCCCACAGCCGACTCGACAGCGTGGATTCTGCACGTGGACATGGACGCGTTTTTTGTTTCCGTAGAGCTTCTGGCGCATCCTGAATTGCGAGGGAAGCCCGTCGTGGTTGGCGGCCAGCGCGATCAGCGCGGCGTGGTGACGTCGGCGAGCTACGAGGCCCGTCAGTTTGGCGTTCACTCGGCGATGCCGCTGCGCACGGCTGGAAAACTTTGTCCGCAAGCGATTTTTCTCGAGAGCCACCACGAGCTGTATGGGCGGTGGAGCGATCGCGTCGCGACAATCCTGGAGAAATATTCGCCCGTGGTCGAAATGGCCTCGATTGACGAGGCTTACCTCGATCTGACCGGCACCGAGCGCGTGAACGGCCCGGCATTGGGCGCGGCCGACCGGCTCTTGCGCGAGATCACGCGAACAACGTCCCTGCCCTGCTCGGGTGGCCTGGCCGGAACGCGACTCGTCGCCAAAGTAGCGAGCGAGCAGGCAAAACCGCGCGGCCTCGTCTGGGTGCCGCACGGAAGCGAGGCTGCGTTTCTCGCGCCGCTTGCTGTAAGGAAAATTCCAGGAATCGGCAAAGCTACAGAAGCCGCGCTGAAGAACGCCGGAATCGAGACGGTAGAACAGTTACAGGCCGTGCCGCTCGAACGCCTCGAAGAAACGTTCGGCCAGTGGGGCACGGCGCTGTTCCGCAAGGCCCGCGGCATCGACTCGTACGAGTTTTTTGTCGACGCCGAGCCCAAGTCCATTTCGCACAATCAGACGTTTGGCGAAGATACCAGCGATCGCGAGCGGCTCGAATCGACGCTGAGTCGTCTTTGCCAGAAAGCCACGAAGCGCTTGCGCGACGCGGGCCTTCACGCGCGCACGATCACGCTGACGCTGCGCTATGCCAATTTCAAGACGATCACGCGAAGTGAAACGCTTCCAGAAGCGTCCGATCTCGACGCGACCATCCTCGGCGCCGCTCGCGGCCTGTTCGGTCGCAATTGGGACGGGAAAGCCATGCTGCGGCTGGTCGGCGTCGCGCTTTCCTCGTTTTCGGGCGCCCCTGGACAAATCGATTTGCTGGAGCACGAGCGGCGCGCAAAACTCGAACGGCTCGCGCGAGCCACGGATCGCCTGCGGGACAAATTCGGCTTTTCGAAGGTTCAGTTCGGCGGCTCGCTGGCCGATCGCTACGGACGCGATTAGTTCGCCCGCGACGGACGCGGTTGGCCCATCGTCTTCTTCACGCCGGACTCGCAGCGGGCGATTGGGCGCCGGCAATGTTTGGTATCACGCGCAAGACGAAGCACGTGATGTCGTCGTGCTGCCGCGCCTCTCCAACGAAGTTGTTCACTTGCGTCATAACGCGCCTCAAGGTGTCGGCCGCGCTTTCGGGCGGCGCCGACTGAATGACGGGAATGAGCCGGACTTCGCCGAACTCCTGCTCCTGGCGGTCGACGGCCTCGATCACGCCGTCGGTGAAAATGAAGAGCACATCGCCCACCCCGAGCTGAACGTGTCCCGAGGCGCGCGTGGGCTCCTGATCTGAGGGCACACCGAAGGGCAAGCCGCCGGCAGACAGCCGCTCGATCTCGCCGCTCGGACGGCGCAGGATCGGGTTGTTGTGGCCCGCATTGATATAGCGCATTTCGTGAGTGTCGGGGTCGATCTCGGCGAGAAACGCAGTGGTGAAGCGCAAGCCTCCCAGGCTGTGCTGGCGGGCATAACGGTCGAGTCCCGCAGCGATTTCTTCGAGCGATTCGGGCGTGGCCGAAAGAGCGCGCAATCCCGCCTGAAAGGTGGCCATCAGCAGAGCGGCCGGAACGCTCTTTCCCGCAACGTCCGCAACCGCAACCAGGAGCGATGGTTTCGCGGACTCGGCCGGCAAAGGGCGCAAAAACGCGTCGTAATAATCTCCCGCAACCGTGTTCTGGGGACGCGTGGCGAACGCGATATCAAATCCCGGAACGAAAGGCGGCTGGCTGGGAACAAGCCATTGCTGAATTTCGCGCGCGATTTCGAGGTCCCGCTTCATGGTGACGCGATCCGCGAGTTCGAGAGCAAGAAGGAGGAAAAGAATCGCCGCGCCAATTCCTCCGAGCTGGAAGTTGAGCTGGTTTCGTTGGCCCCCCCACTGAAATTCAGGCTGGACCACAATCAGGACCAGAGCCACGAGCAACAGCACACGGCGCGCCGGGGAGAGCTTCATCAGCATGGCCTGAAACAAAGCCCACGCTGCGCGAAAGAACCGTTTGAATTTTCTCCGTTCGCGCTTGATCTCGTCCCAATCCACGTCCTTCGAATAGAGGCCGTAGCTGGCT
>Ga0335072_10011124_pt1 | contig 12903 bp, 6 predicted proteins | sample Lox_Sample_21_FD_206725 | JGI IMG/M metagenome (GOLD analysis project Ga0335072, IMG submission 206725) | Soil microbial communities from Loxahatchee National Wildlife Refuge, Florida, United States - Lox_Sample_2.1 | ecosystem: Environmental > Terrestrial > Soil > Wetlands | place: USA: Florida...
GCAGCTTGTTCCACATCTCCGAATAGAACTCCCGCGTCTGCCGGCCGGAGTTCAGAATGCGGGGATTCTTCCCAATCACTTCTTCGCGCGTGTAGCCCGTGATGCGAGTGAACGCGTCATTCACATCAAGAATGTTCGCGTTCGCATCGGTGATCGTGATCCCCTCCGACGCATGCGTGAATACGCTGGCCGCCAGGTGCAACCGTTCTTCTGACAGCTTGCTCTGTGTAATGTCTTCAGTGAAGATCATGATGCCGCCAATCGCATCATCGCCCGTCCACCACGGCCTCGCTTCCCATCGCAGCCATTGCAGGCTGCCGTCGCTCCGGGTGAACGAGTCTTCGCTTGATTCAATTGTTTCTCCCGCCAGCGCCCTCCGGTGCGCCTCCTTCCAGCGTTCCGGAAGCTCCGGAAAAATCTCGTAGTGCGAATGGCCGATGATCGTCTTCTCCTGAAGTCTGAAGTCCTCCACCCAGCGCCGGCTCGCGGCGATATAGTGCATCTCGCGGTCAAACATCGCCAGTGCCGCTGGAGCGTGTTCGATGAAGAGCTGCAGCAGTTCCTTACTCTCATGCAGCGACATTTCCGCAAGTTTTCTCTGCGTAATGTCTTCGGCGAGAATGACAATGCCGCCAACCTCACCGCTTCCCTTCAGCCATGGCCGTACCATTCTTAGTTTCCAGTGGAGCTGGCCGTGCTTGTCCACGTAGCTGTCTTCGCCGGAAACGACCGTCTCTCCTGCCAGGGCCCGGCTATGTTCGTCTCGCCAGTGTGTCGGGATTTCAGGCATCAAATCGTAGTGGCTGCGTCCGATGAATTCCCATTCCTGCATCCCGTGGTCTTCGAGCCAGCGCCGGCTCGCGGCGATATAGCGCATATCGCGATCAAACATGGCGAGCCCTGTCGGCGCATCCTGAATGAAGATCTGCAGCAGTCCGCTGCTCTCCTGGATCGCCGCCTCGGCAAGTTTGCGGTCAGTAATGTCCTGGAGAGTTCCTCTGAACAGGTGCGCCTTCTTATGCGCGTCCAGTTCCACTTTCCCCAGCAAATGCATCCAGCGCACTGCATGATCGGTCGGGCGAATGATGCGGCATTCCTTGTCGAACATCCTGCCCGCATTCAGAGACGCCGCGCCGAATTCCGCAGCCAGCCCGGCCAGATCATCCGGGTAAACTAAATCGACTAACTGTTGGAGCGTCGGTTCGCTGTCTTTGGCGATCCCAAGCACCATGTGCCAGACTTCTGAACCCTTTAGGATCTGCCGCTCCACATCGAGGACAAAACTGCCGATTCGGGCAATCTCCTGCGCCTCTCTCAGGTTCGCCTCGCTCTCCTCGAGAGCATGCTCCCTTACCAGTCCTTCAGTAATATCCGAAGAGGTGCCGAAGATGCCGACTACCTCGCCACCGGCATCCCGAACCGCAAACTTCCGCTCATCCATCCACGAAACTTGTCCCGTCTCTTTCGTCGTCTCCTGCACTTCGTGCGCAAACTGAGAACCTGACAAAATCCGTTTTTCCAGCTGGTATGTATGATCGGCGAAATCTTCAGAGAACAGATCGTAGTCGGTCAGGCCGATGACATCCCGCAACTCTCCGGACAGTTCTGAAATCGTCTCGCGGCATTTACGGTTGACTGCGATATACACATGATTCCGGTCCTTCAGGTACGCGCATTCGTCTACGCTCTCCAGCACGGATTGCAGGTCAATTGAAGACGTGAGACCAATCCCGTCCTGGCTCTGCCCCTTCGCATCCTTGAGCGTCAGCTTCAGAACCGTGCCGCCCTTTTTTGTTCCTTCTTGAGTGACACGCGCGGCGACGCAGCGGATTTTCCCATCCGCATGCCGGATGCGGAGGCTGAATGTTTCGTTGTCACGCTGGTTTTGAAGCGAGAGAAGCTCCGCCGCAAGATCGGCGTCGTCGGGATGAATCCTGTCTTGGAGGGAAACCTTGCCGCTGACAAACTGCTCTGGTGAGAACCCAAGAAGCCCTTCGACACTCCCGCTGACCAACATCACTTGTTGTCGTTCAGGAAGGATTCGAAATTCGACCTCGCTCACTTGGGCCCACCCCTTGTCGTTCCAGGCCATAGCTGTCCGGCGCCCGTTCATCGGGGATGCCAAACCATACCATACCCAATCTGCAAAAGACGACCCGAATTGATACCACTATTATGTAAGTAATCATTACCGGAGAACCTTTTCGGCGGTGTCCCGATTGCGGAATCTCCGGGTTCGCCCTGCTTCATCTCTCCACTCTTCTATTTGCGCTTTCCGCCCGCGCGACCCGGCCAATCTCTCCCGATTTCCACTCCATGACCCCTCATTCACCCTGGAGGAACCAAATCAAGCACGGTTATCCACGCACTTTTTCTTCATCCGCTAATTCAAGCCTGCTTATCCACGTCTATCCTTGGCATAATCGCTGCATGAGCGGATCCTTCGTCCCTGTTCCACGAGAAAGTCCAGGACCGGAATCGAAGATTCGACCTCTAGCTCCAGTCGAATCGCGAACCCGCCTCTGGCTCACCCACGGGAGCATTGAAGAGTGACCAGCTATAGCCGCCCCGATGTTTTGCGAATCCTTCAGATCAGTTCCCGCCAGCTTCAGGGTTGGGAAAGAGCCGGTATCTTCCCCGCGCAACAGACCTACACGTTTCAGGATCTCGGCCAGCTTCGGACCCTGCGCTCGCTTCGCGATGAAGATGTTTCCGCCGCCTCCATCCGCCACTCCATCGTCGCGATGAGAGCCGTCGCCGGGCTCGACAACCCGCTCCTTGAAGCAAGCCTGGTCCGCACCGGCACTCGTCTCGCCTTTCGTTGTCACGGCGCCATTGTCGATCCCATCCGCCGCCAGCTCCTTTTTGACTTCGAGCGCTTCGAACATCCGCAATCCGGCTCTCAGCCCTCCCCGTTACGCAACCCCCGAGCCGGCGTTGCGCCCGGTCTTCAGGACCTCTTCATCGCCGCCGTCCAGGCAGAGGAAGCCGGAGAAAAACATCAGGCCATCGCGCTCTATCACAAAATGATTGTGCAGGACCCGGCATATGCTCCCGCCTACATCAATCTCGGTACTCTCCACTTCCATCTCCGGCAATTCACCCGCGCAGAAGAACTGTATCGCCGCGCCACCGAGATTGACCCCAGCTATGTGCTCGCCTTCTTCGATCTCGGAAATGTTCTCGACGAGCTCGACCGACCCGAGGAATCCATTGCCGCTTACACCCAGGCCGTCTCCCTCGCGCCCCAATACGCCGACGCACACTACAACCTGGCGCTCGCCTACGAGCGCAAAGGCCAGTTTCGGCCCGCGCTCCGCCACTGGCGCGCCTACATCCGGCTCGACAAGACCGGCCCCTGGTCCGAACATGCCCGCGGTCAGATCCGCAAACTCCTCGAACGCGAACCGCTCTCCATTGCATGGCGCGCAGACAAGTACGTCGCCCAGGGCAAAGGCGCGGCACAGCTTCAACTGGTCGTATCCTCGCCGTCTGCCCTCGAAACCATTCACCCGTAACCCACACGCTCTACACGCCGCAAACACTCCTGCCGCCGCCCAATCCACTCCTCATCTACCCCAAAAAGGGGATTCGCATCCCACAACTTTGCTACCAGAATGGAGTCTAAGTGGGCAGACACACGCGTTTGCTCACGCGGAGGTCGCCCCAGGACTGATAAAAGGATGTGCGTCCCTCCCTCTTTCTCATCTTTCCTCCCCCACCCCGTATTTTGCTGGGCGGCGGCACGATTGCGCTTTGACTGCACGCGGATATCATTGCTCCGCAGTGGCGATTCTGGGCTCCTAAACGTTTCAATCTAAAAGGATGAATATGATCACGATGCTTGCAACACCCGGGCGAAACCAGCTTCGCATCTGTGCTTTGGTCGCGGCATTTGCTACGTCGGCAGGCGCATTTGCCGCGCAGACTCCCGCTCCCCGCATTCAGTCCGAGATCTCCAGTTCGGCAATGTCCACCCTGAAAGGTTCTCTGCACCCTCAGGCACAGCCACAGTTTGACGCTGGCAGAATGCCCTCCAACACACGGCTCAATGGCATGACCATCGTGTTCAATCGGTCCGCAGCCCAGCAAGCCGATCTTCAGGGACTTCTCAAAGCGCAGCAGGATCCCAATTCGCCTCTCTATCACCAGTGGCTCACACCTCAGCAATTCGCTGCCCGCTTCGGAATGAACCAGGCTGACCTCGACAGCGTCGAGCAGTGGCTTCAGCAGCAGGGCTTCTCCATCGATTCGGTGGCCCGCAGCCGCACCTTCATCCGCTTCTCGGGCACGGTTGGTGAAGCGGAACTGGCTTTCCAGACGCAGATGCACTACTACAATGTGCAGGGCGCAAAGCATTTTGCTCCCGCAACCGCGCTCTCCATTCCCACCGCGATGGCGCCCACCGTCGCGGCAATCACCAATCTCAGCGACTTCCGCCCGCGGGCGCAATATATCCCCCGCAAAGGCCTCAAGCCTGCCTTCACTTCGGGCCAGACAGGAAATGATTTCTTCGCTCCCGGTGACATTTGGACGGCATACGACATGAAACCGCTCGTGAATGGCGGGAGCAATGGCCTGGGACAAACCATTGTTGTTGCGGGACAGTCCTACATCTCGGTCAGCGACATCGAGAACTTCCAGAACGCCGCTGGACTCACAGTCAAAGACCCCACGCTCGTTCTTGTTCCAAACTCGGGTGACGGCACAACGACTTCGGCGGGTGACGAAGGCGAATCCGACCTCGACCTCGAGTGGTCAGGCGCCATGGCTCCCGGCGCAACCATCGATTTCGTTTACTCGGGCAACAACCCGAGCTACAGCGTCTTCGACGCAATCACGTATGCGGTTGACTCAAATCTAGGCAACATCATCACCGTCAGCTATGGCCTTTGCGAAACGGAATTGACACCCTCGGAGGAAACCTCTTTTGAGGCCATCTTGTCGCAGGGTGCAACGCAAGGCCAGACCGTCATCGCTGCATCCGGCGATGAAGGTTCCACCGCCTGCTTCCAGAGCCCCACAACCACCAATCCGACTCTGGCTATCCAGGAGGCCCTCGCAGTGAACTATCCCGCCAGCAGCCAGTACGTGACCGGCGTCGGCGGGACTGAAATCACTGCAGCGAACGATGCCAACTCAAACTCGACCTATTGGGATACCGAGACTTCGGGCACCGATATTGTGAATTCGGTCAAGCAATACATTCCTGAGGTCGCCTGGAACGACGAGGCCTATCTCATTTCCCAGAGCGCACCCGGACTCAGTGCCAGCGGCGGCGGCGTCAGTTCGCTGTTTACACAGCCGAGCTGGCAAAGCTCATACTTCACTGCCACCGGTGAGACGAATCCAGCCAGCAGCCACCGGCTCGTCCCTGACGTCGCCTTCTACTCATCTCCCAGCTTCGCCGGTTATCTGTATTGCACCAGCGACCAGAGCGATTGGGGCCAGGGCCAGACCGGAAGCTGCGGTAGCGGCTTCCGCGCCAGTTCGTCCGACGAGACGCTAAGTGTCGCCGGTGGCACCAGCTTTGCCGCGCCCATCTTTGCCGGCATGCTCGCCGATCTCAACCAGAAGGCCGGATTCAACACCGGCCAGGGCAATATCAATTCCAAGCTCTATTCGCTGGCGTCCAATTCCTCTACCTACGCAGCGGCTTTCCACGATGTCACCAGCGGCAACAACTTCTGCGCGGCGGGAACCAGCTATTGCAGCAGTTCCAGCGGCAGTACTTCCAAATACGCTGCCGGTACCGGCTACGATCTCGTCACCGGCCTCGGCTCCGTTGATCTCGATGCCCTGGCTACAGCTTGGACAAGCAACAGCTCAACGAAGGTTGGCACCACCGTTTCGATGTCTGCCTCCAACACCGCTCCGGCCCTCAACGCCAGCGACACCTTTACGGTCACAGTGACTGCCGATAGTGGATCGACTGCGCCCACGGGAACAGTCACGGTGATCGTAGATGGCGGCACGCCTGTCACCGGGATTGCTCTGACTGCCAGCGGCTCTTCCTCCGTGGCAACATATCAAACCGCCTTTACGACCACCGGAGGACATGGAATTGTTGCTCAATACGTGCCGAGCGGGAATTTCACCGCGTCGTCCGGCGCAATCACCGTGACGGTTCCAGGCTCCAGCTCCGGCAAGGGGACCATCGCCTTCACTCCGGCGCCGACCAACGTGACCGTGAGCCAGGGCAGCTCTGCGAACTCCACCATCACCATCCAACCCGCCGGTGGATACACGGGTACGGTCTATCTCACCTTTGACACGTCCAACGACACCGCGCTGGCCAATCTCTGCTACGAGTTCACTGACACACTCAGCGACGGCGATGGCTCGGTGAGCGTAACCGGGACAGCTGCCGTGACCACGCAGCTCACCTTCGACACCAATGCCGCCGACTGCGCAACCGGTGCTGTGATAAAGGGCGGCGGACACGCAATGCACCGGCTGACGTCGGTAAAGGCGGCGAAGAACACGCCTCCAACAGCACCCGGCAGGGCTCCGATGGGCGTGGCGCTGGCGGGATTGCTGCTCGCCGGCTTCCTCGGCCGCTACGCTCGCAAGTTCCGTGCCGTAGCGGGTGTCATCGCTCTACTCGCCGTCGGCCTGGCCATCTCGGCCTGCGGGGGCGGATCGAGCAGCGGTGGAGGCGGCGGAGGCACGCCATCGAATCCGCCAAAAGGCACCTATACCATCACCCTGACCGGCACTGACTCGACTACTTCGTCAATCACAGCGAGTACGCAGTTCACCCTCACCATCGACTGAAGCTTCTGGTCAACCAAAGGGGCAGGCGCCTTGGGGTGCCTGCCCTTTTTCATTCGGCCGTCGCACGCGCTGGCAGAATGCCCCTGCTCGCGTCTCATTTTTCACCGCACAGTTTGCCGAGTCATTCTCCTGAAAGCGCACAATGAAAGTTGGGCGCATACACGGCCTCTTGATTGCGAACCGCGGTCGGCGTCCCCCGGTGAGAAATCGCGGCAAAGTCTCACTCGGCCGTTTCCGCCTCCTAACTCCTTTTCCGAGAGTAATTTGCATTTAAGTCAATTATTATGAATAATTTAGCGCGTCACCTACCGGATAACCATAATAGAATGAAATATTTAGTCCAGGACACCCCCGGGGGGGGGTGCCCGACTGTTCACGAAATCACGCCGCATTCCAGTCCTGTCGAAGCCCCCCGTCCGCCATCTTCTCTGGTACACTCCGAAGCCGGAGGCAAACCATCCCTTGCCAGACTCCCGCCACACCCCCTCCGCGCTGACGCAACTCTCTGAAGAAGAACGTCTTTTTTCATCCACCGTCCGCCAGTTTGCTCAGGAAACCATCGCCCCGCTGGTGCGATCGATGGACGAAGCCCAGCACTTCGCCCCCGGCCTCGTGGATCAGATTTTTGCCATGGGCCTGATGGGCATCGAGATTCCCGAAACACTCGGGGGAGCAGGGGGCACCTTCTTCGACTCCGTCCTCGCCATCGAGGCCATCTCCACGGTTGATCCCGCGGTCGCCGTCCTCGTCGATGTGCACAACACCCTCGTGATCAATGCCTTGCGTCGCTGGACCAGCCCGGAGCAGCAGAGCCGCTGGCTGCCCCGTCTTGCCGCCGGAACCGTGGGCGCCTATGCGTTGAGCGAGGCCGGCTCCGGATCCGACGCCTTTGCCCTGCAAACCCGTGCCGACCGCGTCGACGGGGCCTATCGCCTCACCGGCCGCAAGCTCTGGATCACCAACTCGCACGAGGCCGGGCTCTTTATCGTCTTCGCAACGCTCGACCCTGCCGCCGGGTACCGCGGCATCACCGCTTTTCTCGTCGAGAAAGGCGCACCGGGCCTGATGGTCGGACGCAAGGAGGAGAAGCTGGGCATCCGCGCCTCCAGCACCTGCGAACTGGTCTTCGAAAACTGCGTGGTTCCCGACGAGAACCTGCTCGGCGAGCCGGGCAAAGGCTACAAGATTGCCATTGAAACGCTGAATGAGGGCCGCATCGGAATCGGCGCGCAGATGCTCGGCCTGGCAGAGGGCGCCTGGGGCCACGCGGTGCGCTATGCAAAAGAGCGCCGCCAGTTCGGCAAGCCAATCGCCGAGTTTCAGGCTGTGCAGTTCTCTCTGGCTCGCATGGCCACCGAGATCGAGGCCGTCCGCTTGCTCGTCTACAACGCCGCACGCCTCAAGGATGCCGGCCGGCCCTTCCTGCAAGAGGCCGCCATGGCCAAACTCTTCGCGTCGGAAGTGGCCGAGCGGGTGGCCAGCCAGTGCGTCGAAATCTTCGGCGGCAATGGATTTGTCCGCGACTACCCAGTCGAAAAATACTACCGGGATGCCAAGATCGGCGCCATCTACGAAGGCACGTCGAATATGCAGTTGGCGACGATCGCCAAGCAGGTGCTGGGCGCGCGCTAGTTCGGCGCCGGCTCAATCACACCGGCCGCTCCCGCAACGTTGCGGATATGTGCGGGACGCGTCCGGCAGCATCCGCCAACGATCTGTGCGCCCGCGGCAAACCATGATCGGGCCAACTCCGCGTACTGGCCGGGATCGCTTGAGCCGGTCCAGCATCGATGGTCCGCGTCCCAGCCTTCACCGGAATTCGGATAGACCAGAACCGGCTTGTCGGACGCGCCGCGGAGTTCCTCAATCAGCGGGAGAATCAGCGCCGGCGCAGTGCAGTTGACGCCGATGGCAACCGTCTGCGGCAGAGATGCGGCAAGGGCCGCACAGTCGTGCAGCGATTCACCGTGCGGCACATGCTTCTCGTCGCGGCAGGTGAAGGAGAACCACGCCGCGAGTGCTGGCCAGGGGGCGAGCGCTTCGCAGATCGCCTGGGCCTCGGCGAGAGAAGGGATTGTTTCAAAAGCCACCAGATCGGGAGCATCGCTTCCCTTCGCACGAGCGAGCACCTCAATCCGCTGTCGATGAAAGTCGACGAGATCCGCAAACGTGCAATTGTAGTTGCCATGGTACTCCGCACCGTTGTGTAGCGCGGCTCCATACGGCCCCAGCGACGCTGCTACAACAACGCGCCGTTGAGCGAACTCCGCGGATGCGGCGCGCGCCAGGCGAACCGCCCGTAATAACCCAGCATCGGCACGGCTTGGCGCCAGGCCGAATTCTTCATAGCCCATGCGAGAAACCTGGTAGCTGGCAGTCTCAATGCAGTCGGCGCCTGCTTCGATATAGGCGCGATGCACGGCGACGATTTTCTCTGGCGCATCTTCGAGCACATGCGCAGACCAGAGCGGGCCGGTGATATTCGCGCCCAGGTACTCGAGTTCCGTGGCCATCGCGCCGTCGAGCACGCGCACTCCCCGAAGAATCATCTCGCGAGACTCAGGATTCTCTGCCATGCCTTCATGGTAGATGCCGCGCGTTTCGGAGCGTACCGCCAAATCGATCACTTCACTCCGTTGCCGTATGTCCGGGCCTATACTGGGAGCGCGAACCGCACCGCACGACGACGGTTCCCAAACACTCCGATGAAAACGATCAGCCGGCGCACATTTCTCGCCACCGCAGCGTGTTCTCTCGGCGCCTTGCGGCTCAGCGCACAGAGCACCAAGGCAGCCAGGGCAACTCTTTCCATTCCGGTCGAGGCCACTGGCCCGCACATGCCCGTTGATTTTGTCGGCCTGTCCTACGAGGTGCAGCAACTCGTCGATCCGAGTTTCTTCTCCGCGGGCAACACAGGATTAATCCGTGAATTCAAGGCTCTCTCGCCCAACGGAGTGCTGCGTCTGGGCGGAAACACCAGCGAGTACGAATGGTGGAAACCGACGCCCACATCTCCCGAGCCTGAACATCCGAAGACCCGGGAAGTGGTCGGCGAGCCGAAGGCGCAGTATTACCCTGTAACGGCCGAGGCGGTGCGTAATCTGGCGGCGTTTCTGAAAGCCAGCGGCTGGACATGCCTTTACGGCATCGGCATGGGAACCAATATTCCGAAGCGAGCAGCCGAGGAAGCCGCGTTTGTCGCTGAGACGCTGGGATCGAGACTGCAGTATTTCCAGATCGGAAACGAAGTGGACCTGTTCGTAAACCATTTGCGCGATCCTGAGACCTGGAATGCGCATACCTATTTGGAAGAATGGCTGGGGTTTGCCCGAGCCATCCGGGACCGCGTGCCCGGCGCGAAGTTCGGCATGCCTGACGTCGCGTCGCGGGTTGACTGGCTCACCGACATTGCCGAAGCGTGGCCATCGATCCAGAATCCGCCTGATGTAACCACACTCACGCATCATTACTACTTTGGCGGACCGGCCACGAACCCGGAGGTAAACATTCCCAACCTGCTGAAGCCGTCCACTATGGCCAAGGTACAGCACACGGCCGATACGGCAACAGCAGCCGCAAAGAAAATGGGCGTACGAGTGCGCATGACCGAAGGAAACACCTGCTATCGAGGAGGCAAGCCCGGCGTGTCCGACGTGTTTGCGGCGGCGCTCTGGGCCGCTGACTACTCGCTGCTGCTGGCGAGCAACAATTACTCCGGCGTGAATCTCCACGGCGGCACAGGAAAGTCTGTCGCCAACTCGGTGGGGGGCTATTTACCCGGGGACGTGCTTCTCAAGGACCAGGGCGCGACACCGGAGCAGATTGCTTCGCATCCTCACCCTTTCTACACGCCCATCGCCACGTTCGGCGCCGAATACAAAATGGAGCCGGTTGCCTATGGGCTCAAATTCGCGGGCAATTGCAGCGGATCTTCCTTTTTCCCGGGTGATTTCACTTCAACGCTGCAGGCATCCGGAGTCGACGCGACCGCGTACGCGGTTCAAACCGGCGACGGACGCACATCCATCATCATTCTCAACAAGGATGCGGAAAGGGATCTGGATCTGACCGTGGATTTCGGGAGCAGCAAATCTGGCTGGGTGGAGATTGAGACGTTGGACGCTCCGGCATTGGACAGCCGCGAAGCGCACATTACGCCTTCAGAAAAGCCTGGCCGGCTCAATCTTGGCAAATGCGCCGTCACCGTGTCGCACGCAACGGGGATGAGGCTGACGGCGTAGAGATCAGCTGAAGGCTTTCCAGAAATATGCCAGGAACACCAGCAGCGCGCAGGCAAACGCGTTGACGACCCATGCAAACCAGAAGAGCCACGGCCAGCGCGGACGCAGCGCTGCGGTGAGGCTCATGGCGAGAAAAAAGAAGCAGTACAACAATTCTTTCTGGTCGCTTTCAAACGCGCTCTGGCCCAGCTTTGGAATTCCGCCGGAAAGATCCCTGAGGATGGCCAGGCAGAGAAATGCGGGGAATGGGACCAGCAGCCAGCAGGCAACTTTTTGGTTGCGCATGAGATAAAGCACGGCGGCCGCAAGCAGGACGGCGATAAAACTGAAAATAGCAACAGATGCCATAGTTCGATCGCTTTCGATGGTACGGGAACGATTCGGGGACAGCACCCGATCGGCATCCAGTCTAAATCTTCTGGGTGCGCTGCACCTGGCGGACTCCGCTGACGCGGCGGATACCCAGCACCATGCGGTTCAAATGCCGCACGTCTTCCGCTTCGACAATGAACTCGATGATTGCTTCGCCGTCTTCGTCGCGCCGAATATCCACGCCGCGGATGTTGGTGTCGTCGTCCGAGATGACGGCTGTGAGTTCCTTCAGCATGCCCGTGCGGTCGTCGCAGAAAACGGTGATTTTGACGGGGTAGCGCTGGGAATGACCGGCTGAGGCATCGCCCACGCGAGCCCACTCGACATTGATACGGCGGTCACTCTCATAGAGCAGGTTCTGCACATTCGGGCAGCTGCGCGCATGCACGGCGACGCCCTTTCCTCGCGTGACGTAGCCCACGATCTCTTCGCCCCTGATGGGATTACAACAGCGTGCGCGATAGACAAGCAGATCGTTTTGGCCTTCGACCTGAAGTGAATCGGAGCCCGATAGATGCAGTTTGCGCACCGCATCGGACATGGGCGCTTCACTGGGCGTACCGGGCTTGGTCTCGGCACCTGTTTCGGCTTCGTCCGGTTTGGCAAAACCGGGAGCCAGCTTATTGAGGACCTGGTGGGCGGAGTGTTTGCCAAGTCCCAACGAGGCGAGCAGATCGGCAGCCGTGGCCACGCCATACTCATTGGCGATGCGGCCCAGGTCCTGATCGGAGATCTGGCTCATCGGGACCTTGAACTTGCGCGCTTCACGCTCCAGCAGCTTGCGGCCGATCTCGACGGCGCGCCGCCGCTGGTCCTCATTAAGCCAGTGTTTGATCTTGTTGCGTGCCCGCGGACTCTTAACAAACGACAGCCAGTCACGGCTCGGCCTGTGGTCCTTCTGGGTAACGATTTCAACGATGTCTCCGGTGCGCAGCTTGGTGCGCAAGGGCACCATGCGGCCATTCACCTTGGCGCCAACACAGGTGTGGCCCACTTCGGTATGAATGGTGTAGGCGAAGTCGACCGGGGTTCCGTCTGCGGGAACCACCACAACTTTTCCCTTGGGCGTGAAGGTATAGACCTCGTCGGGATACAGGTCCATCTTCAGGCTGGAGAGGAATTCGTTGGGATCGGTCATCTCCTTCTGCCATTCAACAAGCTGGCGGATCCAGTTAAGGCGTTCTTCATCGCGCGCCGTTACGACACCTTCGCCGGCTTTGTATTTCCAGTGGGCCGCGATGCCTTCCTCGGCGATGCGGTGCATTTCTTCGGTGCGAATCTGCACTTCGAACTGGTGACCGCCTTCCCCAATGACCGTGGTGTGAAGCGATTGATAGCGATTGGCGCGGGGAATGGCGATGAAGTCCTTGATGCGGCCGGGAACGGGACGCCAGAGAGTGTGTATCAATCCAAAGACGGCATAGCAGGAAGCGACGTCCTGCGTGATGACGCGAACTGCCAGCAGATCGTAGACCTGGTCGAAGGCGGCCTTGGTGCGCTGCAGCTTCTGGAA
>Ga0335072_10011126_pt1 | contig 12902 bp, 11 predicted proteins | sample Lox_Sample_21_FD_206725 | JGI IMG/M metagenome (GOLD analysis project Ga0335072, IMG submission 206725) | Soil microbial communities from Loxahatchee National Wildlife Refuge, Florida, United States - Lox_Sample_2.1 | ecosystem: Environmental > Terrestrial > Soil > Wetlands | place: USA...
CGCTCAGGCCAGGATGTGGGGCACCCGGGGGAGTTAGTCCCCAGTTGCCAGTCGCCAGTCCCCAGTGTGCTTTCCCACATCTGCCAAAACCGGGCAGAGCCATTCGACTCGGCTTCGCCTCGCTCAGCGACTGTCTTGAGTTGTCAAGGGATTGATGGAAAAGACGGCGCCGGGAGCGCCTCGGAAAACGCTGGGGCGTTTTCCGCTTTCCCACAACCCCGGCGGCGATTCAGCTGGTCACGGCTTCGGGTACCGAGCCGGATGCAGCAGCCGATGAGGTGGAGAGACGACTGCGAACGTCGCGGGCCCTGGCGTTGAGCCGGACGAGCAGCTTGTGGGCCAGCGCGATACGAACCACTTTGAGCGGCTTGCCAGCTGCCACCAGCCGCTGACGGAAGGCCATCAGGTCCGGTTCATAGCGGCCCGCCACTCCGGCAGCCATGAACAGGATGTCGCGCACCGGCTGTCGGCCGCCGCGCACCCGGCGCGCGCCCTGGCGCAGTCCTGAGTCCTGAGCCAGGGGAGCCACGCCCGCCAGTTTGGAGATGGACTTGTTGCTCAGAGTGCCGATCTCCGGCATCTCCGCCATGAGGCGGGCCACGGTGCGGCTGGCCACACCTTTGATGGAGCGGAACTCCGCATCGAGGGCCCGCCAGAGCGGATCCAGGGCGATCAGCCCGGCGATCTGCTGTTCCAGAGTACGGATCTGGCGATCGAGCAGAGTGAGCAGGTCGTCGATCATCGCGAGCACGGCCGCGTCGGTGACGAGGCGGCGCTGATTCCGCTGCGCGGTGCGGGTGTCGGTGAGCTGACGCAGGCGGCTGACCAGAGCGCGGCGATGCTGCTGGTCGGGGGCCGGGGCAGCGGTGGAGGGGCAGCATCGGACCTGAGCATACCAGGCGATCAGTCCGGCGTCGATGGCATCGGTCTTCTCGTCGCGGCCCACGCTCTGGGCGAAGCGGCGCACCTGGCGCGGATTCAGGATGGCCACGGGCAGACCGTGGGCAGAGAGCAGCAGGAACGCCTGCTGTTCATAGCCGCCGGTGGCTTCCATGGCGATCAGTTCGGTCTGGTGGGTGCGACAGAAGGCCTCCAGTGCGGCGATGCCCTCGCGGTTGTTGGCAAATTCGGCCTCGGCGCCGTCCGGTCCCACGCGAGCGGCCAGAGAGCGGGAAGCAACATCGACTCCACAAATGATTCGGGTCACGGTAACCTGCCTTGTATGTGCGACTGAAGTCCTGCGACTGTTCGGTCGTGCGTGACAAGGGCAAGCGGTCCCTGAAGCTGAGCGCCGGTGGCAACACCGCAGGCCAGACGGGCGCCGCTCGCCCGCGGGGGAACCGATGCCTCGGTTCCCCCACTGCGCCAGTCTCGCACCCGAAACTGCCGCTTACTTACAGATACAAGGCCAGGCCGTGGGGCACCCGGGGGCCGTGCAGGGATGAATTTGTACCGCGAAGAGCGATGAACACGATCACCCGCGGGAGGGGTGGACCTTCAGGATCTCGCGGGCGATGACCATGCGCTGGATTTCGCTGGTGCCTTCGCCGATGGTGCAGAGTTTGACGTCGCGGTAGAACTTCTCGGCGGGGTAGTCCTTGATGAATCCATAGCCGCCGTGGAGCTGGACGGCTTCGTCGCAGATGCGGACGGCGACCTCGGAGGCGTAGAGCTTGGCCATGGCGGATTCGCGGGTGACGCGCTGGCCCGCGTCCTTGAGGACGGCGGCGCGGAGGGTGAGCAGGCGGGCGGCGTCGAGCTCGGTGGCCATGTCGGCGAGCTTCCACTGGATGCCCTGAAATTCGGCGATGGCTTTGCCGAACTGGCGGCGCTGGCCGACGTATTTCACGCTTGCGTCGAGGGCGCCGCGGCCGATGCCGAGCGCGAGCGCTGCGATAGAGATGCGTCCACCGTCGAGGGTGCGCATGGCATCGACGAAGCCTTCGCCGAGGTTGCCGAGGAGGTTTTCTTCGGGGATTTCGCAGTCCTCGAAGATGAGCTCGGAGGTGTCGGAGGCGCGCAGGCCGAGCTTGTTTTCTTTTTTGCCGGGACGGAAGCCGGGCGTGCCTTTTTCAACGATGAAGGCGGAGAGGCCGTGGGTGCCCTGGGACTTGTCGGTGACGGCGATGATGACGGAGACGTCGGCGTAGTGGCCGTTGGTGATGAAGGTCTTGTTGCCGTTGAGGACCCAGCCGGCGCTGGTGCGGGTGGCGGTGGTGCGGGCGGCGGCGGCGTCGGAGCCGGAGCCGGGCTCGGTGAGTCCCCACGCGCCCAAGGCCTGGCCAGAGGCAAGGCGGGGGATGTACTTCGCGCGCTGGGCGTCGGTGCCGGCGAGAAAGATGTGGTTGGTGCAGAGAGAATTGTGTGCGGCGACGATGATGCCGATCGATCCATCGACGGCGGAGAGCTCTTCGATGGCCAGCATGTAGTCGACGTAGCCGAGGCCGGCGCCGCCGAGTTCGGGCGGGAAGATGACGCCGAGAAGGCCCATCTGGCCCAGCTGCTTCACCACGTCCATGGGGAATTCGGAGGCTTCGTCCCAGCGCAGGACGTTGGGGGCGATTTCGCGGGCGGCGAAGTCGCGGATTTCGCGGCGGAGGGCTTCCTGGTCCTCGGTGAGGGTGAAAGGGAAGGTGGAGGCGGCGGGAGCGGATTGGGCGACGGCGGTCATGATGGCTCGCAATAGAGAAGATGCGAAAACCCGGTAGGGTAGCAGAGGATTAGCCATCGAGGCAATCGCGCTTCGCGATCGGGGAAACAGCAGGCAGCACGGACTAGCTGAGTATCCTTCGCCAGTCGCAATCTCGCAGAAAATTGCGCAGACCGATTCCGGCTTCGGCGGGGTTTTCCTCTCCTGCAAGAATAATGATCCCGCTGATGACGGCAACTGCTGCGAGAAGGCCTCCGATCCTGAGAGCTCTACGCATCGAACGTGCAAGTTTACGCCAATTTTTGCGCGACCCGCTGGATCGTGTCTGCGCTCAGGCTCCGAATTAGCGCAAACTCGCCGGCGGTGGCGTAAAGGCGTCGAGCTGTTTGAAGACGGCGTCGGGGAGTTTGAGCGAGGCGGCGGCGATGTTTTCTTCGAGATGCCTGGCGTTGCTGGTGCCGGGGATGGGGAGGGTGACCGGCGAGCGGCGCAGGAGCCAGGCGAGCGCGACCTGGAACGGCGAGACGTGGAGGTCTTTGGCGAAGCGGTCGAGCATATCGTTGGCGGCGCGATTCTGGCCGAGCGGGGCCCAGGGGATGAAGGCGACGCCGTTCTTCTCGCAGAAATCGAGGAGGAAATCCCACTCGCGGTCGGCGAAGCTGTAGCGGTTCTGGACGGAGACGATGGGGGCGTGTTTGAGGGCGCGCTGGAGGTGCTCGAGGGTGACGTTGGAGAGCGCGAGGTGGCGGATTTTGCCCTGCTGCTGGAGGCGGACGAGGGTTTCGATGGAGGCGTCGAAGGAGACGGCGGGGTCGGGGACGTGGAGCTGGTAGACGGCGATGGTGTCGAGGCGAAGACGGCGGAGGCTGCCGTTGACGGCGTCCTCGAGGTGTTTGGGGCTGGCGTTGTGGACCCACTGGGCGGGGCCGACGCGCTCCCATCCGCCCTTGGTGGCGATGACGAGATCGTTGGGGTAGGGATGGAGGGCTTCGGCGATTAATTCTTCGCTGACGTTGGGGCCGTAGGAGTCGGCGGTGTCGATGAAGTTGACGCCCAGCTCGACCGCTCGGCGGAGGGTGGCGAGGGCGGAGGGCTTGTCGGTGGGTGGGCCCCAAATGCCCTTGCCGGTGAGCCGCATGGCGCCGAAGCCGAGGCGGTGGACGGTGAGATCGCCAAGGTGGACTTCGCCTGCGGCAGTCGCGGGTGTTGCGGGGGCGGCAGTGCTCATCGAATCTCCTCTGTTTGCTTCGATGTAACGGCGGGCCGGATGGTTCCCAATGAGGGGTAGGCCCTGGTACCAGCATATTTGTTTTGGCGTGATGAAAGCGGGACGCAGGAGGGGCTCTCCCCCCGGCAGAAAATTCGTATTCTCGATGCGCGGGACCGGGCTGCGCAGGCGGCACGGGACTGGTCGTTGAGGCGTAGTGGCTGCCTGGAAGGGAGGGGCGCCATGGAAGGCTACTGGATCACACACTTCAGCGCGGGGACGGCGCAGGGGGACGGGATCGCGATGCTGCACGGAGGAGAGCTGCTGGGCGGCGATCTTGAACGCATCTGGCGAGGCACTTACGAAGAAGAGGATCAGAAGGTGTACATGCGAGTACGGCTCTCGCCGTTTGTCAGGCGCGAAGGAGAAGAGATGATGGCGCGCGAGCGGCCGGTGATTATGACGCTGGAGGGGACGTGCACGGAGGACGCGGCAACGCTGGCCGGACATCCGGACCAGCGGGAGGATGTATTGGTGCACGTGGAGATGCGCAAATGCAAAGCCATGCGCAGCCCCGCGCCGTTACGGCAGGCGGCCTGACGGTGGCCGGAGAAGCGACTTCCAGTTGTGGGGCGGGGAAGGAGCGTGTGCTTCTTCACTGAGACAGGAGCCCCGCGGTCCGGCGGAAGAGCGGACGAACCGCGGGTGGCAGAGGAAGGGAGAGTAAGCGGATGAACGGACTCTGGATTGCGCATTTTGACGCCGGCGCGGCGCACGGTAACGGCCTCGCCGTGTTCCGGGAAGGTGAGGTTTTGGGCGGAGACTTTGCCCATACCTGGACGGGGACCTACGAGGAAGAGGGACAGAAGCTCTACGCGCGCATCCGTGTGGCTCCGTACGTACCGCAGGACGAGACGGCGCCGCGGTTGGCGGACAAGCCGATGATGGTGACGCTGCGGGGCCGCTGCACGGACAACAACGCAGTGCTGGAGGGGCGTGCCGACGAGAGCGATGTGCCGGTGAACATCGAGATGCATAAGGCAGCGTAGGACCAGGGACAGGGATTGGGGATCAGACATCAGGGATTGGTGTCGCGGGGCTTGTCGGGCTGGGAATTGTAGATTTCGTCCACGCGCCGGAGGGTGTCGATTTCCGCGGCGGGCTTGTCGGTGCGGATGCGGAGGATGCGCGGGAAGCGCAGGGCGAATCCCGAGGCGTGGCGCGAGGAGCGCATGACGTTGTTGAAGGCGACTTCGAGAACGATGAAGGGCTCGACGGTGCGGAAGTGGCCGTGGTCTTCGAGGGTGTGGGCTTTGAACCAGGAGGTCATGTCGGCAATCTCCTGGTCGGTGAGTCCGGAGTAGGCTTTGCCGACGTTCTTGAGCGGCGCAGAGGGATCGCCGGGATCGCGGACGGCGAAAGTGTAATCGCTGAGGACGGATGCGCGCCGGCCATTGCCGTATTCGACGCCGGTGACGACGACATCGAGGGTGGCGAGCTCGCGCTTCAGCTTGAGCCAGGCGAGTCCGCGGCGGCCAGGCTGATAGGGCGAGGCGAGGGACTTGAGCATCACGCCTTCGTTGCCGCGGGCGCGGGCGTCAGTGTAGGCCTGATCGAGTTTCCGCCCCAACGCGGCGGCGGCGGTCGTGCTGGAAACCTCGGTGTTCTCGACGCGCGTGGCGCGGGCGAGCATGAGGCGCGGGAATGCCTTCTCGGCGCGAGCCTCCTCGGCCGACGATCCGAAAAGTTGCGCCTGGTTGGGCACCTTGGTTGCCTTGGTGGTAGAGGACCAGCGAGCACTGAAGTCTTCGAGGATGGCACGGCGGCCGGCGAGAGGCTCGTCGAGGAGGAGCCTTGCGTCGCGATAGAGGATGTCGAAGACGACGAGGACAACGGGCACGTCGCGCAGCATTTCGGGAGTAACGCGTTTGCGCCCGAGGCGCTGCTGCAGGGCGGAAAAGGGCAGGGCGCGCTGGGCGGAGGGGTTCCAGGCGAGGATTTCGCCGTCGAGGATGGCGGGCTCGGCGATGGCGGAGAAGGCGTGGACCAGATCGGGGAAGGATTCGGAGGGGTCGTCGCGGTTGCGGGAATACAAAGCGACGCGGGCGCCGTCGACGTGGAGCTGGGCGCGGATGCCGTCGAATTTGTCTTCGAGCTGCCAGGATGAAACAGCGGGGCTCTCGACCAGGGCCGCTTGCGTGTCCTCCGCTCGGGATGACAAGGCTTGCTGCTCTTCGGTAAGGCGGGCGATGGCTTCATCGACGGACTGGACGGGGCTGGCGAGCATGAAGCCCAGGGGGTGGAAGAGCTTCATGCGTGCGTCGCTGAGGCGGCCCGCAACGGCGAGCGCGACGACTTCGGGCAGCGACCCGAGCAGCATGTCGGCGCGGCGCACGTCGGTGACGGGCACGGACCACGCTTCCGCGATGGTCTCTTCGACGAGGGATTGTTTGACGCCGGTGCGCATGTCGCCGGTGATGAGCTTGATGAGGTATTTGGCTTCGTCGGGGGTGGCGCGGGCGAGGAGATCGAGGAGCAGGCGAAGTTTGGGCGCGGGGCCTCGGGCGCTGGCGAGGGCGGCGAAGGCGGATTCAACGTGGGCGAGGGTGAGGGTAGAGGCGGAGGGTGCGTGGCCGTAGAGGAGGTCGGCGGCGGCGGCTCCAAGGTCGCCGGTGCGGCGGTACGCCGCGGAGAGAGCGGAGGGCGTGGCCGCGGCGAGCTGGGCGACAGCTTTGGCAAGGAGGGATCCGCCGACGTTGAGGACGCGGGCATCGGTTTCGGGAAAGGGCGCGCCGGAGAGCCAGAGGGCGGCAAGGGCGGCATCTTCAACGGGCAGACCCTGGAGATAGACGGCGATGAGGGAGCGTTTTTCGAGTTTCTTAGCGGTCGCGGCGAGCGCGTCGCAGAGTTCGGCGAATGGGAGGAATAGCGACATAAACAGCGTTCAGCGTGCAGGGTACAGCGTTCAGGGAGCGACGTACAGCCGTTGCATTTGATGGGTAACCGGCTCTGTGGTGAGGCGAGCGCGGCATCTTTTGGGGCCGACGGACATCGAATCGACGTAAAATAGAAGCGATGCAGCGTTTCCCCATTGGCGTCCTTCTCTAGCGGCTCCCACCGCTCTCGCGTTGCTGCGTGTTCTTCCCAAACAACTGAGAAATTGATGATGGCCGGCTATGTGCCGGGAGGGACTTATGTTTGAGCGTTTGGAGCAGATCGAAGCGCGGTTCCAGGATCTCGGGGCGCAGATGGCCGACCCGGAGGTGCTTGCCGATCACGAGAAGTACCAGAAGATCGCGAAACAGCACCGGGATCTGGAGCCGGTGGTGGAGAAGTTTCGCGAATACCGCACCGTGAAGACGGGCATCACCGACGCGCGGTCGATGCTGAACGAGAGCGACGCGGAGATTCGCGCCATGGCACAGGAAGAATTGACGGGCTTGGAGGAGCGCGAGCCGAAGATCGAGGAAGAGCTGAAGCTGCTGCTGCTTCCGAAGGATCCAAACGATGAGAAGAACGTGGTGCTGGAGATTCGCGCGGGGACGGGCGGCGACGAGGCGAGCCTGTTTGCGGCGGAGATCTTCCGCATGTACATGCGCTTTGCGGAGCAGCACAAGTGGAAAGTGGAGTTGCTATCCTCGTCCGAGTCGTCGGTGGGCGGACTGAAGGAAGTGATCGCGATCATCGAGGGCGACAAAGTGTACTCGCAGATGAAGTACGAGAGCGGGGTGCACCGGGTGCAGCGGGTTCCGGCGACGGAGACGCAGGGGCGCGTGCACACCAGCGCGGTGACGGTGGCGGTGCTGCCGGAGGCCGAGGACGTGGACGTGAAGATCGAGGCGAAGGACATCCGCATCGACACGTTCTGCTCGTCGGGGCCGGGCGGGCAAAGCGTGAACACGACCTACTCGGCGGTGCGGATCACGCATTTGCCGACCAATACGGTGGTGAGCTGCCAGGACGAGAAATCGCAGATCAAAAACCGCGAGAAGGGCATGCGCGTGCTGCGCGCGCGGCTGTATGAGATGGAGATGGAGAAGCAGCAGCAGGCGCTGGCGAAGGAACGCAAACAGATGGTGGGCTCGGGAGACCGGAGCGAGAAGATCAGGACGTACAACTTCCCGCAGAACCGGCTGACGGACCATCGCATCGGGCTGACGATCCATCAGCTGGCGGAGATGATGGAAGGCAAGCTGCAGCCGGTGGTCGACGCGCTGATCGCGCACTTCAACGCGGAGCGGCTCAAGAGCGAGGACTAAACGCAGCGATCAGCGAACAGCGAACAGGCTTGGCGTTCCGGTGCGGACGATATCGCGGAGGAATCCATGAAGATTCGCGAGGCGAGGCTGGAGGATGCGCAGCGGATTGCGTCGGTGCATCTGGAGAGCTGGAAGACGACCTATCCCGGGATCATTCCGCAGAGTTATATCGACGGGCTGAAGGTAGAGGATGGGGTTCGGAACTGGCAGGAGCGGCTGACGCAGAGCGGCGGCCCGGCGGTCTTTGTGGCTGAGGACGAGGCGGGGATTTTCGGGTTCGCGGCGGGCGGCGCCACGATCCATGCGGTAGAGGGATTCGACGGCGAGCTGGGCGCGATTTACCTACTGGCGTCGCATCAGAAAAGAGGCGCCGGAGCAGCGCTGGTGCGGCAGGTTGCGGGCGCACTGCGGGAGCGTGAGTTCCGGAGCATGGTGGTGTGGGTGCTCAGGGCGAATCCTGCGCGCGGATTTTATGAGCGGATGGGCGGCGTGCTGGTGAGCGAGCAGGGCATTGAGATTGGCGGGGTGACGCTGCCGGAAGTGGCGTACGGGTGGAGGGATATCCGTGCGCTGATCCCCGAGGCGCCCGAATGAGGCGACGATCCTGACAACAAGAGAAATCCTGAACGGCGCCGCAGCGAGGCTGACTCCGTCGAATGCGGCGCGACGCGACGCGGAGCTGCTGCTGATGCGCGTGCTGGGGCGGGATCGGGCGTGGCTGATGACGCATCCTGATGCGGAGCTGACGGCAGAGCAGGCGGAGCGGTTCGACGCGTGGGTGGCGCGGCGGGTGCGGCAGGAGCCGGTGCAGTACATCGTGGGCGAGCAGGAGTTTTATGGGCTGATGCTTAGGGTGACGCCCGATGTGCTGATTCCGCGTCCGGAGACGGAGCATGTGGTGGAAGCCGCGATCGCGAAAGCCGGACGCGACACAGCGGTGAAGATCTGCGATGTGGGGACGGGGTCGGGAGCGATTGCGATCGCGCTGGCGAAAGAGCTGCCGCGGGCGGAGGTGACGGCGGTCGATTGTTCTGCCGCCGCTCTCGAGGTGGCGCGGCAGAACGCAGAGTTCCATGGCGTGGCAGAGCGGGTGCGATTCGTCGAATCGGATCTCTTGAAAGCGGTGCGGGGCGAGCGATTCGATGTGGTGGTGTCGAATCCACCGTATGTGGCCGAGGGTGAGGCGCTGGAGGCGCAGGTGCGCGACTGGGAGCCGCATGGGGCGCTGTTTGCAGGGCCGACGGGGCTGGAGGTGTATCGCAGGCTGATTCTGGAGGCGTGGCTGGCCCTGAACCCCGGCGGATGGCTGGTGATGGAGATTGGGCACGGGCAGCGGGAGGCGATTGAGGCCTTGCTGTCATCCCACGAAAGTTCGCCGGGCCCGGAGCCAAAGAGGGGGTGGAGCGCGGTGAGCTTTGTGGCAGACTTGCAGGGGATTTCGCGCGTTGCCATGGCGCGTCGCGTCGGCGGAGAATAGACGAATGAGCGCAACAAGTGTGGTGACAGAGAAGGCGTCGTGGATGACGCCGGATTTCGAGCAGAAGCTGGACAAACTGGCGCAGGTGGCCGTCGCGTGCGGGCTGGGGCTGAGACCCGGCCAGGAGGTGGTGATGACGGCGGGTATCGAGGCGCTGCCGCTGGTGCGGAAGATCACCGAGCATGCGTATCGGGCGGGAGCGTCGCTGGTGACCACGCTGTTTAGCGATGAAGAGACGGCGCTGCTGCGCTTTCAGTATGGGCCCGACGCGAGCTTTGACGCAGCGGCGAGCTGGTTATACGAGGGGATGGCGGCGGCGTACAGGAGTGGGGCGGCCCGGCTGGCGATCACGGGCGGTAATCCCGCGCTGTTGTCGCAGCAGGATCCGGAGAAGGTGGGGAGAGCGAACCGGGCCATGTCGAAGGCGTACCGTCCGGCGCTGGAGCTGATCACGCGGCACGACATCAACTGGACGATTGTGCCGGCGGCGACGCCGTCGTGGGCCCAGGCGATGTTTCCGGAGCTTCCGGAAGAGGAAGCGCTGAAGAAATTGTGGGCAGGGATCTTCGCCGCGACCCGCGCGGACCGGACGGATCCGGTGGCGGCGTGGAAAGAGCACGATGCGGGACTGCATCGGCGGGCGGAGCACCTGAACACGATGCGGTATGCGGCGCTGCACTTCCGCGGGCCGGGAACGGATCTGAAGGTGGGGCTGGCGGACGATCATCTGTGGCTGGGGGGCGGGACGCGCGCAGGCAGCGGACAATACTGCATCCCCAATATGCCGACCGAAGAGGTATTCACGACGCCGCACAAGGACCGCGTGGATGGGGCGGTGACGAGCACCAAGCCGCTCTCCTACCAGGGAACGATGATCGAGGGGATCCGGGTGCGGTTCGACGGCGGGCGGATTGTGGAAGCGCAGGCGGCGAAGGGCGAGCAGGTGCTGCGGCAGATGATCGATACGGACGAGGGTGCGCGGCGGCTGGGCGAAGTGTCGCTGGTGCCGCACTCGTCGCCGATTGCGGCGAGCGGGCTGCTGTTCCTGAACACGCTGTTCGACGAGAACGCGGCATGCCACATTGCGCTGGGTCAGGCCTACTCGACGTGCCTGAAGGACGGCGATCAGCTGACTCCGGAGCAGCTGGCGGCGAAGGGCGCCAACGACAGCCTGATCCACGTGGACTGGATGATCGGGTCGGGCGAGATCGACGTAGACGGGATTACCGCGACGGGGGCAAGCAAAGCGGTGATGCGCAGGGGCGAGTGGGTGTAACCAGAGCTCAGAGCACAGATCTCAGGGCTCAGTAAAGCGCGCAGCACTGCATTCAGGGAAGTTGCGAGCGGGGCACGGCCGGGACCGGCGGTCCCATGGGGCGCGGTAGAATGCCGCAATGCCGGAACGGGCGCGAGCGATCGGCGCGGTGCTGCGGATCGGGCTGATCGCGGGGACGCTGGACATCGGCGAGAACATCATCTTCAACGCTTTTCGCCATATCACGGCGATGCAAATCTTCCAGTACATTGCGAGCGGGCTGACTGGGCGGTGGGCGTTCCAGGCGGGCGCGGCGAGCGTGGCGCTTGGGGTCGGGATCCACTACACGATTGCGCTGACGTGGACCGCGGTGTATTACGCGGCCAGCCGGCGGATGAGCGTGCTGGTGCGGCGGCCGGTGGCGTGCGGGCTGGCCTATGGGGGTGTGGTCTACCTGGCGATGAACCTGGCGGTGCTGCCGCTGACGCGCGTTCCGCATGCGAGGGCCGCGATGAGTGTGGCGTCGCGGGTGAGCGGAGTGCTGGCGCTGCTGTTCTGCATTGGGGTGACGGTGGCGGTGCTGACGAGACGACAGCGTTTAGCGGATAGTGTGTAGGGGGCAGGGCGGTTGCGGCGGGAGAGGACCTGAGGCACCTGGCGGCGTGGTTCAGCAGTAACTCGTTGAAGAGCAGCCGCCTGCCAGTACTAATGCCGGGCTGCACCCGATTTACGTGTCACCGCGGGATTTGAATCAGCGCTGGGCGCTATGCCGCGAAGTAGCAGGAGGGGGATTCACCGCGTGCCGGATCTTCTCTATCGGAACTCTTCCAACGGTTCCTGAAGAATCGTTGCTGATGGGAGCAGATGCGCTGCGGACTTTTGCGGGCCGATAGACGATTCCGGCGCTGTATCCAAGTGGAGCTGGCTCGGGCAGCGAGGTCAGGTCGATCACCGCGATTCCGCTACCTGTTTGGCCTGTGATGCCCACCAGAACATTGTCGGTTCCGTCGCTGACCAGCGCGTCGAAGTTCTGTGCAAACGCGATGGGTAAAGCGATGCGGCTTCGCAGCAGACCAAGCCTACCATCGAAGACGTCGATTCCATTAGTCGATGGCTGGAACAGAAGGCTGCCGTCGGCGCTAAGCTTCGCGCCGTACACGTAGGTGACGTTCAGCGCCTCGCGATCATTCAAAGTAAGACTGGACTCCTTATTCAAGTCGGCATCGTACAAACCGTTGCTGGCTTCGAGCTGGATCTGGTTGGCAGCGAGACTAATGTCGTCATCGCCGTAGCAACAAATCCAACTATAGGCCGCTGTCAGAGTGCCCGTAGCCGTGTCCACCTGGACGATGCCGCCCTCCATATTGAAATAGGCACGAGAGCCGTCTGAACTGACCGCAGTCCGGAGCTCAGGATCTGCCCCTCCATCGCCCATCTGGGAATAGTCAGTGACAATGCCTGTGCTCGTGTCGAGTTGGTGGAAGTCTGTTTGCGTGGCTCCATCATCTTCATTGGTGGCGTAATACACCATGCCGGAATCTGTGATGGCCAATCCGTCGGCCTCAACTGTAGTGAACGGACCAATAGGTTCAGGCACGACAAAGGACTGGGCGCCGGAGGGCTGGCCGGGATCGAGGACGTAAATCAGGCCGGTGCCGTAGTCGGAAACGGCGAGCTTGCTCCCATCCGGGGAAATGGCAATTCCCCACAGACGGTGAGTGGTTCCGGAAGGCGCCGCGGGCAGCGACATAGGCGGCTCCCAGGAGCCCTGAGCTCTGGAGAATACCTGGATGACGCTCGTGTCCGTGAAGTAATAGAGACTTCGCGTAGGATCGTAAACGCCCTGCGCGAGGCTGGCGTTCGCCAGCGAGTATTGCTGGAGAGCGGGCAGATAATGCATTCCTCCGGCGAGCGTCGTGGTTCCCGTAGAGCTGGTCACAACAATGTCAGCTGAAGTGCCCGCTGTGCCAGGAGGTATGGTATAGCTGAGAGCTTCGAGTTGGAAAGGAGGGTCTTCGGCATTATATGCGTCAGGGTTGTATCCAGTGATGACT
>Ga0335072_10011128_pt1 | contig 12900 bp, 11 predicted proteins | sample Lox_Sample_21_FD_206725 | JGI IMG/M metagenome (GOLD analysis project Ga0335072, IMG submission 206725) | Soil microbial communities from Loxahatchee National Wildlife Refuge, Florida, United States - Lox_Sample_2.1 | ecosystem: Environmental > Terrestrial > Soil > Wetlands | place: USA...
CCGCGGGAAGCCCTGTCACCGCGGCGGACGTCGCCGTGGCGGCGCCGGAGGCGGAAGGCGAGCTCGCTGTCGGCTTCTTCGGCAGCAGGTACGAGCGGGCGACCCCCGCAGAACGGGAGTACATGCGCGCCATGGCCTTGATCGGCGACGAGCCGGTGCCCACCTCGAACGTCGCGGATGAGCTCGGGCGCAGGCCGTCGAGCCTCTCGCCGGCCAGGGACGGCCTGATTAAGAAGGGGCTCATCTACAGCTCGGAACGCGGCCTGATCGCGTTCACCGTGCCGCACTTCGGCAAGTTCCTGCGCAGTCAGCCGGCCTAAGCCTTTATTCCTCGGTATTGGATCTTTCCTATAGCCGCCTAGAGAACGGCAGAATCTTCGGGTCCGGGGCCGGCAGCAGCTCAGCCTGCCGCTGCCGCGGGATCGCCGGGAGCGTGCGGCTGGCGGCCGAAGAGTCGTACAGGCCCACCCGGACCTGCGGGCGCCGGGGCTTGAGGTAGACAGCGAAGACGACCTCGACTCGCCGGCCGGTCAGCACGCCGGGGAACACGGCGAACCGCCAGCAGCCCTCGCGCCACACGTCCGTCGGCTCCTTGGCGATGAGGTAGCGATGGTACTGGCGCCACTGCGAGCTGGCGCGTAGCGCGGTCAGCGAGCGGGCGACAGGCAGCCTGCGCACCTCGCACGGCTCGTCGTAGCCGAGCCGGATCATGACCTCGGCGAACTCGGGGGACAGCGCGACGAGCACGGACACCTCGACGACTAGGACGCCAAGCACCACCATCGCCGCCGCGGCCGGGGCCGGCTTGTGCAGCGCGGGCGCGCCGAGGGTGGCGACCGCCGCCCCGCAGAACAGCGCGGTCCTGGTCAGCGTCCGCCAGTTCACCGGTGTGTCGCTCAAGTCGCCGAAGCACCCGCACCCGGCGGCAGGCCGCCTGGTGCGCAGCACGTGCAGCGCCCCGACCGCGGTGCAGAACAGGACGACCGTCAGCGAGCGAACCGCGAGCGCCGGCGCCCCGGCCCCGAACTGGCCCGCCGTGACCAGCAGGCCCACGCCGAGCGCGAGTTCGCTGATGCATACGACGATCGCGACCGGCCGGCGCAGCCGGACAGGGAACAGCGCGGTCGGACCCATTTCCCTCGCGATCGAGCGCGTGCGGATCGTCCGGCGCAACTTGGCCGCGCAGCCGCCAAGAAGCAGGGCGGCGAGCAACGGCACCTGGACTTCTCTCGCCATGCCGAGCACGCCGATAGCCGTCAAATTCATCTTCCGCCCCTCAGGCCTGTCCCATAATCAGCCTGCCGTCCTCAGTGTCGCGTTGAAGCAGCCGTCTTCGAGGTTTCCGCCGAGCTCCACGAAGGCTGTCATGGTCAGGTCCGCGACCCGTCCCCGCGGGGAGGTGTCGCACGCCACGCAGCGGTCACAGAACAGCCGGGCGGCGGCGCCGCAGCTCGTCACCGGCAGCGTGGCGGAAAGTTCCGTGCACTCGTTGCGGATCTGCACGGCACTCCCGATCGACAGGTACGGCAGCCGGACACATCCCGGGCCTGCGGCATGCGGATCGATGACGTACGGCTCGTCCTTCCCCGCGCCGGCATGTCCGCAGTTGGTCTCGGGGTCGAGCGCGGGGTAGGCAAGCCCGAGCAAGTCGGGTGTCTCCTCGCCTGGCTCGTGCCACACCGCGGTTCCGCCGGCCGCTTCAGGCAAATGCCCGCTGATCAGCGGCGCCGGCGGAAGCTGGTCGGCGCGGTAAGGCGGCTGCGCGGTGGCGGGCTTGAATGCCCGCAGGTATCCCTCCTGCCGCGTGCCGATCACGTCGATGAGAAAGCCGGCTTCAAGACGGGGAAACCGCATCTGGATCTGGCGGAATGAGCCCGCTTCGATGCGGACGATCTGGCGGCCTCTCCTAGTAGGGCCCTCGTCCACGAGCAGCTCGCTGCCGTCGATTTCGATGATCGTCCCGGTGACCCGCCCGATCTGCGCCCAGATGTGCTCGGCGACGTTCCGGCCGGGAAGGTGCCGCACGATGACGACGTCTCCGGTCCGCAGCCTGGCGGGCAGTACCGCGGACCCGCGCCAGGCCACCGTCCGCGGCGAAAGGATGAGCCGCTTGTCGCCAGCCGCGGTCCTGAGGTCGATGATGTGCGGGCTGACATCGACAACCGTGCCGGTGATCGAGGTCCTGGCGACGGGATGACGGTCCAGCGGGCCGAGCTGGGCGTTTCCATGCGGGCCGAATACCGTCTCACGGAGCAAAGACCTTCTGATGAACCTGCCTGGCGTGGCGGATTCCAGCACGTTGTCACAACCGTCGCGAAACCGTGGCCTCCGCCGCACTTGCTCTCCGTGGGATTGCATCCAACGCCAATGTCATGTCCGACGATGCACGTATTCGGCTGGACACGTCAAGTGGTTCAGCAGGCTCTTGCCGAGAAGTCAGATAGATACATCGCTTGTGGACAACTCCTGGTGGGCCCCTCGCGGTTAGGGGCTGGGGTGACTGTCGTTACTTAGCGAGGCGTATCGTTATGACGATGTCACCCTCAGTAGGTTTTGGCGATTATGTCCGCTCTCGTGGCGGATCGCTACTGCGGGCCGCGCAGGCGCTGACCGGCAACCGTGCCGACGCCGAGGATCTCGTGCAGGCGACGCTGGTCAAGACCTACCAGTCGTGGGATAACGTCGCCGATCCGGCCGCCCTGGACACCTACGTGCGGCGGGTCATGGTCAACACGCACATCTCCGGATGGCGACGTCGGCGAGTTGACGAGTATCCCACCGATCAGGTGCCCGATGCCGTCGCCGCCGATCAGACGGGTGACAGCGATCTCCAGGAACTGGTGCAGCGTGCCGTCGACCGGCTGCCGCGCCGGATGCGCGCCGCGGTCATGCTCAGGTTCTACGACGACATGTCCGAGCCGGAGGTGGCGGCGGTGCTCGGGGTGTCGGTCGGAACCGTGAAGAGCACGGTGGCCAGGGCAGTCGCCAAGCTTCGCGAAGACGCCGAGCTTGGCTCGGACGGTTCGTGGTGATAAACCCCGTAACTGAAGGGTTACGTGCTCCCTGTCCGCGTGGCACTATCACCGTCAGGGACTTGACGAGGAGGTGCGGCCGTGGAAAGCACGATGATGGACATCCCGCTGACGGTCACGTCGATCATGCGCTACGGCACTACTGCGTTCGGCGATAAAGAAGTTGTGACATGCGTAGGGGACGCGCCGCCCAGGCGGCGGACGTACGCGGCCCTCGGCGAGCGGGTGGCGCGGCTGGCGAACGCGCTGCGTTCGCTTGGCGTCGACGGCGACCAGCGCGTGGGCACGTTTATGTGGAACAACGCTGAACACCTCGAGGCGTACTACGCCATCCCGTCGATGGGCGCGGTGCTGCACACGCTGAACATCCGGCTGTCCCCGGACCAGGTTGGCTACATCGCCACGCACGCGGGGGATTACGCGGTGATCGTGGACGCCTCGCTGATACCGCTGTTCGCCAAGGTGCTGCCGCTCGCGGAGACCGTAAAGCACGTGATCGTCTCCGGTCCCGCGGACGCGGACGCCGTGCGGTCCCTCGCCGAGTCTGGCCGGGCGGTGCATTCGTATGAGGATCTGCTCGATGCCGCGCCGGCCTCCTTCGACTGGCCGGATCTTGCCGAGCGGTCCGCCGCGGCGATGTGCTACACCAGCGGCACGACCGGATTGCCGAAGGGCGTGGTCTACAGCCACCGGTCCATGTACCTGCACTCCATGGGTGCCTGCCTGGGCAACGCGTTCGCGATGTCCGAACGGGACCGCATCCTGCCCGTCGTCCCGCAGTTCCACGCCAACGCGTGGGGCCTCGCGTACGCGGCGCTGCTGTCCGGTGCCGACCTGGTGATGCCCGACCGGTTCATGACGCCGGCCGCCATCGTCGGGCTGATCGAGAACGAGAAGGTGACGGTCGGCGCCGGCGTGCCGACGATCTGGCAGGGCGTGCTTGCGCACCTGCGCGCCGTCGGCGGCGACATCTCCTCGCTGCGGACCCTGGTCTGCGGCGGATCGGCGCTGCCAGAGAGCGTGATGCGTGCGTACGCCGACGAGTTCGGCCTGGTCATGACCCACGCGTGGGGGATGACGGAGACGTCGCCGCTCGGCTCGATCGCTCATGAGCCCGCCGGCGTCACGGGAGAGGCGGTGTGGGAGTACCGGACATCGCAGGGACGCCTGTTCTGCGCCATCGAAGGGCGGCTGGGCGGGGATGACGGCGAGCTCCTGCCGTCGGACGGGAAGGCCGTGGGCGAAATCGAGGTCCGCGGGCCGTGGGTCACGGGGTCCTACTACCGGGACAGCGCGCCGGAGAAGTTCCACGAAGGCTGGCTGCGCACCGGTGACGTTGGCACGCTGGACGAGGCGGGCTTCATCAGGCTCACCGACCGGGCCAAGGATGTGATCAAGTCCGGCGGCGAGTGGATCTCCTCCATGGAGCTCGAGAACCTGCTGATGGCCCATCCGTCGGTCGCCGAGGCGGCAGTGATCGGGGTGCCTGACGAGAAGTGGGGCGAGCGACCGCTCGCCGCGGTGGTGCTCCGCCAGGACGCCGGCCCGGTCACCCCCGACGAGCTGCGGGCGTTCCTTGGCGACCGGATACCGCGGTGGCAGCTGCCGGAACGGTGGTGCTTCATCGACGAGGTACCCAAGACCTCGGTGGGCAAGTTCAAGAAGACCACGCTGCGCGAGCGGTACGCGGCGGGCCAGCTCGACGTGACCACGCTGGCGCCGGCCCCGCACTGAGCTCGCGGCCATCGGCACCGGCCATCGGCGGGTTCGCTTTGCCGACGGTGGCCGGATGCCGGTACGCTATTCCGCACTGCGCCTCATCGGTTCCGGCCGGGCCGGGCGCGGTTGGAGGCTTCGCCTAGTCCGGTCTATGGCGCCGCACTGCTAATGCGGTTGGGTCTTGCGGCCCTCCCGGGTTCAAATCCCGGAGCCTCCGCAGCTCACCACCCCTCCCCGAAGTCTCAGGGAGAGGGCTGCCGTTGACAGGCTAGCTCGGCGACTCCTGACGATGGCTCTCCGGGAACGCGACTAGCCGCTCGCCCAACTTCCGCCGCAACTGCTGCACCGGGTCACGGCCCAAGACGCGGGCCACCTGGGAGCCTGCTTGCCTGCCAGTAGCCAGGATCACCTTGTCATAGTCATGACGGGCGGTCTCCGCGCGCACCGCCTTAACGAGGTCCTGGTCGCTGATTAGGCCGCTGGCCTGGTAACCGATCGTTTTCAGGTGCCGTATGGCGAGGTTCATCCGGTGTTCTGCGGCGGCGCTGACGTCATGGTCCGCTTGAGGTGCGACCGGGAACTTCCCGGCCCTGGCGCCGAGGAGAAGTTCGGTGACGGGCAGCTTGGTCTGGTTCGTGTCGGCCAGCGACAGCACCACCACCTCGCATGGTTCCTGCTCGTGCTTGGCCACCAGGTAGTTGATCGGCTCCAGGTCGTGTTCGTCGTCCATCGCCAGCAGGTCCATGTCCAGAACGAGCAGATACCGGCGCATGGCCATCACTTCCTTAACCTCAATGACTGACTCCCCCGCCGTCCCTACTCAAAACCCGCAGCTGCCAGGCCAGCGGATAAGGCTGCAATTTGGGTTGCGGTTCGCCGCCGTGCAGCTTCTCGCCGGTGCGATGCGGCTAGTTGCCGCAGATCCTGCAGGTGCTTGTGATCGACGGGTTGATGTGCCCGCAGGTCGAGCACGTCCATCGGGTGATGCGATTGATGATCCTCGTCATGGCGGTCTGGATCCATTCCGCTCAGGGAAAGCAAGTTCGCCCGCGATGAGACCTGAATTAGTCGGCGTCCCCGGGGTTGCCGCACTAACTACGCTACGAAGAGCGGGTGGCGAAAAGCGTCGGCCTGACGGATGAAAGTTCCTAGCCCCCGGGATGTACGCTCAGCCCCCGGGACTACGCCCGCCGCAGTGGGCCGACACGGTTGCGGTTCGGGCTGTGCTGGGCCCGGTCACCGGTGTTATGGTTCCGCTGCGGCTATAGGTCCGCGCAGGTGGGGAACTGGGCAGGGGGAATCATGACCGAGCATCCGGAAGTCGAACGCGCTCGCCGCGGCTACGAAGCGTTCGCCAAGGGCGACCTGGCGACGCTTACCGAGCTGCTCGCCAGCGACGCCGTCTGGCACGTGCAGACCGGTGGGCCGCTCGACGGCGATTATCACGGCCGGGATCAGATATTCGGCTTCTTCGGCCGCCTGGCGGAGGAAACCGGCGGCACATTCCGGCTGGACGTCCACGACGTCCTCGCCAACGACGAGCACACCGTGGTGCTGGCCACGCTGAGCGCCGCCCGCGGGGGCAAGTCGATCGAGGTCCCGGTGGCGAACGTCACCCACAACCGGGACGGCCAGGTCACCGAGTTCTGGTCGGCCGTCACCGACCCGAGGGCGGCCCTCGACTTCTGGGTCTGACAGCGGGCGCCCGAGTCAGCGGTCAAGCGGGCACCGAGCTCATCCGGGGTCTTTGGCGTCTGTTGCCAGGCGTGGGAAGAAATGCCCGGCAACGTGCCTGAGGACGCTGACGATGCGCCGGGGTAGGAGGCCTTCTTCTGGGCTGCTGAGTTCGGCGGGGAGTTGCACCCCCATTTGCCTGGCCCTGGTGATGATGGCGGGTGCGAGGCCTTTGCCCAGCGTGCTCAGGGCCTGGCCCACGATCTCGGCGTCCATCGTCCATGCGGGCACCGGACGCGCGGTGATGGGCGCCCAGGATCGGGGGTCGCGGGGTGTGGTGCGGGAGAAGACGTGATCGAAGGTGCGGGCTGAGGCGTCCCGCTGGGTGAACGCCTCACCGAGCCCCCAGGTCTTGCGCAGTGTGGCGATCAGGGAGGTGTGGCGGTACTCCTCGTTGTACACCGACCCCGGTTCGACCCAGGGCGAGACGATGATGGCCGGGACCCGGTACCCGGAGCGGTCGAAGGCGAAGCCGAACTCGCCAGCAGGCGACGACGGGTCTGGCGGCGGGACTGGCCCGGGCGGGACGTGGTCGTAGGTGCCTCCGGGCTCGTCCCACCCGATGAGCAGCGGGGTGTTCCAGACGTTGGCGCCGGCGGGGGAGGTGGCCGATCGGTAGGCGCGGTACACCCGCTCCAGGAAGGCCTCACCTGACAGCATCGAGGACGGGGAGTCCATCGCGAGGTCGATGGTGTGGGAGAACGAGCGGCCGAACGCGGGATGGTAGTCACCGTGGCCCCCCAGCATGTTCGGCTCGATGAGCGAGAAGTCTGGCAAGGTGCCCGCTGCGGCGTCCGTTTCGAACTCGGCGAAGGGCACGAAGTGGGTGGCCAGCCGGTCCTTCAGCCGCGGGTAGTGGATCACCCCGGTGAACGACACCGGCATCGGCTCCATGACGTAGACCTTCCAGGTCCTGCCGTGGGCCTCCAGCCGGTCGAAGATCGTCTCAGCGGCGTTCTGTGTCAGCCACTTGGTCATCGGGCTGTTCACCACGAACCCCGACGAGGTGGCCGCCGTCCAGAACGACCGGTTCATGAAGGTCTGCGACGGCACCTCGCAGAACCAGTGGTCGAAGACCCCGAAGTCCCGGGCGATGCCGTTGAGCACCGGCAGCTGTTCGGGGGTGCAGCCCGTCATGATGTGGGCGTACTCCTCATAGGTGGGCTGGCGGCCGGTCTCGCCGGTGAAGGTGGAGATGTAGTCGGTTACGAACCCGTCCATCGCGGGTGCCGCCCCCGGTGGCGGTGCGTTCCACGGAGCCGCCGCGCCTTCGCCGATCTTGAACCGGTTGTGGTCGTTGAGAATGTTGAACAGCTGGGTGTTGGTGTGGAAGTACTCCTCGCCCGAGTCCGGGTTAGGCGAATCCATGTCGGTCGCGATGGTGTAGGGGACGACCTCGCGCTCCGCGCTGTGCTCCGCCCACGCGGGAATCGGGTTGCTCAGGTCCTTGCCGACGACCCCGTCGAAGTTCTTGCCGTCCCCCGGGCCGTACAGGTGGCCGAGGACATTGTCCAGGGAACGGTTCTCAAACAGCACCACTACAATGTGATCGAGGGCATGGGACCTGTCCGGTGCGGGCATCAACCATCTCTCCTTACCCTGCGGCGACAGCTAAGGATCATGTCTCGGCCCAGTCCCGCTCATCACCCGCCGGGGATGATCTCGATTGCCGTCAGCGCCTCACAGTGGTGCTGGGGGTCCCTCTAGGAGAGGCCGAGCAAACGGCTGATCTCGCGTATGCCCCTGGCGGCGTCGGTGAAGTGGACGGTAGCCATGCCGAGTTCCTCGGCGACCGGGAGGTTCGCCGTTGTGTCGTCGGCGAAGGCACACTCGCCCGGCGGGACGCCGAGCTCGTCCGCGGCGATCAGGTAGATGGCGGCGTCCGGCTTGCGCGTTCCCGTGTCGCCTGAGATGACCACGGCGTCGAAGATGCCGTCCAGGTCATAGCCCGCGTACGGGTCGTACTCGCCGTCGCCCCACGAGTTCGACAGCAGGCCGACCCTGATGCCTGCGGCGCGGGCGCGCTGGATCAGGTCGAGGACCTCCGGGCGGGGACGCAAACCGCCGAGCGCGCGAGTCAGCAGGCCGTGGTCGTCGATGCCGAGGAGCCTGCCGATGGTCACCTCGAACTCGCGCTGAGAGACCTTGCCCGCCTCGACGTCCTCGAACGCGTGCCTGCCTTCCGGGTCGTCGTTCAGGGCGCGGGCGAACGCGCCGGGCTCGAGGCCCTCCCGGACGCAGAACGCGGACAGCTCCGCGAACAGATCCGTGGTGACAACGCCGCCGAAGTCGAGGATCAGCCCCTGGTAGCTCACGCGGTTCAGCTTAGAGGGCAGCGACGGGAACGGCTTGCCTCGGCTTGCCGGGCGCGGTTAACTTCGAATTGCCTGACGCACAGGCGTTTCTTCTCCGCGCTCCTGGCCACCGGTCACCACCCCTGACCGGTGGCCAGGTCCAGGCAGACCGGACCCTTGTCAGAGCGCGCCGCGCGCCTGATCTCGTATTCTGGCCCGGTCTGGGTAAGAAGGTGAGCCGTGGGGATTGACGTCGGTACGGGTGAGCCGACGCGCCGGCGAGCGGGGAGAGGCGCTGCCGGGGATCCCTCCGGGCTGCGAGGCGGGGACTGGCGCTCGCCCGTGGCCTGGCTGGTGGCGGTCGTCCCTGCCGTGCTTGGCCTTATCACCGGCGGCTACCACGTTGGCCGGCCCCCGATCTGGGGCGACGAGGGCGTCACGAAGGCGATGGCGGCCCGTTCGGTCAGCCAGCTCCTCGCGACGATGCCGCACGACGACATCGTGCACGGCGCCTACTACCTGGTGGTGCACGCGGTGGAGACGGCCGCGGGCAGTTCGGCGCCGGCCGTGCTCAGGGCGCCGTCCGTGGTCGCGATGGCCGTCGCGGCAGCCTTCACCGCGCTGATCGCGCGCCGCCTCGCTACGATCGCCGGATCGCCGTACCCGGCCGTCACCGGGCTGGCAGCGGGCGTGCTGTTCGCACTGGTGCCGGCCGTGATCAGGTACGCGCAGGAGGCGCGGTCGTACGCTATCGTCACGATGCTGGCCGCGATCACCACCTATCTGCTGCTCAAGGCCATCGAGGACGGCGGCCGGTGGTGGATCGGGTACGGGGCAGCGGCCGCGCTGACCGGGTTGTTCAACATTTTCGGGTTGCTCATCCTCATCGCTCACGGGGTAACGCTGCTGATCGCGGCGCCGGGCCTGCCCGGCCTGACCGGGCGACGGCCAGCTGGCGTGCTGGCCCGCTGGGCGCTGGCCGGGATCGCCGCGGTGGTCGTCCTCATCCCGGTCGTGGCGTTCGCGTACACGCAGCGTGACGCGCTTTCCTGGATGACCGGCCATGTCGCCATCCGTAGCGCGGCCGTCAACCTGGCGCGCACCTGGGCGGGCCCAGAGAAGCTGTTCTGGCCGGTCGTCGGCCTCACCGTCTTCGGTCTCGCGGCGGATGCGGTCACCTGGCGGCGTGGCCGGCCGTCGGTGACGCCCGCCAGCGTCGCGTTGCCGTGGCTCGTGCTGCCGCCGGCGGTGCTGCTCGCGGCGTCGCAGTTCCACCCGGTCTACGACGGCAGGTACGTGGAGTACTGCCTGCCCGCCCTCGCCATCCTGGTGGCATGGGGACTCACGTGGCTCGCCCGGCTGTTCGCGGCCGCGATACCGCCGCTGAGCCGGGCCGGACTGGCGTGGCTGGGCTGGCTGCCCGCCGCCGCGATCCTGGTGCTGCTCGTCATCGCGCTCATCCCCGCGGACGCGAAGGTGAGCCTGCCGAGCTCGCGCGCGGACAACCTCGCGGGCGACTCCCAGATCGTCGCGGCCAATGCCAAGCCGGGAGACATCGTCTTCTTCATCCCCATGAGCTACCGGCCGGTCACCGCGGAGTACCCGGCCCAGTGGCGGGGGATCCGCGACATCGCGCTCGGGCAATCCCCGCTGGCCTCGGACACGCTCTACGGCATCGACGTGAGCCCCGCCGAACTGCTGAAGCGGTTCACCCACGTCACACGGGTCTGGGTCTACACCCAGCCCGCGAACGCCGCCTACATGGCCTCCAGCAGGGCGACTCCGGTGGACAAGGAGGAGATGTCGCTCGTCGGCCGGATGAAACTGGTCCACCGGTGGGTCGACGGAGACAAGATGCTGCTGCTCTATCAGGCCCGGTAGTAGTCAGCGCCGCCACCTGGGATATACCTTCTTCAGAGCGTTGGCTGGCAGGGGAGGTTTCATGCTCGTACCGGGTGACTGGGTAGCCGTTGGTATCGACAATGGCGGTACGACTAACAATGGCACCGTTCTTACCTCGGACGGCAGGTTCCTCGTGGACACGATGGCGGAACTGCCCAGCCTCGTCCGCGAAGGCCCGGACAAGGCGATCCAGGCGCTGGTCGACGAGTTCGACAAGGTGCTCGGCATGACCGGCGTGCCAAGGGAGAAGGTGCTCGCGGTCGGACTGGACACCCCCGGGCCTGCCAGCGCCGCCGGGGTCCTCGCTACCGGAGGCGCGACCAACTTCGGCCACCCCGGCTGGCACAAGTTCGACATCAGGGGCGCGCTCGAGGCGCGCCTCGGCATCCCTGTCGTGTACAACAACGACGCCAACGCGGCCGCGATTTACGCCCACCACGTGCGGCACGGCCTGGAGTCGGGGCGCCGCAGCTCGGTGTCCGCCATCGTCGGCACCGGCCTCGGCGGCGGCGTGGTCCAGGAGGGCCGCATCGTCAAGGGCGCGGCCGGGATGGCCGGCGAGCTCGGACACATGCCGATCCCGATGGAGGGGCTGCTCGAGGACGGCCAGCCCCGGCCGTCGTGCAACTGCGGGCTGTTCGCCGACGCTGAGTCGGTCGCCTCGCTGACCGGGATAACGCGGAACCTGCTGCCCTACTGGCTGACCAGGTTCCCTGGCCACGAACTCGCCGGCGTGCCTATCGCGAAGGGCGCCAAGCTCGTCCGCGGCTACGCCGAGCGGGGCGACGAGATGTCGCTCGCCATCTTCCGCCAGCAGGCCATGGCGATCGCGCGGGTGTTCTCGATCGCCGCCAAGTTCACCGACCCCGACACGTACTTCGTCGGCGGCGGAGTGATCGAGGCGGCGCCGCACTTCCGTGACTGGTTCCTCGGCGTAGTGCGGGAGAACACCTCGCTGTACGCGGAGCAGGGCGAGCTAGCCGAGATCACCTTGGTCCCTGACCTCGACATGGCCGGGGCACGGGGTTCCGCGATCGCCGCCGCCGAGTGGGTGCAAGAGCGGTAAAAAGCCGGCCTGGCCTATTAAAGGTCAGTCGTCGCTGTCGCCTTTGTCAGGCGTGAAGATAAGCCCGCACACCTCGAGGTAAAGCTGCTCAGGATAGGGCAGATGGTCCACCTCGCGCAGCGCCTGGTCTTGGCCAGCCGACTCGACGACGAACTTGCCGTATCCGAGCAAGCGGCCCGTTGCGGAGCGCTCGAAGCGCATATCCGTCACCTTGGTGAGCGGGAGCATGTTCACCGACTTGGAGAAAACACCTGTGGCCAGCATCATGCGCTTGGAGGTTACTACGAAGTAATCGTCAAGCCATTCCCAGACCTTATAGAGCAGCCGCAGCACGACGAGGAGCCAGATCAGCCAGATGACCAGCAGCGCGAGGCCGCTGTGCCGGGCGAGCGTGGTGGAAAGCAGGCCAGCGATCGCAAGCCCGATGAGAACCTCGGCCACTGGCCTGATCAGCACCGCAGGGTGGAACCGAACGGTAATCACTTGCCGCTCGTGCGGCAGCAAGTGCTTGTAAACGGTGGCCGGTACCGTTTCGTTCGGTACGACCCGAATGCCCATTGCTAAATCCTAGATTGTGGCGATGAAATGCGAGATTCCGTTCGCGGCGGTCGTCAGGAGCGATCCGATGTTATGTACCAGATGCGCGGCGCTGTCCGGCTGCTGGATGACCCACCATATGGCGAATGCAACGGCCGCCCATGTGAGGACCGTCTTCAAGTTCACTCCGCCTCCCTGGAAGCGCAGACATCTCCATTTTTGCGAGTATCCCCATAATCCTAGCCCGAAACCCGGCCTGGATGGGGCCCAAGCCGGCGCGGCTCCGCGCCCTGCTGTCCTATCTGCTGCAGTATGCCCGGTACTCACGGCGCTACGCATGCCACTGCAGAGTATGCCGGCCCCGCGCGGAAGTATCCCGCCTGCGGCGGCGGACTGGAAGGAGCCACGCCGGCGAGCGTCGGCGGACGTGCTGGCCGGCCCGTTCTGTGGCGGATTGTCCCTGCCATGCGTGCGTGCACTCATACGTTCCGCTTCCTTGATGTTCCTCGATCTGACAACATTCCCCCGTGCAGGGCATGCTTGGGGCATGGCGATGCCTGAGGTAAGCGAGACGGATTTTGCGATCGTCGTCTTCCGTGAAGACGAGCAGTGGGAA
>Ga0335072_10011129_pt1 | contig 12900 bp, 11 predicted proteins | sample Lox_Sample_21_FD_206725 | JGI IMG/M metagenome (GOLD analysis project Ga0335072, IMG submission 206725) | Soil microbial communities from Loxahatchee National Wildlife Refuge, Florida, United States - Lox_Sample_2.1 | ecosystem: Environmental > Terrestrial > Soil > Wetlands | place: USA...
CGAGGCGGCCCTCGAGTGCGCCGCCAACCTCGCCTGCGCCGGCGCCGAGCCGCTGGGCACCACCAACAACCTCAACTTCGCCAACCCCGAGAAGCCCCACGTGGCCTGGCAGCTCACCGAATCCGTTCGCGGTCTCGCCGATGCCTGCAGCGCCCTCGCCGCCCCCATCGTGGGCGGCAACGTGTCCCTCTACAACGAGACCCCCGCCGGCCCCATCTACCCCACCCCGGTGGTTGGCATGGTGGGCCGCCTCCCAGACGCCCGCCGCGCCGGCCGTCTGGCCTTCGCCCAGGAGGGCCACGCCATCGCCCTCCTCGGCCCCTTCGCCCCCGCCCTTCTCGCCGCCGAGCTCGCCAAGCTGCGCGGCCAGCCTCTCCCCGACTCCCTTCCCGAGCTCGACATCCACGCCGTCATCCGCGCTCAGGCCCTCGTCCGCGACGCCGTCCGCGAGGGCCTCCTCGCCAGCGCTCACGACATCGCCGAGGGCGGCCTCGCCGTGGCCCTCGCCGAGTGCTCCCTCGCCGGCCGTCTCGGCGCGCGAGTGCGCTTGGAGGCGCTGCCCGCCCTCGGTGCCGGGGAGGGCGAGCGCGACGACGAGGACGCCCTCGCCACCCTCTTCGGCGAGGCCCCCGGCGGCTTCCTGCTCAGCGGCCCCCCCGAGGCCATCGCCGTGCTCGACGAGCGGGCTGGCCGCGAGCGCGGCACGCCCCTGCGCACGATCGGCGAGGTCGGCGGCCCGGAGCTGCGCATCGAGCTCGCCGGCGAGACGCTCGTGGCGAGCCTGCCCGAGCTCCGAGCCGCCCACCGGGCGCTGCAGGAGCTGTTTGGGTGACGACTGCTAGCGTGATGACCATGCGTGACGGCCCGCGCGACGAGTGTGGGGTATTCGGTCTCTATGCGCCCGGCCACGAGGTGTCGAGGCTCTCCTACTTCGCCCTCTACGCCCTCCAGCACCGCGGCCAGGAGTCCGCCGGCATCGCCGCCGCCGACCGCGGCGGGAACATCGTCACCTATCGTGAGCTCGGCCTCGTCAGCCAGGTCTTCAGCGAGAACGACCTCCGCACCCTCGCCGGCGAGCTGGCCATCGGCCACGTCCGCTACTCCACCACCGGCTCCAACGCCTGGGAGAACTCCCAGCCAGTCCAGCGCTCCGAGGGCACCCAGGGCTCCCACCGGGAGCTCGCCCTCGCCCACAACGGCAACCTCATCAACGCCGTCGAGCTCCACGCCGAGCTCACCGCCCGCGGCGTCACCTTCAGCTCCACCTCCGACTCCGAGATCATCGCCGCCCTGATTGCCAGCCATCCCGCCGAGTCCGTCGAGGAGGCCGTCGCCGAGGTGCTCCCCCGTCTGAAGGGCGCCTTCTCGATCGTCGTCCTCACTCGCGACAGCGTCATCGCCTTCCGCGACCCCCACGGCGTGCGCCCCCTGGTGCTCGGCACCCTGCCTCCCCGCGAGAGCTCCCCGGCCGAGGGCGCCCCGGGCGGGGCCCCCGACGCCCCCGACGACGGCCGCAGCTGGTGCGTGGCCAGCGAGTCCTGCGCCCTGGACATCATCGGCGCCCGCCACGAGCGTGAAGTGGCCCCCGGCGAGATCGTCACCCTCGGCGCGCACGGCCTGCGCAGCCGCCGCGTGAAAACCGGCGTCAGGCCCGCCTTCTGCGTGTTCGAGTCGATCTACTTCGCCCGCCCCGACTCCCGCATGGGCGGTCCCGTGCTGCAGGTCTCCCGCGCCCGTATGGGCGAGATCCTCTGGCGCGAGGCCCCCGTGGACGCCGACCTCGTGATCGCCGTCCCCGACTCCGGCAACGCCGCCGCCCGCGGCCTCGCACGCGCCGCCGGCCTGCCCCAGGACGATGGCTTCGTCAAGAACCGCTACGTCGCCCGCACCTTCATCCAGCCCGGCCAGGAGCTCCGCAAGCACGGTTTGCGCCTGAAGTTCAACCCCCTCCCCGAGGTCATCGCCGGCCAGCGCCTGGTGGTCGTCGACGATTCCATCGTCCGCGGCAACACCACCCGCCAGATCGTCCAGATGCTCCGCGACGCCGGCGCCCGCGAGATCCACATGCGCATCTCCGCTCCACCCATCGAGCACCCCTGCCACTACGGCATCGACATGTCCACCCGCGAGGAGATGATCGCCCACGGCCGCACCGTCCCCGAGATCGCCGCCGAGCTCGGCTGCGACTCCCTGCACTACCTCTCCCTCGACGGCGTCTACGAGGCCATCGAGTCAGGTCCCGAGACCCACTGCGATGCCTGCTTCAGCGGCCGCTATCCCCTCGACGGCACCGCGGAAGCCCGCGGCAAGTACGCCCTCGAGGACGAAGAGGACGTGCCCGAGCCCCTCGTGAGTGCCTGAGCGTCCGTGGCCGCCCCCCTGCCGATCGCCGTGCTCGTCTCGGGCACCGGCACCAACCTGCAGGCCCTGCTCGACACCGTACACGGCCGCGAGGCCCAGGTGGTCGCCGTCGCCTCCAGCGTCCCCGACGCCCCCGCCCTCGCCCGCGCCCGCGAGCACGAGATTCCCACCGCCGTGTTCCCCCGCGCCGACTACCCCGACCGCGCCGCCCGCGACGAGGCCCTCGCGGACTGGCTCGCCGAGCGGTCTCCTCGCCTGGTGGTGCTCGCCGGCTACATGGAGCTCCTCGGCGAGCCCTTCCTCGCCCGCTTCCCCGGCGCCGTCCTCAACGTCCATCCCTCCCTGCTGCCCGCCTTCCCCGGCCTGCGCGCGATCGAGCAGGCGCTCGGCTACGGCGTGAAGGTGTTCGGCGTCACCGTCCACTTCGTGGACTCCGGTGTGGACTCCGGCCCCGTGATCCTCCAGCGCGCCGTGGAGCTGCCCGGCGCCCGCACCCCCGCCGAGGTGCTCGCCTCCCTGCGCCCCCTCGAGCACACCCTGCTGCCCGAAGCCGTTCGCCTCTTCGCCCGCGGCGCCCTGCGGCCCGACCCCGAGAACCCGCGCCGGATCCTCTTCGACGGATAGTCTGCGGGCCATGATCGAGAAGGCCGCCCCCGGCGAGGTTCAGGTGCGCCGCGCGCTGCTCTCCGTCTCCGACAAGACCGGCCTGCACGAGCTCGCCAGGGGCCTCGCCGAGCTGGGCGTGGAGCTCGTCTCCACCGGCGGCACCGCCCGTGCGCTCGCCGAGACCGGCGTGACGGTCCGCTCGATCGAGGACTTCACCGGCTTTCCCGAGATGATGGACGGACGCGTGAAGACCCTCCACCCGCGCCTCTACGCCGGCCTGCTGGCCCTGCGCGACGACGACGAGCACCTGAAGGCCGCCGCCGAGCACGAGATCGAGCCCGTGGACCTCGTGTGTGTGAACCTCTACCCCTTCGAGCAGACCCTCGCCCGCGGCGATGCCACCACCGAGGAGATCGTCGAGAACATCGACATCGGCGGCCCCACCATGATTCGCGCCGCCGCCAAGAACAGCGCCTTCGCCGCCGTGGTGGTGGACCCCGCCGACTACCCTGAGCTGCTCGCCGCCCTGCGCGAGTCCGGCGGGCGGCTGGCGCTGGAGACCCGCACCCGCCTGGCCGCCAAGGCCTTCGCCCTCACCGCCCGCTACGACGCCGCCATCTCCACCTGGTTCGCCCGCCGCGCCTACGATGGCTTTCCGCCCAGCTGGCGCGAGGCCTACGAGAAGGTCTCCGATCTCCGCTACGGCGAGAACCCCCACCAGCAGGCCGCCTTCTACGCCCGCGCCGGGGGTGGGGGTGGGCCTCATCTCCTTGAGGGCGTCAGGAAGCTGCACGGCAAGGAGCTCTCCTTCAACAACCTCCTCGACCTCAGCTCCGCCCGCGAGCTGGTCGAGGAGTTCCCCGGCCCCGCCTGCGCCATCGTCAAGCACAACAACCCCTGCGGCTGCGCCCTCGGCGATAGTGCCCTCGCCGCCTACGAGCGCGCCTTCGCCTGCGATCCCCTCAGCGCCTACGGCGGCGTGATCGCCCTCAACCGCCCCGTCGACGGCCCCTGCGCCCAGAAGCTCTCCGAGCAGTTCATCGAGGTGCTCCTCGCCCCCGCCTACGACCCCGACGCGCTCGAGATCCTGCAGGCGAAGAAGAACGTCCGCCTGCTCGAGCTCCCAGACTGGCCCGCCCCGAGCCACGAGGTGGAGGCCAAGCCCGTGATCGGCGGCCAGCTCGTGCAGACCCGCGACCTCGTCACCGAGACCCGCCCTCAGATGCGGGCGATGGGCGCCAAGGAGCCCACCGACGAGCAGTGGGAGGATCTCCTGTTCGCCTGGCGCGTCTGCCGCCACGTCCGCTCCAACGCCATCGTCATCGCCCGCCACACCGCCACCATCGGCATCGGCGCCGGCCAGACCAGCCGCGTGGATGCCGTCCGCCTCGCCGTCGAGAAAGCCCGCGAGTTCCGCGCCGACGCTCTCGCCGGCTCAGCCCTCGCCTCCGATGCCTTCTTCCCCTTCCCCGACGGCCCCGAGCTCGCCGCCCAGGCCGGCGTGGCCGCCATCGTCCAGCCCGGAGGCTCCGTCCGCGACGAGGACGTCGTGGCCGCCATGGACGCCGCCGGCGTGGCCATGATCGCCACCGCCGTGAGGCACTTCAGGCACTGATCCGACCCACCGTTGTGCGTCGGCGGGGGGGGATGACTCTCTTCGGAGGTTGCGTATAACCATCGCTATACGCGCTCTCCGAAGTCTCTATCTCCACGTCAGCGAGATGCGGCACTGGCCGCCCAGTTCCGGCCTAACGCGATATATCGTGCTACTATCTCGATAGTAAGAGATAAGACGATAGGAGCAGACGATGCATCATCGAGAAAGACACAGAGAGTTCCGCTTCGGCCCGGGCCACAGCCCCGGCGCCGAGCACGACCACGAGCACGGTCCCCGGCGGGGCGGCTTCGGCGGCTTCGGCGGACCCGGCGGCTTCGGCGGACCGGGCGCGCCCTGGCGCGGCGGTGGCGGCGGCCGCGGTGGTGGCGGCCGCGGCAGGCGGGCACGGCGAGGGGACATCCGCACGGCGGCCCTGCTGCTGCTCGCGGAGGAGCCCCGCAACGGCTACCAGATCATGCAGGAGATCGAGCAGCGCTCGGCGGGCGCCTGGCGTCCGAGCTCCGGCTCCACCTACCCGGCGCTGCAGCAGCTCGAGGACGAAGGCCTGATCCGCTCCGGCGAGCGGGACGGGCGCAAGCACTACGAGCTCACCGACGAGGGCCGCACGCGGGTGAGCGAGCGCGACCAGCAGGCGCCGGCGCCGTGGGATCAGATGGGCGCCGACCTCTCCGACCAGGCCCACGAGCTCGGCCGGCTGATGCGCGAGGTGGCGGGCGCCTTCACCCAGGTGATGCGCACCGGCAGCGAGTCCCAGTGGACCGAGGCCCGCACCGTGCTGGCCAACGCGCGCCGCGATCTCTACCGGATTCTCGCCGACGGCCCCGAGGGGGCGGGCGAGGCCACTAATGTGAGCGAGCAGAAGTGAGCTCCTCCCCCGCCTCGACATCCACCGCGATCACCGTGCCCGCCGGCGCGCCCGCCGGCAACGGCGCCGGGCCCGTGCCGGCGGTGGTCGTGGAGGGCCTCGTCAAGCGCTACGGCGAGCTGGAAGCGGTGCGGGGGATCGACTTCACGGTGGCCGCCGGCGAGACCTTCGGCTTCCTGGGGCCCAACGGAGCGGGGAAGTCCACCACCATCAACATGCTCTGCACGCTCGTGGACCCGAGCGGCGGCAGCGCCCGGGTGGCCGGCCACGACGTGGTGCGCGAACGCGACCAGGTGCGCCGCAACATCGGGCTGGTGTTCCAGGACACCACCCTCGACAGCTACCTCACCGCCGAGGAGAACCTGCGCCTGCACGCCGAGCTCTACGGCATGCCTCGCGGCGCCGTGGCCGAGCGGTTGCGGCAGACGATGGAGATGGTGGGCCTGTGGGATCGCCGAGGCGACCTCGTGGGCACCTACTCGGGTGGCATGAAGCGCCGCCTGGAGATCGCCCGCGGCCTCTTGCACTCGCCGCGGGTGCTGTTCCTCGACGAGCCCACCGTGGGCCTCGACCCCCAGACCCGCAGCTCGATCTGGGGCTACATCTCCGAGCTCAAGCGCGACGAGGACATCACGATCTTCCTCACCACCCACTACATGGACGAGGCCGAGTACTGCGACCGCATCGCGATCATGGACCAGGGCAAGATCGTGGCCCTGGACACGCCGCAGGCGCTGAAGGCGGGCGTGGGCAAGGACCGCGTGCAGATCCAGACCGGCGACGACGACGCGGCCATCGCCGCCCTGCGCGAGCGCTTCGACATCGAGGCCGTGCTCGCCGAAGGCGCCGTCACCTTCGGGGTGCCCGCCGGCGAGGAGTTCGTGCCGCGCCTGTTCGCCGAGCTCGGCCAGCCGATCCGCTCGGTGAACGTCTCCCGTCCCTCCCTGGACGACGTGTTCATGTCCTTCACCGGCACCACCATCCGCGACGCCGAGGCGTCGGGGGGATCCGAGATGCGCCGCAACATGGCGCGCATGATGAACCGCTGATGGCCACCGAGACCCAACGTCAAGCCCCCACCGCCGGCGCCGCCACGGCGCCCGCCGCGCCCGCCGGCTCCCCCAACGGGCACGTCGCCCGCGTGCGGGTGCCGGCGCGCAGCCTGCGCAGCGAGCTGCGCGCGATCCGGGTGGTTTGGCGGCGGGAGCTGATCCGCTTCAGCCGCGACCGCCTGCGCATCCTCACCTCCCTGATCCAGCCCTTCCTGTTCCTGTTCGTGCTCGGCACCGGCATCGGCTCGTTCGCCTCCGCGGGCACCCACGGGGTGAACTTCAAAACCTTCATCTATCCCGGCGTGATCTGCATGGCGGTGATGTTCACCGCGATGTTCTCGGCCGCGTCGATCGTGTGGGACCGCGAGTTCGGCTTCCTGCGGGAGATGATGGTGGCGCCCGTAAGGCGCAGCTCGATCGTGCTCGGCAAGGTGCTCGGCGGCGCCACCGTGGCCACCTTCCAGGGCCTGATCGTGATCGCGATCGCCGGCCTTGTGGAAGTGCCCTACGAACTCAGCCTGATCCTCGAGCTGTTCGCCCTCTCGCTGCTGCTGGCGTTCGCGATCACCGCCTTCGGCGTGATGTTCGCGGCGCGCATCAACCAGATGCAGTCCTTCATGGCGCTGATGCAGATGGCGATCATGCCGATGTTCTTCCTCTCCGGTGCCATGTTCTCGGTCGCCAACCTGCCCCAGTGGCTGGCGGTCCTCAACCGCCTGGACCCCCTCACCTACGCCGTGGAGCCGATGCGCCGGGCGGTCTTCGCCCACCTGGACATCAGCGAAGCCGCCCGCAAAGCCCTCGACCCGGGCGTCACCTGGTTCGGCTGGCGGGTGCCCACCGCGCTCGAGGCCGCCGTGATCGCGATTCTCGGGCTGGCGATGCTGTTCGTCGCGATCTGGGAGTTCTCCCGCGCGGAGTAACGCTCTGCGAGCGTCAGGCTGGGTTGACTCTCAGGAGTTGACTGTCTCCGCGGCTGCGGCGGGCGGCGTCGCGGGGGCTATCGCCTGAGCCGATACGCCGAGCAGGGGGTCGGCCTCGGGGAAGGCGCCGGATGCCGGGTCGGCGAGGCGGACGGCCTCGGCGAGCTGGGCCTGGTCGCGCATGATGCGCCGTTCGGTCAGCGGCTGCAGGATGCCACCGAGAGCCACCGCCACGCCCACCCAACGGGGGGCCCACAGGCGGGGGGCGCGGCGTTCGATGCCGCGCTCGATCGCGTCCACGGCGCTGGAGAGGGGGGCGGGGTTGCGCAGGAAGGCGGGGGACTGGTTGTTGAGCATCTCGGCGGGCCGCTGGGTGTAGCTGGCGCGCACGAGGTCGGTGTCGATGAAGCCGAAGTAGGCGCAGCCCACGCGCGCGCCGGTGGGGGCGGTCTCCATGCGCAGGGTGTCCGTGAAGGCCTCCACGCCCGCCTTGGTCGCCGTGTAGGGGCCCATCAGGGGCGCGTGGGCGACGGCCGCGAGGGAGGCGATGTTGAGCAGGTAGCCCCGCCGTTTGCTGATCTGGTCGATCACCGCCCGGTCGGTGCGCCACACGCCGAGGAGGTTCACGGCGAACGTGCGCTCCACCTGCTCGATGGGGGCGGTGGCGAGTGCGCCCATGAAGGCGAGGCCGGCGTTGGCGATCGCCACGTCGATGCCGCCGAAGCGCTCCACGGTGCCCGCCACCGCGCGCTCCAGGGCCTCGAAGTCGGTTACGTCCGCCTCGAACACGGCGGCTCGCTCGCCCAGGCGGTCGGCGAGCTCGTGCAGGCGCTCGGGCTCGAGGCCCACGAGGGCCACGTTGGCGCCTTTGCGATGCAGGCGCTCCGCCGTGGCCGCGCCGATGCCGCGGGCGGCGCCGGTGATGAAGGCCGTGCGACCGGCCACGTCGTAGCGGGGCTCCTTGGCGCGGCTCATGGGATCGCTACGCTCCCACCGGCTCGGGCTCGCGGGGCGGCGCCGGGCGGGAGACGGGGGCGCGGGCGAAGCGCATGGCGCCGTCTTCGATCGGGGAGCGGCGCAGGGAGACGATGTCGCGGGCGTAGTTCTGGTGCAGGCGCCAGGGGGTCTTGGAGCCCTGCTTGGGGAGCCGGTCGATCGCGCGCAGGACGTAGCCGGAGGAGAAGTCGATCAGGGGCTGCTCGCGCACGCTGGGATCGCTGTTCTCGGGCGTGCAGATGCGGTAGCCGGCGGCGTCCATGTGGTTGAGCAGGCGGCAAACGTACTCGCAGGTGAGGTCGCACTTCAGCGTCCAGGAGGCGTTGGTGTAGCCGAGCGCCATCGCCATGTTGGGGATGCCGGAGAGCATCATGCCTTTGTAGGCCATCGTCTGGGAGAGGTCCACGGGGCGCCCGTCGACGACGAACTCGGTGCCGCCGAGCAGCAGCAGGTTCAGGCCGGTGGCGGTGACCACGACGTCGGCGTCGAGCTCGGCGCCGGAGGAGAGGCGGATGCCGCGCTCGGTGAAGGTGTCGATGGTGTCGGTGGCGATCGAGGCGCTGCCGGCTGCCAGCGCGGCGAAGAGGTCGCCGTCGGGCACCAGGCACAGGCGCTGGTCCCAGGGGTCGTAGCGGGGCTTGAAGTGGGTGTCGATGTCGTAGCCGGCGGGCAGCTGGCGTTCGAGGCCTTTGCGGATCAGGCCCTTGACGAAGCCCGGCCGGCGGCGGCTGAGCTGGTAGATGGCGGTGGCGAGCAGCACGTTCTTCCAGCGCACGAGCGCGTAGGCGCGGTTCTCGGGCAGCACGCGGCGCAGGAGCTTGGCGATCGGGTCCACCGCGGGCAGCGAGAGGACGTAGCTGGGGGAGCGCTGGAGCATGGTCACGTGGGCGGCGTCGGCGGCCATCGCGGGCACGAGCGTGACGGCGGTGGCGCCGGAGCCGATCACGACGACGCGCTTGTCCGCGTAGTCGAGATCCTCGGGCCAGTGCTGGGGGTGGACCACCTCACCGACGAAGCGCTCGATGCCCTCGAACTCGGGCGAATAGCCTTCGTCGTAGCGGTAGTAGCCGCTGCACATCAGCAGGAAGTCGCAGCTGAGCGCCACCGTCTCGCCGGTGTCGGTGCGCTGCGCCTGCACGCTCCAGCGGGCCTCTTCGCTCGAGAACTCGGCGCGGATCACGCGGTGCTGGAAGCGGATGTGCTCTTCCACGGCGTGCTCGCGGGCGGTGTCGCGGACGTACTCGCGGATGTCGGAGCCGTCGGCGATCGACTTGTCCTGCCGCCACGGCCGGAAGGAGTAGCCGAGGGTGTACATGTCGGAGTCCGAGCGGATGCCCGGGTAGCGGAACAGATCCCAGGTGCCGCCGATGGTCTCGCGGGCCTCGAGGATGGCGTAGCTCTTGGTGGGGCACTGCGCCTGCAGGTGGCAGGCGGCGCCGATGCCCGAGAGACCGGCGCCGACGATGAGCACGTCGACGTGTTCCATCACGCTTAGGCTAACCGATCTAGACTGCGATGCGATGGCCCTCCCTCCCGGTCCCCGAGCACCGGCGGTGGTGAACCTGGCGCGGTTCGCGCTGTGGCCCCTGCAGACGCTGCACGCCTGGCGGGGGCGATACGGCGAGGCGTTCACGGTGCGCCTGACGGGGTTCGGGACGGGTGTGTACGTGGCGAACCCGCAGGCGATCAAGGAGCTGTTCACGGGTGATCAGTCCGATCTGCACGCGGGGGAGGCGAACTCGTTCATGGAGCCGGTGCTGGGAGCGCACTCGGTGCTGGTGTTGGACGGGGAGGAGCACATGCGCCAGCGAAAGCTGTTGCTGGCGCCGTTCGGGGGCGCGCGGGTGGAGGCGGCGCGGGAGACGATCCGGGAGGTGGCGGAGCGGGAGTTCGCGAGCTGGGGAGTGGGAGAGCGGGTGGTGGTGAGGGAGCGGATGAGAAGGCTCACCTTCGAGGTGATCTGCCGGGTGGTGTTCGGGGTGACGGAGCGCGAGCGGGTGGAGCGGCTGCGGGAGCGGCTGGTGGCGGTGATCGACGGGAGCCCGATCTTCATGGTGGTCGGTGCGGCGCGTAAGGATCTTGGGCCGGGGAGCCCGGGACGGACGTTCAAGCGACGGCTGGCGGCGGCGGACGAGGTGCTGGAAGCGGAGATCGAGGCGCGACGGGGGGAGGAGGACCTCGAGGAGCGCACGGACGTGCTCTCGCTGCTGTTGCGGGCGCGGGACGAGCAGGGCGAGGGGATGACGACGAGGGAGCTGCGGGACGAGCTGTTCACGATGCTGGCGGCCGGACACGAGACGACGGCGACGGGGCTGGCGTTCGCGTTCGAGCTGCTGCTGCGAAACCCGCGGGTGCTGGGACGGCTGCGGGAGGAGCTGACGGCGAAGGATGGGGACGAGTACCTCGACGCGGTGGCGAAGGAGACGCTGCGGCTGCGGCCGGTGATCGACGGGGCGGAGCGGACGCTGACGGCGCCGCGGACGCTGGCCGGCTGGGAGCTGCCGGCGGGTACGAAGGTGTACCCGGGGATCGCTCTGGTGCACACGCGGGAGGACCTCTACGGGGACCCGCACACGTTTCGGCCCGAGCGTTTCCTAGAGGACGGCGTGGAGTCCTACTCCTGGATCCCGTTCGGGGGCGGCATCAGGCGGTGCATTGGGGCGGCGCTCGCGCAGGCGGAGATGGCGGAGGTGCTGCGGGTGGGGATACCGGCGCTGGAGCTCACGCCGGTGCGGGAGCGGCCCGACCCGGTGGTGCTGCGAGGGATCACGCTGGCGCCCAAGCACGGGGTGGAGGTGCGGGTGGTGCGCCGCCTGGCGCCGGCGAGCAGGCCGGTGGCGGAGCTCGCCGCGTAGGTATCCTCACTCGTCGGCCTGCGACGCCTCGGCTGGCTGCTTGGCGTCGAGCCGGGCGCGAAGCTCCTCGCGGGCGCGGTGCAGGCGGGACTTCATCGCGGAGCGGCTCAGGCCGAGGGCCTGGGCTGTGGCGGCGCCGGAGAGGCCGTGGATGTCGCGGAGCACCAGGACGGCGCGCTGGTCGGGAGGGAGGGAGGCGACGGCGTGGACGATGCGCTCGACTTCCAGGCGGGCGAGGGCGGCGTCTTCGGCGGACTGCTCGAGGGAGTGGGCGGGGATGGGCTTGCGCAGGGCGACACGGGTGCGGCGGATGCACTCGTGGCGGACGATCTGGAACACCCAGGAGGCCAGCGCGGCGGCGGCGCGGAGGGTGCCGATCTTACGGTAGAGGACGATGAGGGCCTCCTGGGCGGCGTCCTCGGCGTCCTCGGGGGTGGCGCAGAGGGTGCGGGCGAAGCGCTGGACGTGGGCGTGGGAGCCGGAGAGGAGGGTGGCGATCGCGCGGGGATCGCCACCCTGGGCGGCAACCACGACCTGCTCGCTGGGCCAGGAGGTGGACACGGCACTACGCCTTCGGGCAGGGCATGTCGTAGGAGGCTTCGGCGGTGGCGCCGCCGTAGAAGGACATCTGGACCTTGAGCGGCCAGCCGCCCTTGGAGCAGGTCTTGGGGAGGGTGATGTAGGAGAAGGTCCTGCCGTGCTTGCGGTAGGCGGCACCCACGCCGACGGAGCCGTGCAGGAAGGAGGCGTCGGGTGCTCCGGGGAGGGTTTCGATGAGGGGCACTTCGGCGACGCCCTCGAAGCCGAAGGGCGGGGCGGCGCTGGTGAAGCGGCCCTGGACGAGAAGTTCCACAGAGACGGGGGTGGCGCCCTTGACGAATGCCTCGACGCCGCCTCCGGGGGCGAAGAAGGGCTGCACGGAGACGGTCTCGGGGACGCGTTCGGAGGCGAAGCTGACGACGCCGAGGGCGGAGGTCTGGGGGCCGGCGACGGAGTGCTTGGAGCAGGCTTCGGGGCCCGTCCGTTCGAGGTTTTCGGGCGGGCAGGTGGCGAAGCCCTGGGGGTGAAGCTCGGCGCCGGCGGGGGCGAAGACCTTGATCTGGGTGAGGGGCGGGGGATCGCCGGCGTATTCGGTGCCCGAGAGGGTGCCTTCGCCGATGATCATGGCGCCGGCGCCGAGGATGTCACCGGTGTGGGGAAAGCCGGGGATGGGCAGGGCGCGGGTCTTGATGGTCAAGGTGGGTGCGGCGGCGGCGGGAGAAGGGACGAGGACGAGAGCTGTGAGGGCCAGGACAGCGGGAGCGAGGGCGGCGAGAATTGTGGTGCGAGCAGAGCGTATCGGCTGGGTGGAGCTGTTCAAGATGATCCTCTCTTTCCGGGCGAGCGAACTTCTGCCATAGAGATGAGAGGGGGAAGGGGCCGAAAAGGATTCGCGGATCTCCTCGGAGGTCGGTGGCAGCCGGTTGGGAGCGGCGAGAAGCGGAGGCACAGAGGCCGGCCGGCCCGGGGTGGGCTCGACCGGCCTCTGGCAAACGCGCGGCGGGTGTCAGTTGGGGGCCACCTCGGCGGTGGCGTGACCGTTGGTGGGGTAGACGGGGGGATAGGGAGCGGCGGGCTGGGGTGT
>Ga0335072_10011130_pt1 | contig 12898 bp, 4 predicted proteins | sample Lox_Sample_21_FD_206725 | JGI IMG/M metagenome (GOLD analysis project Ga0335072, IMG submission 206725) | Soil microbial communities from Loxahatchee National Wildlife Refuge, Florida, United States - Lox_Sample_2.1 | ecosystem: Environmental > Terrestrial > Soil > Wetlands | place: USA: Florida...
CGTCGTCTCCGACTCGACTGCCTCGTCCCAGCGCCACGGGCCAGGCTCTGACGCGCCTGCCAGCCACGCGGCTGCTCGCACCCTGAGCGCCTCGACGAGCACGTCATCCGGGGTGTCCAGGCTCCAGGCACGGTCCACGGGCAGCACAGTCCGCGGGTCGATGATGACCCATGCCCCGGGCGGCTTCCTCAGCCATCCCAGCAGGACTCCGGTACCGTCATCAAGGCGAATCTTGAGGTGAAACGGTGAAGTATCCGGCCGCTCGATCCGCCCTGCGTACTCCGGAGCACGCTGCCGCAGCAGGTCTTCCAGCGACTTGAAGCGCATGTATTCCGCGAATGCAGCCGTCTCGTCGCCTGTCGGGAAGGGCACGTCCACACGCTCCTCAGGAATTGGGTCGAGCGCGTACAAACTGCATAAGAATGCTAGCCCTTCAGCGGGTGTTCTCACTGGCCCTTCAGCGGGTGTTCTCACTGGCGAATTGGCGCAGATGCAACTGCCACCCGTTGCTTCCGTGACCTCGGCGAGGCGGGCCACGCCCCCCGCTACACCCGCCGCTCCCTAGACATGGACAGCCGGTACGTGCGCGGGCCTTCAACCTCTCCCTACTCGCCACCGCCTACGCAGCGCAAGGCGAGTCAGGGCAGGCGTCGGACGGCAGGCACTGGACCTGACCGTCCGCCACACCTCCGCCCGCAGCGTCCACTACGTCCGCGACCCCGCGCGCATCCTTCGCCCGCGTCAACACCGACGTCCCGCCCGTCCGAGACTTCACGGCGGAGGTACGCTGATGTGCAGTTGTCTTTCGAGGCGAGATTTGTGATGGCCGCCGTCCGCTATGCGTCCGCGGGGGCCGGATTTAGGGTCCATGAGGTCCACCGTCCCTGCCAGTCGCGGCCCTAGCTCGCGCCGCCGCACTCGCAATCGGCCCTAGCACTCTAACCTCGCCCACCACCACCTGAACCGGTCCTGCGGCGACCAGCCTGCTGACCTGCTGGCTAGTTACCGTCCGGTCGTGCCCGGACGTTTCCAGGCGTGGAATCTCGGAGATAGGTGATGCCGAAAGCCTTGAGTTCGCGGTATTTCTGGTACTTGGTAGCGAGGTCGAATGGGCTGTCACTCCGGCGCTGGAAGATGTCGAGGCCGCGACCCAGCAGAATCTTCCAGCCGGTGTCCGTGCTGATCGAGCGGTCGTGGATCGCTTGCGGCTCGGCGAACTCGACGTCCAAGACGATGCCGAGTACGGCCGCGCTCTGCTTGATCTGAACTAGGTACTCAAACTGCTTCTGCAGCTTCTCCGGCCCCTCTTGGTTCTCGACGGTCACGAGCTTCAACCTGACCTCGTCGGCGGGGTCCTTGCCGCGCGCGATCCCTTCGACGAGTTCCATAAGGTTCCTGGCCTGGTGAAACATTCGCACGTAGGGGTCAACCACCGTGATCTGCGAGGCGCCCGTCAGGTACGGGATGAGGAGGGTGTCGTATGAAACGCCACGCTGACCGTCTTGATACTCCCGGTGTCCCTGGAATAGCTCAGGCTCCGGCTCGGCGATCGTGTCGGAGCCTGCCGCTTCGGTTGAAGATGCGCCGCCTCCGAGCGGGTCCGCAGCTATAGGCGGCTCTTCCGGCTCGGCCTCGTGGTGCCTGCGGTGGTAGTAGGCGGGATATTCGTCTTCCTCCAGCGTGGCGACGTTGTGCCAGGTGCCGTCCGTGTCGAGGTAGCCGAACCTGACTTCCGCCATCGTCGAGTCGATCCGGAGGATCTGGTCCTTGACACGCTTGCGGCCTTCGATCGCGTACCGCAGGATCTCCTCGATCTCTTCCCTGGTGGCCTCGCCATCCGGGTACAGGATCTTCATCAGGCCGGAGAAGGTCTTGTGGATCCCGTCCCGGTCGCGGGTCGAGATGTCGGGCGAGAGCGTGAAGTGCTGCTGGTAGCGGTCGGAGTAGTCCTGCGAGCGCATCGACTTGAGCACTTCGGCGATGTAGTCAACGACGAATCCGTAGCCGTTGGAGAACATCTCGCCGCGGATGATGTCCACTTCCCAGCCAGGAATGTAATGGTGCAGTCGGTCGAGGTAGGCCGGGTCATGATAAGCCTCCGGCAGTTCGTCGAACAGGTCGGAGTTCTTGAGCATGTACGGCACGGTGTGGGACGTATTGCCGACGAAGGCCATCGACGCCTCGGCACCAAGGGTCTCTATGCCACGGGAGAACGACTTGTTCGCCATGTAATTCTTCAAGATGTCGACAAGCGCCTTGTCGGTTCGCTTCTTCTTGCCCGCGAACTCATCGAACGCGACGACGTCCCAGTACCCGACCAGGCCGATGCGCCCGTTGGAGTTGTTGACGAAGAGCTTGGGCACGGTGACCTCGCCTCCCGAGATGAGCATCCCGTGGGGCGAGAACTCCGAGAAGATGTGGGACTTGCCGGTGCCTTTGGGGCCGAGCTCGACGAGATTGTAGTTGCGCTCGACGAACGGGATGAGGCGCACGAGCTGGAAGAACTTGCCGCGCCGGCTGAACAGCTCAGGGTTGAAGCCGATGGACTGCATGAGCAGGTCGATCCACTCGTCGGTGGTGAACCCGCGGCGCGCTTCGAGGTACTGCTCCACGTTGAACTTCGACAGCTGGATTGGCTTGATCGAGCCGAGGACCCATGGCACGATGCGTTGGTCTTCGCTGTGGAGGTACTCGATGTCGCAGATGCACCACACGCCGCCGACTAGGAGCTTGGGGTGTGCCTTGATCGTCGGGGACTCGACGATCACGCCCCTGATGCCGAGGTTGGCGAACTCAGCCTCGTAGACGTCGGCCCTCTCATTGAGGGTGACGGTGACCTTGTCGATGATCCGGTGTCGGCCGCGCTCCTTGATCGTTGACTTGACCAGTTCCGATTCGTTGCGATGCACGTAGTGCTCGGCCAGGATCTTGCGCACGGTGTCGATGCCGGCCTGGATGGTCGCTTCGTCATCGGATGCCGCGTACTGCCCGAGCAGGTACTCAAGGACGTACGATGGCACGATGGCGTTGCCCTTGACGGCCTTGACCAGGTCCTTGCGGACGACGACGCCGGAGAACAGAAGGTTGATCTTGAAGTCGAGGTCGCTTTGCTGCGGTGCGCCGGCATAAGGGGCTTCGTTCTCGGCCTGACTCATCCCAGCTACCTCCCATTCAGAAGTCGAAGTCCGACGTGAACGAGCGCTTCAGCGTATAGATCGCCTTGGCGTAAACCCGCCACTGGCTGGTGTTGGGAATCTGCTCCTCAAGGCGGAACTCGACGGCACGGTTGTTGTAGTCGTTGGCATCCTGACTGAGCAGCATCTGCGCGCTCTGGTAGCGGTCGCGCTTGTCGTCGGACGTCTGGTCGAAGGTCAACGAGACGAGGTTCGAGATCAGCGTCTCGCCCACGTACAGCCCGGCGCGCAGCGTACGCGGCTGGACCTTGTCGCGCACCGGCTCGGACTGGAACAGGCGGACGACGACCTGCCCGGTGGTGATCTTGTCGGACTCCGGCCATACCTCGACGTTAACTAGCCGGGTGTCGCTCCTGCGCTTCTTATTAACCGCCAGCACGGGCACGACGATCTCCTGGAGCGCCGCCCCGCCGTGCACGAACCGCGACCCGCTCCCGGCGAGGCGGAGCCGGTGGACTGACTTGGGGATCTGCACTTCAAGGTCGCTCTGCAGCCCGAGCTGGGCAGAACCGAAAGTTGCGAAGGCGTTGTCGGCCTTGAGGCCGTGCCCCAGTACGTAGCGCTTGTTGGTGACCTTGATGTCGTCACCCTGCGGCTTGGTCGATAGGAAGAACGTGTCCCCCAGAGCCTCGTCCTGGAACAGGAAACCATGATCAGCCGTGATGAAGATGTTGGTGGCATTGGCGTTGGCCAGCTTCTTCACCAGGTCGACGATGTCGCGCAGCGTGTCTTCAACGGCCTCGAAGACCTGCCGCTCGGTACCCTGCTTCTCGCCGGTGGCATCGATCCTGTTGTGGTAGACGTACAGAACCAGGTTGGCCTTGAAGAGTTCTCGCCGCTCGTCGGCGTTCAGGGCCTTGAAGTCCTCGGCCTGGATCGCCGTGCCGCCAACACCCTGAAGGAGCTTGCCGCGGGACGGGATGTCGTACGCCGGCTGGCCGTCCGCGAGCACAGTCTTAGCATCGGCTGAGTGCTTGAGCGTCGAGTGCGGGAGGAGAGCGGCCATCCCAAGTTTCGTATAGCTCGGCAGCACCCCGAGGACGGCGTCAAGCGTGGCGTCGAAGCGGTCCTCCTGCCGGATGCGTGAGCCGAGCTCGTCTGCGATCTCGTACCGGAGCGCGTCCGAGATGATGACGACGGCCTTCTTGTCACCGTCCCGCACTAGCGGCGCCACGTAGCCGGCGTAGAAGGACGTCTGCGAGCGCAGGACGGACGAGCGCCACCGGTCGACTTGGCCTACCTGCTGCTGCCACGCATTGCCCAGCGCGTAGACGAACTTGTTGGTGTAGCGCTTCTCAACCTGGTCCCGCAGTGCCTCCAACGGCTTCGGGTACTCGGCCATGCGCGTGGCATACACGAACTGCCGGTAGAGCTGGTCAATGCGGAACCACTCGCGGCGGTAGCGCTCTAGCCCATCCTCGAACGACTGCACCACGAGATTGAGCGAGCCGATCGTGGCCAGCAGCTCGGAAGCACTCGCGATCGCCGTGTAGAGCTGCCGGTAGCCGTCGATCCATACGCTGCTCTGGCGTGCCCGCACCACGTCGGCAACCTCGCGCGCGGTGACGGCTTGCTCGGCCACCGCCTGCGCGAGGTCGCTGATGATCTTCTGGTCGACCTCCTCGAACAGGTCGACCGTTACCAGGTCACGGAAGCTCGCGTCCTCGATCGTTGAGGCATAGCCGAGGTCGCGGGCCGCGCGCTTGGCCAGCGCGGCGAGCGCGGCCTGACTGCGCCGGTCGTTTCGCAGGCTCGCGAAGTCAAGCTGGATGTTATGCAGGCCGCCCGGGCGGTCGGACTTGAAGCCGTCAATGGCCACGCGGAAGATCCAGAGCACGAGATCGTCGATGCTCGGCGACGTTGACTCGTAGCCGTAGATGCTGGCGACACCGCGCCAGTAGAAGTCAGCGAGCCCATAATCGGCCAGGACGTCGTACTTCGCGTGAAGTTCCTTGGCATTCTCCGTCAGCAGCGTGCGGGTGATCTCCAGCAGGCTGTGCTCTTTCTGGCCGAGGACAACAGCGCTGAGCTTGGCTTGGAGCTTCTTAGCGTCATCGTCCGGATGCAGCAGCGCCTTGAGGCTGTCGACGCGCTTGGCCGCGTTGAAGAACTTCTCGTGTGCCCGGACGACCTCGTCCATCCCGTCACCCGTGAGGCCGAGGTCCTGCGTGATGAGGGCGGTGCGGTCGGCGGTGAAGACCCCGTAGGCAAGCTCCAGGTCGAGCAGCCAGTTCCCCACACCTGTCGGCACCTGACCCGAGCGGTACACGAGAAACTTGCTCGCTGACTTCTCGCGCAGCAGGCGGTGCTTGATGCCGTACTCGTCGTTCGCGACGCGGATCGTCTGCACACCAGGCAGATTGAGATCGTCTAGATCAGCGGCGTACTGCCCGTCCGGGTCATGCCAGAACACGACCGGATGCTTTTCGAACCACCGCTCCAGGTGCGGACGAACGGCGGAAGTATCACTCATCGCTTGCCTCAAGGCCGGGAATCTTCTTCAGCGCGGCGCCGAACTTCGGGTAGTTCACCTTCACTCCGTCATCCAGGTCGATGGAGATCGGCTGGGACGCCAGCGAGTACAGGTCGCGCTCGTACTCATCAAGTTCTACCAGCACCTTGCGCAACCGGTCGGCCTCCTTCTGAGCCGCCGCCACCTCGCGCGGCGTGCCGCCGCCAACCGCAAGCCGCTCGTGGTGCTCCAGGCTGGACTTCAGCTTCGCTTGGTACTCCCGCAGGTACTCATTTAGCACCGTTCCGACGGTCGACGGCCTGTAGCGGTGCATGTAGATCAGCGCGTTGAACGAACCCTTCGGACTGGAGAAGAGCCAGTAGATCGGCCGCTTCTTGTACCGCTGCACGTGGTCCTTGTAGAACGACTTCACGAAGTAGTCCCGCAAGTCCTTAACCCCAAGCGAATCGGCAACAAACCGAAGGTTCTCCGCAAAGTACTCCTCGCCAAACGCAACCCGCAGGAACTCCCGGAACCGCGCCACAATGTCATCCTCAAACCAATCCCCGTCCACGATCGGAATGACGTTGTCCGCGTCCGGGATGAAGCGGGGCTCCGGAACCTTGGCGAGATAGTCTAGCGAGGTCGCGCCTTGATCAGCGAGGATCAGGCCGGGTTCGTCAAGGCTGTACCGGCCGAACATGCAGCCCACCGAATACGAGATTAGGTCGCGGAGAGTGTCCGCGGTTGCAAGCCTTGCGTACTCCTCAAGCGACTTGCCGCCGCCATAACGAAACGCAACATTCCCCAGAAGAGAGACCCTTTCAACGGGGACGTCAACGGCAACCTCGGCCGACAAATTGTACTGATCCGCCACGAAGCGGTTAACCGCACCCTCAATCTCCGATAGCGACCGCGTGGCTCGCTCCATCTCGTCATAGGCAGTCTGAGCCAGCCACGGAAGAGACTTGCGGATCTTGCGTGATTCCACCATGAGTGGATTTGCCGCGAAACCAGTTGATGTTTCAATCATCGACCAGTCCTGACGAGAGATCGCGACGCACTCGCTGACCAAGCTCGCGAGTTGGCGGTTGATCAGATCCTTGCTAAACGGCAGCTTGGCAATTGCTCCTTCCCCGTAGTCGACCGTTGGCGAAATTGCCCCAAGCAGCGCCGAACTCACGGTAGAGTTGAGTAGTCCGAGAGCCGCTAGAATGGTTTCTTCGTTAGAAGCGTATGCAATCGCTCCTTTTGACTCGGAGATGGAGCTGACGGGGCAGATTCTAAACGAACTAGAACCGGATGAAACCGTTCCCCAAGTCACGCCTCCCCGGAAGAGCCATTCGAGATTCTGCGGGCGGGACAGGAGCCTTCCCGTAACCTCATCACGCAGATTACGGATCTCGTATCCATCCTTATGCCAGTTAATGACATATTCATCGTTGCCATACCAGCGACGAAAGGGGCCGCCTTTCTGACATGGAAACCAGCGTCGTCCGGTCTCCATTGCCGCCTCCCGACTGCGCGATTCACGGCCGATGCCGTTCAGCGACACCTCCCACCAATAGCGAAGGAATCGATCATTGTTCCCCGTCTTGATGCCCTGTTTCGGCGACAAGAAATTACTGAGCGGATCATGCTGAACAAACGAGTGCCGCATGGTCGGCGAAAGTTTATAAGCGATGGGCGCCCCCGGGACCGCCTTGAAATCACTGGGCGGGACCATGAATACCCACTTTCGATCGCGGTGGCGCGCTGCATCGAGCAGCTTTTGCCGCTTCCCTTCGCCACTAAGGGGATCTAGGAAGATAAACGGGCAGGAATGCCTAGGAGACGGTCTGCCCATGAGGATGAAGGCGCTGTTAGCACCAAAAACATCAGTGTGATAGGCACTGTCACGAAGATGGACAAGCGACCGGATCGCGCTGTTTTCCAAGAGCTCAGTCCGATACTTTTCAAACGTCTTGGCCGTCATCCAAGAGTCACCAGTGATCATGGCTACGGCACCACCCTCGGCGACGAGCTGGATCCCCCGTGATACGAAACAGGCGTAGAGGTCTTGCTTCTCCGCAGCAAAGTTATTCTTTATCCAGTCGGAAAGTTCGCTGTCCATGTTGCCCGAACCCATGTATGGCGGGTTCGCTAGGACGACCGAATATCGGGAGGATAGCGCTTCGGACTGTCGGATTACCCGCTTGGCTCGACTAACGGCATCCACAGCCAGCAAATCCGTCTCGACGTCGATCGTCTCAACGTGGACTCGGAGCGTGCCGAGCACGCTCATATTGGGTCGGATCAGCGAGCCGAACGTGTCCGCGTGTCTGAACTGATTCCAGAAGGCGACTTCTTTATAACGGTCGCCAGTTGGCGTGACGAGTAGCTCGATTTCCTGCGGCGTGAAGGTGATTGGCTCCAGCACGCAGATGTTTGGCTCGACCCGCCTGTTGAAGAAGGTCCGCTGCCGCTGCCTCGCCTTCATCGTCAACGCGAAGGCCGCTAGTGTCCCGGCGCGCGGGTCGATCTCGGTCCCGTGGAGGTTGTTCGAGAGGATCAGGCCCGGGATGTCAGATGGCGCGTATCCCTCCTCCTCGTAGATCGCGTACAGGAGGTCAAACGCGTAGGTGAGCATGTGCCCCGAGCCGCACGCGGGATCGATGATAGTGAGTTCTTCGGGACCGGCGAGCTTGAGGAAGTCTGTCTCCTCATCGACCGGGGCGATGTAGTACTCCATCTGGTCAACTAGGCGGGAAAACGGACGGTTGAGCATCCAGAGGCGGCCAAGCGAGTTCTCGACCAGGTAACGGACGATCCAGTGCGGGGTGAAGAGCTGGGTCGCGGCGGGGATCTCGGCGGGGCCGGCCTTCTGATTTTTCTTGAAGCCCGCGAAGACCTGGTCATGCCGCTCGGAGATGTAGAACTGGTACAACCAGCCGATGACCTCGACGTCCCGGCACACGTCGGCGGTCAGCACCTTGAACGCGCGGTTCAAGACCGAGTCGTCGGCCAGCAGGTTGGCCGGAATGAGCAGTTCGGTGAAGTCGCCCTCGCGCTCGAACATGAACGGCATGGCGCGGTTCCACTGGCGGCAGTACTCCGCGAGGAGCAGAGCGTATGCCTCGCCCTGGGGGTCGGTGCTGCGGCGGGTGCCGTTGAGCAGGTCGGTGACCGTCTCGCGGGTCTTGCTACCGACGATCGCGGTATCGACGTTGCCGCGCTTGGCCTCGGCGAGGATCTCGGGTTGGCCGCCCTCGACACCGGCTTGCGGTGAGACTACGCCGATGCCGGTGTAGCCGTTGGCGTCCATGAACCGCAATGCGATGACACGGTTGAACCACGTGTAAGCGACCCGGTCCGCCACGGCCGCCCGGCCTGTCTCGCCGCCGCCCGCCGCGCTAACGGCCTTCTCCAAGGCGGCAACGACCCTCGGCTGCTCGACCCGCTCCGGTGACGCGGGTGCCAGCACGACCTTGACGCGGGCGTTGACCTCGTCGATGAGGGCCTTGCGCGCCTTGGTGGCGAAGGACTTCAGCGATGTCGTTTCCATCAGAGCGAGATTCTCTTCCCGTCTTCCAAAGTGGCCAGCAGCGTGTCACGAAGTGCCTCAACGTACCGATTGACATCATCGGGGTTGGTGAGGACACCGTGGGCGCCCGACACGGTAATGCTCTTGATCGAAACCGTCTCAATTGGCTTGGGCGCAGTAGGCCGCGGGCCGGACGAGCCGTCACTGGGCGTGCCGCTGCCGGACGCGGGCTGGCTTGACCGGGCGGAAGCGGCGAGTTCGTCGAGCAGCGCCGGATACTGGGTTACCTCGAAGGCATTCCTGGCCTCGCGGATCTGCGCGACCTCCCGTGCCCGCTGGACGGAAGCGATCTGCGCGTCGATGGCCGCGAGGGCGGCCTGCTGAGCCGCTGGCGTCGCGTTCTGGAAGTCCGCACCGCCATGCAGCTCGGTCTTCTTGGCGGTAATGGCCGCCGCCGTCGCCGCCGCGTTCTCGGTGACCAGCGCGTCGATCTGGGCGCGCAGCCCGTCGGTCGCCTGCTTGAGCTGGGCCATGCGGCTGCCGCGGAAGACGTTCGGGTCGGTCAGCGCGTTCCGGACGGCTGCGTCGCTGCCGGCCGGCAGGTAGCCGAGGTTGCTTCTATGGGTACTCAGGAGCGCTGCCGCATCGTCGTAGATGACGCGCTGCGGGCCATTGAGGAACCCCTGGATCGGGTCGATGAGGTTGTCCTTGGCGTCCAGCAGGTCATCGCCAAGGGTGAAACTGGTCAGGTACCAGTCGTCCGGCTTGCCGACGGCCTGGTCGAGCAGGTCGATCGGTGTGGCGAGCTGCGCCACGAAGGCGTACTTGGAGCCGGCGGCGGCGGCCTTGAGCTCGTCCCGCTTCGCCTTGAGCTTTTCCGCGCCGTGCCGGGCGAGCTCCAGCGGGTCCTTGAGCGTGCTGGGCTCATCGAAGAAGTCGGTGCAGAACGCGCGGAACGCGCTGACCTTCTGATCGTCGAAGGTCTTCTGCCGGGCGACCACGGTGTGCGGTTGCCGCTGAGTGTTGCGGAGAGCGCTGGCGATCTCGGACCGCTTCAGGACGTTGCCGTCAAGCGTGAGCGTGATCTTGGCGGACCCGACCAGGAAGGCGATCAACACTTCGATCGAGGGGAGGTCCCACCCGTAGGGCTTTGTCTGGAAGCTGTCCACGATGGTCTTCACCGTGACCTGCTCGCCAAGGTTCTCCTTGCGGATAACGAACGACAGCACTTCTTCCGCGGGCACGGCGAGCTTCGACCCGGTCTGAGCATCAAACAGGCCGCCGTCGGGATTGGCTGCCGGGGCAATCTGCTGCTCGCTGTACGTCACACCGCCCAGCAACTTGAGCTGGGTGTAGGTACGGCTGATCAGGGCCTGGAACCCGTCGGTCACCCGGGTGACCGGATCCTGCGACGTTGGCGTGATGTCAGCGGCGTTGATCACCAGAGCGGCCTTGCCGACCGAGCCGCGCACGCGCTCGGTCAGTTCCTTCTCCCGGGCGGTGTTCTGCGCGCCCTTGGCCCTCAGGATCTGGTCCACGGTCGCGGAGATCGAGGTGCCCTGCCGGCGCCTGATGTACTTCTCGGTCTGGAGCAGCAGGCGGAGGTCCGAGAGCATCCGGTTGTCCGGGTCGAGGATCACGCGCAGCTCGTCCTTTCCCGCGCTGTGCATGCGCATCTCGTCCTGAGTGTACGGGTAGTCCGGCGAGAGGAAGTGAACCGATAGCTCCTTCTGCTGGCCATAGGGCTGGTCGTCCAGCCGGAAACCAAACGCGAAGTCCTGCCCGTTCTTGGCGTACTTGATCCGGCTGGTCCTGATGACATCGCTGGAGAGGATCTTGAACAGCCGGGTGCTGATCTCGGACGCGTCGATGTCGACGCCCTTGACTTCCTGCTCGATCTCCTGCTCTTCGTTCGTCAGGTACTCGTAGGCGTTGCCGTTGCGCTGGATATAGGTCTGCGCCTCCAGCAGGTTCAGCGCCTCCTTGACCTGCTCAGACAGGGCGGGAAGGTCGAGGCCGAAGCGGTCGTAGACCAGCACGGTGAGGTTGCGCGGTGTCGCATGGAAGCTCTCCACGTACTTCACGAGGAAGAGCGCCTTCAGCAGACGGACGGCCAGCTTTGTCACCGTCGACTCGGGATCCGGCAGGTCCCGCTCCGCGCGAAGGACAGAACCCTGCGCGGCGGCCTTCAGCGAGGCTCGGATGCCGGCGAACATGTGGTCGAAGGTCGCTAGATGGCCGACCTCAACGTCGCCGATGTCCTTGGCGACCTGCTGGACCACGCCGAGCATGGATCGCTCGCCGACCGAACTGTTACGGCCCTCGAAGGCGTTGTGGTCCGAGATGCCCTCGATCGCGGCCTGGAACAGCGAGAACTGATAGCTGACGAACGGGTAGGTCCCGGTGAAGTTGGCCTCGTCGATGTAGTTGCGGTACGTCCTGGACCCATCAACGAAGTCGAACAGCGTCTTGAAGTTGGCGTGCTGGTCCGCGTAGAGCTTGTCCAGTGCCGTCGTGCCCGGGTCGTTCTTTTCGAGCAGGCGCTTGCGGATGACCTCATCGACGTTCGCGCTGGAAAGCTTCAGCCGGGTCTTGAACCGGGCCTGGATCTTGGAGAAGTCGTTGCCCTGCTGCCTGGTGCGGTCGCCGATGACCTTCTCCATGTCTTCCTGCGAGGTCACGAACACCCACGCGCGGCCCCCGCATCTGCTGTTGAGCGACTCGGCGATGGTCTGCAGGTTAAGCATCAGCTTGGCGTTCGAGCCGATGAACTGGCCGACCTCGTCGACGAAGAAGTTCAGGCGGAAGTTCGGGTCAGCCTGCTCGTCCAGCCAGGACTTCACGTCCTTGGCGAAGTCCTCGATCGAGACGGCGTAGGAGGCGCTGTACTGCTTGATGATGCCCTCGGACGCCTCGCCGTTCACCTCGGCGAAGGCACGGTCGATGCTCCGGCCTTCCAGTGCAGTTTGCTCGCGGCCCCGGCTCCAGGGCTTGCCCGCGATGCGCTCGTATGCCTCCTTAAACCTGCCGTACTGGCCGCGCTCGTCGAGGTCACGCTCGAACCGGGCCACGTGTCCCTGGTTGCCGTAGTAGCCGCGGCTCTCATCGAAGACCTTGACGAACACCTTGAACAAGGCGTCGTCCTGGTCCTTGCTGATCAGCGTGGCCTTCTGGTCGATGTTGAACAACAGGCTCTTGGCCGGGATACCGTCCGCCTTGCTGAGGAGGCCGGGGAGGAAGGCGTCGATGGCCTTGGCGCGGAAGCTGCCGGAGACGTTCTCACGCGGGAAGTCTTGGCCTTCCACGTCGCCTAGGAGGTGGGCGAGCATCTTGAGCAGGTGCGACTTACCGGAGCCGAAGAAGCCGGAGATCCACACGCCGTTGGCGTTGGTGTAGGACGTGTACTCCTCAAGCAGGATCTCCAGGCCCTTTGCCGCCTCGTTGGTGAGGACGTACTCCTCAACCTCCGTGCCCAGGTGTGCGACGTCATCGGCCTTGATGACGCCTTCGATCGGGCGCTGGATGTCCTTGGCGAAGATCTCGCTGAGCCGCATCGAGCTCATGCCTCCTGTTCGAGGATGTTCTTGGCCCGGTAGTACTGGTCGTCCTTGAGCCGACCGAATAGCACGAGCGATGAGCCCAGCGTTTCTGACTGCTCGTAGCGGCCTGGGAAGAACATGAGCATCGGCTTACCCTTGACTACCGACTGCAGGTTATTCAACACATTAT
>Ga0335072_10011131_pt1 | contig 12898 bp, 2 predicted proteins | sample Lox_Sample_21_FD_206725 | JGI IMG/M metagenome (GOLD analysis project Ga0335072, IMG submission 206725) | Soil microbial communities from Loxahatchee National Wildlife Refuge, Florida, United States - Lox_Sample_2.1 | ecosystem: Environmental > Terrestrial > Soil > Wetlands | place: USA: Florida...
CGAGCTGCTGCCGGCCACTGTCACCGTGACGGTAAGCCCCTGCGTTGTGGAAATGCCCGAAGCCGATGGTGTTAATGTAACCGTCGGTGTGACCAGTTCCGCCTGCAGACCGACCGTCGGCGACACGCTCGGCTGGTATCCGGTGTCACCCAGATAGCTCGCCTCCACATTATGCGTGCCGGTACCCACCGGCGAGATCCCCGTCGCGATCGCGGTGGCCGTCTGCGTCAGCTGAGAAGTCAGAATGTTGGTCGTGTTGTTGTAGAGATTCGTGATGGCAAGATCCTTCATGCCATCTCCGTTGAAGTCGCCGGTCGCAACTGCATACGGATAAGTGCCGCCCGATACCGTCGTCATGGTGGCGAAGGTTCCGTCCCCCTTGCCCAGAAGGATTCCCAGCTGCGAGCCGTTGGTTACGACCAGATCGGGATTGCCGTCTCCGTCCAGATCGGCCACCGCCAGACTATCCGGATTGAACAACCCTGCCGGACTGGCTGCAACAGCGGTGAAGCTCCCGTCTCCGTTGCCAAGGAAGATATAGATTGAACTGCTCGCGATCGCCAGGTCGAGCTTCCCATCCTGGTTGAAATCGCCCGCAACCACTTCCAGCGCGCCAGATGCTGCACCCGGCAGGTTCACCGGAGCCGTCGCCGTGAACGATCCATCCCCGTTCCCCAGCAGAATCGTGGCCTGGCCCGGGTAATAGCCCCCGGCCACAGCAAGATCGAGAATGCCATCGCCGTTGAAATCGCCCGCCACCATTGAACGCGACGCAACGTTGGTCTGCGCGCTCAGCGCAGAGGGAGTGAACGTGCCGTCTCCGTTCCCCAACTCAACCGTGATCGTGTAGCTCTGGCTATTGGCCACAGCCAAATCCAGAATGCCGTCGCCATTAAAATCGCCCACCACCATCGCCGTCGGTGTGCTCCCCGTTTCCGGCTGACTCGCAACCGCCGTGAATGTCCCGTCGCCGTTGCCGAGAAAGATGCTGATGTTGTTCGAGCTCTCGCTGGCGACCGCCAGATCGGGAACGCCGTCGCTGTTGAAATCACCCACCGCCACTGCGATCGGACTCAGCCCCGCTTGCAGGCTCGATGCCGTCGCCGTAAAGGTTCCATCCCCTTTGCCCAGCAGGATCGTCACCGTGCCGGCACTGGTGTTCACTACCGCCAGATCGGGAATGCCATCGCGGTTGAAGTCAGCCACCGCAATGGCTTCGGGATACGCTCCAGTCGCTGGCGACTGCGGATTGCCCCACCCAACCGTCGCTTTGCTGCTTCCCAAGGTCGCTGTGCCCAGTACGGAGCTGCTGCTCGTATCAAGGAACGACATCGTCCCCGTCGGAGCCGCCGCCCCCACGCCGGTGACCGTAGCGGTGAGCGTGTAGTTGCCCGCGCTGCCTGTCTGCATCACTGTCGTGGTCGTCGGTTGGCTGGAGGTAACAGTAAGCGGCGATGCAGCGGAGACGCTGCCCGCGTCGCTGCTGGTGCCTACGAAAACAGCTTTGTAGCTGTGGACGCCCATGCCCGGAACGAACTTTAGGGTCGCCGTCCCCACGCTCGTCAGCTGTGCGCTCCCCAGGATATGCGTCGGGTCGCAACCCGTCGCCGCCGCCGAGCAGAAGTTCACCTGCCCCGATTTCAGCGCGATCGATCCCGCACTCACGTTCACCGCAAGCGTCACCACGGATCCCGCTGCAACCGACTCAACGCTGTTGCCGGCCGCACCGACCTGCAGCGTCGTTGTCGTGGCCGCCGGAGCTGCTGCGCTCACCTTCACCACCACCGAGTTACCCGCCGTAAGTGAGCCCGATGTCCCCACGATCCCTGCTGTCGTGCTCCCCGCAGCGGCGGTGCTCGCTGCCGTCAGCGTCATCACACTCGACCCCATGGTCGGATTCGGCGTGAAGCTCGCCGTCACACCGGCGGGAAGTCCCGTGGCAGCCAGAGTCACATTCCCGGCAAATCCGTTCACCGGGAGGACCGTGATGGTCGATTCTCCGGAACTGCCCGGGCTCAGGTCGACCTCGCCCGGCGCGTTGTCCAGGGTGAACCCCTGCGCGTTGATCGTCACGTATCCGGTGGCCGTTGCCGTCGCCGAACCGGATGTTCCCGTGATGGTCAGCGGCGCTGAACTGATGGGCGTCGCTGCATTGCTCGCCGTCAGCGTCAGCGTCGAGGTCGACGTCGTTGGATTCGGCGAAAACGTCGCCGTCACTCCGCTCGGCAAACCACTCGCCGCCAGGTTCACGCTGCCCGTGAATCCGTACTGCGGATCAATCGTGACGCTTCCCTGAGCCGATTGCCCCTGATTCAGATTGAAGAAACACGAGCAGTACATGCTGAAGCTCGGCGCATTGATCGTGAGGTAGAAGTTGCTGGTTGCCGTCTGCGATCCCGCAGTTGCCGTAACCGAAAGGGTGTATTGCCCCGGTGTCGCCGTGCTCGCCGTCGTCACCGTCATCGTGCTGGAGACGCTGAAGCCCCCCGACGCAATCGTTACCGGGTTCGGCAAAAACGTTGCCGTTACACCGCTGGGCAGGCCGCTGATGGCAAGATTCACGTTGCCCGTGAATCCATACTGTGGATAGATGTACGCGTACCCCGTGCCCGAAGTGCCCTCTCCCAAACTAATGCCGCTGGTAGAGACCGTGAAGCTGGGCGTGTAGATACTCACCTGCAGCGTCGTCGTCGCCGTTATCGACACGGAAGTGCCGGTGATCGTCAGGGTGTATTGTCCCGGCGTCACCGCGCCACTCGCGGTCAGGGTGAGCGTCGTCGACGTCGTCGAGCTTGCCGGGTTCGGCGAAAAAGACGCAGTCAGCCCGCTCGGCAGACCCGCGATCGAGAAGGTCACGTTCCCCGTGAATCCATATTGCGGATAGATCCACACCGGTGACGTGGCCGAAGTCCCCTGACCAATATTGATTGAGCCATAACTGCTCAGCGTGAACGTCGGCGCGTAGATACCCAACGTCAGCGTGGAGCTTGCCGTCTGCGAGCCCGATGTGCCCGTCACCGTCAGGGTCGACTGTCCCACCGCCGCCGTGCCGCTCGCCGTCAGCGTCAGAACCGTGTTGCCGGTCGTTGGATTCGGCGAAAACGACGCTGTAACCCCACTCGGCAGCCCCGCAACCGAAAAGTTCACGTTGCCGTTGAATCCGTACTGAGGGTTTACGTAAAAGTAAACCGGCGTCGCGGTCCCCTGGCCAAGGCTCACCGGCCCGGGCGTGCTGATCGTGAACGTCGGCGCGTAGATGCCCAGCGTCAGCGTTGTGGATGAGGTCAGCGTTCCCGAAGTTCCCGTGATCGTCACCGTCGCGCTTCCCACCGCCGCCGTGCTGCTGGCGGTCAGCGTCAGGGTGCTGGAATTGTTCGTGGGATTCGGTGAGAACGACGCAGTCACTCCGCTCGGCAATCCGGAAACCGCGAGATTCACGTTCCCCGTGAACCCGTACAGGTTGTTGAGGTACACGTAAGCCGTTCCCGTCGACCCCTGGCCGATGTTCACCGATGAATAGGTGTTGAGCGTGAAAGACGGCGTGTGGATCGTCAGAGTCACCGTCGTCGACGCCGTGATGCTCCCCGAGGTCCCGGCAATCGTGATCGTGCTCGATCCCGTCGCGGTCGAACGGCTCGCGGTGAGCGTGAGCGTCGTCTGACTCGTGCTCGGATTCGGGTTCCACAGGGCCGTCACCCCGGTTGGCAAGCCGGTAACGGAGAAGGTCACGTTCCCGCCAAAGCCGTACTGCGGCGTGATCGCCACATACGCGTCCGCGGAAGTTCCCTGGCCCATATCCATCGTCGTCGAGCTATACACCGTAAACGTCGGCTGGTGGATCGTCAGCGTCGTGGTAGACGTCGCCGTCAGGCTACCCGACGTTCCCGTAATGGTGATCTTGCTCGACCCCACCGCGGCTGAACTGCTCGCCGTGAGCGTCAGCGTGCTGGAACCCGTCGTCGGATTCGGACTGAACGCAGCCGTAACGCCGCTCGGCAAACCCGCCGCCGTAAAGGTCACGTTCCCCGCAAATCCATATTGCGGCAGAACGTAGGCATAGGCGGTCGTCGTTGTTCCCTGCCCCATGTCCACAGCCGATGGACCGGAGATAGTGAATGTGGGCTGATGAACGACCAGGTTCAGCGTTCCCGTCACCGAAAGGCTGCCCGAGGCTCCTGTGATCGTCAGTTGCGTCGTGCCGGTCGGCGCCGACGCCCCCACCGTGAGCGTCAGCATGCTCGAGCTGAAGCCAGAAAGAGCGATCGGGTTGGGGCTAAACGAAGCCGTCACGCCGGTAGGCAGCCCGGCCACGGAAAGATTCACGCTGCCGTTGAAGCCGTATTCCGAGAGAAGGTAGACTGTCGTGTTAACCGAGCTTCCCTGCCCGACGTTGATCTGCGCCGGCAGTTCAAGATAGAACGTCGGCTGGTGGATGATAACGACCAGCGGCGTAGTCACCGTCAGACTCCCCGAGGTGCCCGTGACTGTCAGGTTGTAAGTCCCATCGGCGGCCGTACTGCCGGCGCTGATCGTCAGCGTGCTCGTGGTCGACGTAGAGGTCGGCGAGAAAGAAGCGGTAACTCCGGCGGGTAGCCCGGAGATAGAAAGGTTCACGATCCCGCTGAATCCATATTCCGGCGTAACGGTGACCGTCGAGGTTCCGGTGCTGCCCGGACTCATCCCGAGGCTGCCGGGCGACGACGTCAAGGTAAAAGTTGGCGCGTGGACGGCGAGCGTCACCGTGGTGCTCACCGTGATACTGCCCGACGTCCCGGTAATGGTCAGCGCGGTAGTCGAAGCCGGCGCGTTCGCGGCCGCCGTAAACGTCAGAACGCTCGATCCCGTCGTCGGATTCGTTCCCCAGGAAGCCGTCACCCCCGTGGGCAGCGTCGATGAAACGGCGAGCGTCACATTGCCCGTGAATCCGCCTGCGTCAGTCACAGAGATCGTGGTAGAAGCGGTAGCGCCCTGCAGCACGCCCACCTTCGCCGGTGCACCCAGCAGCCAGAAACCGGGAACCTGCGGACCAGCTAAGTCGTCGATCAAATGCTGTCCGTTCGGACTACCCCAGCCCGTGACCAGATCGTATCCGGCAACGGCATTCCAGAACGTCGGCTGATTCTCGGTGTCGTTGTTGCCGTCGGTGATGTCGTGGAAGTCGGTCGCATACGGCGTCCCTTCGGCGAGCGTGTAAAGCGACGGATTCAGAAAACCGATTCCACCCAGCGGTGCGTTGCCCGCCTCTACCGCCTGTTCGTTGACCAGAGCCATGAAGCCGGCCCAGCGTGGAGCCGCAAAGCTCGTTCCCGCCCAGCCTCCGGAGCACACTCCCCCCGAGCAGCTGTAGTTATCGAAGTCGCCCTCCATCGCGACGTCGGGAATGTTGCGCAGAGTCGTCGAACCCGCGTTCGAAGTGTTTGCGACGCCGTTCTGCCAGCTCGGAATCGCGATGCTGTCGGGGCTGATGCCGCCGCCGCTCCCATAAGGATCGAATGGAGCGGAATTCCATGCGCTTTCTGAATCCCAGGCGCCGCCCGCGCCGTTCGTCGTCAGATGAGTGCCGCCCACCGCCGTCACATAAGCGTCTTCCTGCGGATAAAAGAACGGGCTGATCGCGGCGTCGTACGCGCCCTCATCTCCCGAAGCCGTGAAGAAACTTTGTCCCTGCGCGGCGAACTCCTTGAAGAAAACATCGTCCGTCGACGGATCGGCCGGCTGCCAGCTCCAGGACGAGCTGATCTGCTTCGCAATGTTCTCCGACGCCATCGAGTTCAGCAGGTTGGCGTCGTCCGTGCCGGCCCCCATGTAGACTCGCACCTGGCTGAGCCCCGGCGCCATCCCGATAGCCTGCACGATGTCGAGGACCACCTCTGCCGTGCCCCCCGACGTAATCGGCAGGCCGGTCGCGCCGTCCAGCAGAACATTGTTGATCGCGACGTTGTACGTCTGCCCGGCATTCGTGAACGTGCTGTTCACGTCGCTGATGTTGTAGCCGTCGAACTCCAGAAGACCGACGCTCTGTCCGTTGCCGTCCAGCGCGGTGCCACCGTAGTACGCGGTCCGCATGTCACTGCCCAGATACGATCCTCCCGGCCCCGACCCGGTCACGTTCGCAATCTGTGCCTGAGGCCCCGCCACCGGCGGGATCACCGCCGGATGGGGCGGGGAGAAGCTGTCCAGCCCGGCGATGTGCGCAATCGGAACGCTGAGGTTGACCGAAGGCTCACGATCCGGCGAGAAGAATGTGCGGTTCTCCGTCGGGTGCTGATACGTGTTCATCCGAACGTTGAACGCCGACTCGATCTCATCCACGGTTCCGCTCAGTGGCACCACCAGACGATTGGCAGGCGCGCCTGTCACCGTGAATCCATGGGCCTGCGCGAAGTCCACCACCGCCTGGTAGTCCGAGAGCGTCGGGCCATATCGCTGCGTGAACGCGTCGACGCTCAGGAAATGGTGGAAGTCCGGGCTCGAGGGATCGTAGAGCCGCGAGAGCAGGCTGTCGAGGTCCGCCTGGTTGCGCAGTGGCAGCACGATGGAAACTTGCATCGTCTGCGTCAGCGGCATCGCACCTATCAGAGGAGCTTTTCCCGAGGTTACCTCGGGGCGCACGTGGTTACGCAGCGCCTGATGCGTCTGCGCCACGGCCGGATTGCAGGCCGCAAAGGCGAGCACGCCGAAAGCGCCAGCCAGCAGCGAACGGCTCTTGCGAAACCAGGCAGCTAAAGATGTCAGGAAGACGCACAAGGACCAGGACAGGAAAAAACCAGGACACAATGCCACAAAAATACCCCACCGGGAAAAGGCCGATTCAACGGACGAATGTGATGGACAAGGGGGGAACCGACCCTATCCGCAGCAGAGTATCGGGTCGTATCGACGCTCCGCGGATTCTCATAAGTTTTGAGATTCGCAGGAAAGTCTATCACGCGGTTATTAGGTTACCGCTGGCAAAATCGTAACCTTCAAAAGTCGTAGTTAGTGATCTCAGTTACTACCTTTGCTTCACTTTCCGCATTCTCAATCGGTTCAGATCTCGCGCGATGCGTCGTGCACCGCCCCGCTGCAACTCACCCGATTTCTTCCCTCGCGCTTCGCGCAGTAGAGCGCCGCGTCGGCCCGTTCGATCAGACCCGTCGAAGAACGATCGCCGTCGGCCAGCAGCGTGATGCCAAAACTGCAGGTGATTCTCAGAGCCAGCCCGTTGACCTCGAACGGATCGTCCGCAATCGCCTTGCGAAGATCTTCTACCCGTTCCACCAGCCGGTCGCGTTCGATTCCAGGAATCAGAATCAGAAACTCCTCGCCGCCGTACCGCCCCAGTCCGTCGTAATTGCGCAGGAACATCTTCACTCGCCGGCCAAATGCCGCCAGCACCGCGTCGCCTACCGGATGCCCGTAGCGGTCGTTGACTTCTTTGAAATGATCCAGGTCCGCGAGCACCACCGCCAGCAGCCCGTCGCTGCGATGCGCGCGCTCAATTTCCTTCTCGAGCGTTTCGAAAATCGCCGCCCGGTTCAGCAGCCCGGTCAGCGAGTCGTGCAGAGCTAACTCCGTCAGGTCGCGTGTCCGCTCCTGCACCAGTCGCTCCAGGTGCTGCTGCCGTTGCAGCAGGAGGCGATGCCGCCAGCGCCACAACAGCACCACCAGTCCACAGCCCCCGAGAAACGCCAAACTGTAGAACCACCACCGTTGCCACCAGGGCGCACGAACCCGAAACGAAAGAACAACCTCCGGCGTCCGTACTCCTCGATTCAGATCAACCGCGAAAACCTCGAAACGATACTTCCCCGGCTGCAGTGACGGATAGCGAACATCGGGCTCCGCCGTCCGTGTCCAGTCGCTCTCCAGATCGGCCAGCCGGTAGTGAAATTCCACCGAGTGAATCCGCGAGAAATCCGATACGGAGAGCCGCAGCGTAAGCGGCAGGTTCTTCCATGGAAAGTCGCCGCTGCCGTCGAGTGGAATGCTTACTCCGCCAAGCTGGGCCTGGCCCAGAACGACATCCAGCGAAGTGCTGGCAAACAGCTCTTCAGGGCGCAGAACATGCGCGATGCCCCCGCTGGTGCCGATCCACACCGATCCATCGGCATCGCTGTAAAACGCATTCGTGTCGCTGTCGTCCCACAGGAGTCCGTCCTGGCGGTTCACGTGGACCCAGCGCTTTCCGTCGAAAACATCGAGCCCCGCATCCGTTCCCGCCCACACCCACCCGCGTCGATCGAGGTGCAGCATCACCACGTCTTGCGACGCGCTGGCCATTTCCGCAGGCTCGTTGATCAGTTGCATCCGTACGCCGTCGAACCGAAGGTGCACCAGCCCCTGGCTGACCGCCGTCACCCACAGCGTGCCGTCCGACGCAGTCGTCAGCTGCCCAAAAATTGCGATGCGCACGTTCGCCGGCAGCGGAACGTCACTCCACGAGCGGCCATCCCAGCGAAAGAGAGCGCGATTGCTGACGAACCACAGTGCGCCGGATGGATCCTGCGCCCCATCGAAGATCTGCTTATGATCCGTCAGTCCCGCTGCCCGTGCCACGGTCGCTGTTCCCCTGCCCGGGGCCGCGTCCGCGGTCCATACTCCGTCCCCCGTGCAGATCCAGATCCGGCCCGTCCGATCGGGAAAAAGGTGATAGATGCCATGCAGCGTACCCACCACCCGCCCCTGCTTTCGCCGCGGATCATAGACGATGAGATCTCCGCTGCCGCTCCCCATCCAGATCCGCCCATCGGCGGCAGGCCAGAGGGTCAGCACATGCGTGCTCGACTTCCCTTCGATCGGCGAGACCTCTTCGAACCGATTCGAACCCGATTCCATCACATCCAGAGCGCTCTCGGTCCCCGCCCATAACCAGCCGTTATGATCCCGCGCAATGGCCCAGATGTTGTCGCTTGTCAGACCGTCATTCGCGGTCCAGCCCTCCCAGTTCGCCGATCCCAGCCGCCGCACCAGACCCAGCCCGGTGATCGCCATCCATAACGTTCCATCTCGATCGACGCATAACGCGCTGACCACCTGAGCCGGGAGTCCATTCTTCGTCGTGATCGCGCGCCACCCTCGCTTGTCGTGTACGGCTACGCCGTCCACGATTCCCGTGACCAGATGCCCGCTGTGGTCTTCCACGAACATTCCCGTACCGGCGTCAAGCTCGTGTGCCGCCAGGCCCTCCTCATCGCTCTGAAATCGCTGCGTCCCCGGTGAAAGAGAAGAAACGTGATTCGATCCGCGAATCCAGAGCTTTCCCGCCTGATCGACAAACAGCGAAGACCAGAACCCAGCCGGCACGCCGTCCTTCGTGCCCCATACCCGCAGGTTTCCCTCGGTGAGCTGGCAAATCGTCTGTCCGCACCCCATCCACAGCTCGTTCCCATTTCTCACCGTGACGCCATGGATGTCATGCAGCTCCGGATGCAATGACTCGTCCGAGGCCTGGAAGACGTCCTCCACGCCCCAGGTGCGCCCGCCGTCGCGAGACACCGCTCGCCGCAGCGTCCCTCCCCCGGAGAAATAGACGGCGTCCTGTGCGCCCGTCACCGAGACGATCTGCGGCGGCGTCTCGTAGCCGAAGCGCAGGTCCTGCTCCGAGATTCTCCGGATTCCCGCGCCGTCGCGCAGATAAATCCCTTCCGCATCGGTAAACCACAAGCGTTGCCGGCTATCAATATAGGTCGCCGTAATCAGCGGCGACTCCCCCGCGTTCACCGAAGGCACGCGCGTGAAATGGTCCCCGTTGAACGAAAACAACCCATTCTGCGTGCCCACCCAGAAGCGGCCGTCCGATCCGGCTGCCATGGCTCCGACGCCGAGATCCGTCAGCCCCTCCGGCTGGCCGAAAATCTGAAAGCTGAAAGTCTGGGCTCCGGCAAGAGAAACGCCCGCCCCAGGAGCTAGGAGGGCATAGATCAGTCCCATCAGCAAGGCTTTTGGCAACGAGTGCGAGTTCCGGGAATGTCGCCCTTTTGTGACCCTGATCAACACGCTGTCCGTGGTTCGGGTTTGCACAACCGCGCGCGTCGCGAAGCTCTTCTCAGAACCATTCCAGCCCGCGAGACATAGCGACGCGTCGTTCGTTCGTCGTCCATTATCACTGCAGACAGCCGTTTCGTCTCTTCAACTTTAGGAGTGGAATCCCTCACTCAGTCCGGTCCAACCGGCGCTTTCGCCGGCGGGGTGCGCATCGGCCGGGCGTCGAAAGCGGAAAAGAAAAGAGCCCTCGGGGCTCCTGACCGACCGAGGGCTGTGAACGAGCTTTCACCGGATGTGCATGACAGCTCAGCTCTGAACATAGCTCCAGGACAAGGGGTTAGGTAATAGGCAAACAGTGCCTTGTTCGCCTTTTATTCGCCTATCTTTCGGGACCGGCGAAAGGTCGCCGGCTCCTAGGTTCTCCCCGGGCAACCGGAATCCTCGGGCCACCGCTCGTCGACTCGCCCAAGACCATCGCCCGCCCCTGACCAAAGCGGCGCGAATCGCCGTACCTCCGCAGACCGCCTATTTCGGCGCCGTTTCTGCGGAGCGCTTCAGCGTCATGTTCATCGGAGGCATGTCGCCGTCCGACTTCGTGCTCATCTTCATCTCATCCCCGTTCACCGTGCCATCGTGCGTGATCGTCGTGCCGTTGAACGACACCGTGAACGTAAACTTGTCCCCGTCCACCTTGCCGTTGTCGATGGCCAGTGGATCGCCCTGTGGTCCGGTAACGGTTCCCGTCAGTTTGGCGCCATCCTGCTTGAAATCGAAAACAAGCGTGAACGCGGTGCCATCCGGCATCTTCATGTCGGTGGTCGTCCACTTGCCCGTCATGTCGGACGCAGCAAAGAGCGGAGCGGCTTGGAATATCATCAGCAGGGCGGCACACAGAACGAGAGACGATTGCAGGCGCGTCATCGGTCGGATCTCCAGGAACAACGCGGCGATCATACAGCAGCAGGAGCACACTCGTCCTCGCGCATCGTCCGTCTTCCGCAGCGGAACCTTGCAGCATCCTCGTTTCGAGGCATGGCTCCGCCCCTGAAGTGATAGCCTTGCTGCGTTTGCACCTCGGGGGGCGCGCGTGGCACAGACGGCTCATCCCCAAACAACCCGGATCCGAAAAAAGAAACGAACCATGACAAAGAAACGTTGCGGCACCCTGTGCGGGCCTCTCTTAATGATGGCCGTACTCGCAATCCTCCCCGCGAAGGCGCAGCAGCCAGGGTATCCCTTCAACAATCCCAATCTCCCTCAGGACCAGCGCATCGACAATCTGCTCTCGCTGATGACCGTCGATGAAAAGATCGCCGTGCTCGGCACACAGACCGGTGTCCCCCGTCTGGGAGTTCCGAATATCGGCAGCTCGGAAGGTATCCATGGCGTCGTCCAGCGCGAGCCGCGCTTCGGTCGGCAGCCCATCACCACCACGCAGTTTCCCCAGCCGCCGGGCATGGGCGATACCTGGGATCCGGCGCTCGTGCGTCGAGCCGGCGATGTCGAAGGCTACGAGGCCCGCTACATCACCGAGAATCCCCGCTACAACCGCCAAGTCCTGATGGATTGGGGCCCGCAATCCGATCTGGATCGCGATCCGCGCTGGGGACGCAGTGAAGAAGTCTACGGCGAGGACCCCTTCCTCAACGGCACCATGGCGGTCGCCTTCGCCAAAGGCATCGAGGGCGATGGCCAATACTGGCAGGCTTCCCCGCTGCTGAAGCATTTCCTCGCCAATGAGAACGAGAACAACCGCAACAGCTCCTCATCCAATTTCGACGACCGCCTCTTCTGGGAGTACTACTCCGTCCCCTTCCGCATGGCGTTCCAGCAGGCGGGCGCCAGCGCCGTCATGGCCTCCTACAACGCATGGAACGGCACCGCCATGGCCGTGAATCCAATCCTGAAAAGCATCGTCCGCGATCAGTGGGGCGTCGATGTGCTTTCCACCGATGGCGGGGCGGTCACGCTGCTGGTCAATCCCCGCCACGCCTTTCCCAATCACGAAGCCGCCGTAGTGGCCTGCATCAAAAACGGCATCAATCAGTTTCTCGATAAGTACGCGGATGAAACGCGGGCCGCACTCAAGGATGGATCGCTGCAGGAATCCGACATCGATGCCGTTCTCCGTTACAAATTCCGCCTTGCGATCAAACTCGGCCTCCTCGATCCGCCGGGACAGTCCGCATTCGCCGCCATGAAGGATGCGCCCGAGCCCTGGACCACCAACCGGGACAAAGAAGTCTCGACGAAGGTCGCGCTCGAGTCCGTAGTGCTTCTCAAAAACGACAGCAACTTCCTGCCCCTCGATAAAACGAAGATCAAATCCATCGCCGTCATCGGACCCCTCGCCGATTCAGTCCACTGGGATTGGTATGGCGGGACCCCTCCTTATAAGGTGACGCCGCTCCAGGGAATCAAAGACGAAGCCGGACCGAACATAAAAGTCAACTACGCCCCTGGGGCCACCATGGACGAAGAGGCCGACGCGCTGAAGGAGGCCAGCGCATCCGACGTCGCAGTGGTCGTGGTCGGCAACGACCCAACCTGCGGCCCGGACATGGGCCACCAGTGGTACAACACCCCCGAAGAAGGCGGTGGCATCACGCTTCCCTGCACCGTGCCGAGCGACGGCCGCGAAGGACGCGACCGCGAGACGATGGATCTCTATCAGGAACAGCTGATCAAACAGGTGATGATCAAAAACCCTCGCACCGTCGTGATCCTTGTCGCCAGCTTCCCCTTCACCATCAACTGGAGCCAGGAACACGTTCCCGCCATCCTCCACATGACCCACGCCTCCCAGGATGAAGGCGCCGCACTCGCGCAGGTCCTCTTCGGCGACTATAACCCGGGCGGCCATCTGGTCGAGACATGGCCGAAATCGGCCGACCAGCTCCCCCCGCGCATGGACTACAACATCCGCGACGGC
>Ga0335072_10011132_pt1 | contig 12898 bp, 8 predicted proteins | sample Lox_Sample_21_FD_206725 | JGI IMG/M metagenome (GOLD analysis project Ga0335072, IMG submission 206725) | Soil microbial communities from Loxahatchee National Wildlife Refuge, Florida, United States - Lox_Sample_2.1 | ecosystem: Environmental > Terrestrial > Soil > Wetlands | place: USA: Florida...
CTCGCCCGCCACTCCGCGAATTCCGTCGGTTCCAAATAGTTGTCTCATAATCACAGGGAAGGACCGCGCCCGCGGTCGACGCGGCCCGCATGCATTGCTATGGCTGGCCTGCTCCTCCCGCAATTCTTGCCGTGTCGACGGTCACGCGAATGGTATCGGGCGATTCTACCCTGACCAACGGGTCGGAGACGTAGGCATGGGTGGTGAAGGTCGCCTGGCCGACCACCCCGGTCGCATCCACCGGGTCGGTGGTCGCGGCAGAGATGGCGTCAACCCGTCGCTCGGGACCGACAATCGTAATCTGTGCGGGATTGGTCTTCACCCCGGCAATATCATAGCCGCTCACCAGCGTGCCGATCACGCGTGGCTGTACCGGCACGGTACGGCTGACGCTGCGGTCGAAGCTGATGTGGAACTGCGAGGGCACAATCTCGACCACGCGGACGCTGCGCGGCACGCGAATGTCGGCGGGCGTCAGGTCGAAGGTGCGTTCGCCCGGCCCGGAATTCTGCAGGTCCAACACCGCATTCACCTCCGACGGGCTCATGCCCTGCAAGACGCGCTCCGGCCCGCGCAGGGTAACGCGCGCCTGGAAGGGATAATTCGAGTTGATCTCCAGGTTGGCCGGCGCGTTCTGAAACTCCAGCGGCACGGTCAGCGGCATCTCGATGGGCTGGTCGCGCCCCACCGTCCACCACAGCAGGATAGCGATGGCCAGCGACACCAGCTTGAACGGCAGGTTCCTGAAAACGTAGCGGCGAAAGAAGTTGCCCATGCTAGCGCTCCGCTCCATCGGCGAAATCTTTCTCGTGCCCCACGCGTTCGGGGTGGGCGGCGTCGGCCAGTTCGCGATCGCTGACCGTGGTGGGCAGCGCGGCCGTGGGCACATAGCGCCGCAGCAATTCGCTCAGCCACTCGCGTAAATACTCGACCGTAATGTCGCGCTCGATCGCGCCGCCAACGGCGATGCTGATGGAGCCGGTCTCTTCCGAGACGACGACCGAAACCGCGTCGGTCTCTTCGGTGATGCCGATCGCCGCGCGATGCCGCGTGCCGAACTGCGTCGACAGCACCGGATTCATCGACAGCGGCAGGAAACAGGCAGCAGCGGCGATGCGCCCTTTCTGCACGATCACCGCGCCGTCGTGCAGCGGCGCGCTGGGACGGAAGATGGTGATCAGCAGATCGTAGGAGAGATTGGCGTCCAGCGGCACGCCGCTTTCGATAAACGTGCGCAGGCCGATCTCGCGCTCGATGACGATGAGCGCGCCGGTCGCGGTCTGCGAAAAGTGCTCAGCGGCGAGCACGATGTCTTCATAACTGTCGGTCGCGCTGAAGACGCCGCCGCGGCGGGTGGATAGGCGCCGGCCCAGGCGGGCCAGCGCGCGGCGAATCTCGGCGCCGAAGACCACGATCAGAGCGAAGACCGCGTACGGAAATAGCGTCGTGATCAGCCAATCGACGGTGCGCAGCTGCTCGATGTGCGCGACCCAGAAGGCGACCACGATCAGCACCACCGCCAGCAGCATGGGAATGGCGCGTGTGCCTTTGATCAGCTTGAGGAATTCATAAATCAGGAAGGCCACAACCAGAATGTCGATGGCTGAACCCACCGAGAATTGCGGGATGTGGAAGAGGTTGTGCACTCCTGGTTCCTGTACTGAACGACCGTTCGAAAAACATTTTACCGTGGCCAGTGGTTAGTGGCCCGACAAGCAACCCCGCTTAACGCTGTCCCTCGCCGGGTTTGTACCAGGCATCGATCCACTCCCCGCTGCCCTCTACCTGCTTTTTTCTTCTTCTCTGACCTGTTCGACCTTGGAGACAAATTCACCCCGGGCCAGCTGCGTGCGCACCTGCTGGCCGGGCGATAGCTGCGACGCTTCCCTCACCAGGCGACCTTCGCTGTCGAAGGCCAGCGCGTAGCCGCGTTCGAGGATCGCCTTGGGCGAGAGCGCTTGCAGCTGGCTTTCGAGCCGCTCCCAACGCGCGCGACGCCGCAGCAGGAGATTCGTCGCCGCGCCCTGCATCGCCGCCGACCGCCGACCGAGTTCGTTTCGATGGGCCACCAGCCGGCGTGACATTGCAACCTGCAACTGTCCGGCACGTCCTTCGAGCCGGCGGCGCATTTCGCCGGTGCGCACCCGCAGGTCGTGATGCCGCAGCCGCGCTTCCAGGGTGTCAACCCGGCGAAGCTGAGCCTTCAATATGTGCGACTGCGCGCCGGCCATGCGCAGGATCAGGTCGTCGACGCGTTGCTGGCGACGGGCAATCGAATCCTGCATGCGCACGAAAACGGCATGCTGCGCAAAACGCGACAACACGTTGTTGGCGCGCAGTAGCTTGTAATTCATCGCCTGCGTCAAGCGCTTGTGATAGCCGAGCAGCTTGTCGGCAAGCTGCTGTTTGGATTGGACCACCAACTCGGCCGCGGCCGACGGTGTCGGCGCGCGCACGTCGGCAACGAAATCGCAGATGGTGACGTCGGTTTCGTGGCCGACGGCGGAGATAACGGGAATTTCCGACGCGGCGATTACCCGCGCCAGGCCTTCGTCATTGAAGGCGAAAAGATCTTCGAACGAGCCGCCGCCGCGAGCCACGATGATCACGTCGATCGAGGCGGCGCGATTGAACCAGCGCACGCCGCTCGCGACCTCGTGCGCCGCGCCCTCGCCTTGCACCTGCGCGGGATAGATCAGCACGTTCACCGACTCGTGCCGGCGGCGCAGGATGTTCAGGATGTCCTGGAGGGCGGCGCCACGCGGCGAGGTGACCAGCCCGATGCGCTGCGGCAGAACCGGAATCTTTCTTTTACGCGATGGCTCGAACAGGCCCTCGGCGGCGAGCTTGGCCTTCAACTGCTCGAACGCGATTTGCAACGCGCCCGCGCCTTTGGGCTCGAGGTACTCGGCCTGGAATTGCAGGTCGCCGCGCTCGTCGTACACCGTGACCCGGCCGCGCGCGATCACCTGCAAACCGTTTTCGGGTTTGAAACGCAAGAGGCGCGCCTGCGTGCGCCACATCACCACCCGCAGTTGCGACGTGGCGTCCTTCAGGGTGAAGTAGAGATGGCCGGATTCGGCGGGACGGTAGTTGGAAATTTCGCCCTCGACATAGACGTCGGTGAAGCTGCGCTCGAGCTGCGTGCGGGCGGCAGCAACCAGCTCGCGCACCGGATAGATCCGGCGCTGCGGCGCCTGGAAGGTTAGTCCGAGCTGCTCCGTCCCTGCCACGGATCAGTGTATCAAGGGGGGAAGGCCGCGGTTCGCTTTTGGCTATTCGCTCTTCGCTCTTCGCTCTACGGCCTGAGCACCGGCGACATTAGAACCGCGCAGCGGCGGCCTTGACGTGAGCCCGGGGCGCAAGCCCCGGGATAGAAGCGTGAATGGTCAGAGCCGCGCAGCGGCGCCATTTGAGTTAGGCGCGGGCGTAAGCCCGCGCTGCCGGCGAAACTCAAACCTGGAGCCGGCTTCAGCCGGCGGCATGCGGTCCGTCAGTCAGCGCTCGCCACCAAATGTGGCTATTCGCCTTTCGTTGTTGGCGATTCGGCTTTCGCTCTTCGCTCTTCGCTCTTCGCCCTTGGAAATCGACATCGGGTAGAGCGGCGCTTTAGCGCCGCGTCAGCTGTCGATTTTCCTTTGTCTGCCGCCCGCTGCTAACGCAGCGGGCGGCAGACGCATTCTCGAAAAGGCCACGTGCGAGACGCGGGCCTGAAGGCCCGCCCTACCTCGGTATGGCAATCGAAGAAATGCTCTATCCTTAGCTGGCGCATCGAAGACACTGAATCATGCTCACCGATCAGGCCATTCTGCGGCACATGGAGCGGCAGCCGCATCACTCCGCCGGATACAAGCAGCTCATCCGCGAGATGTCGCTGCGCGGCGAGGAACGGCGACAACTTGCCGAGCGGCTGCAGGCTTTGGTGAAGAGCAAGCGGCTGGTGGAGACTGGGCGCGACCGCTACACGCTGGCCGAATATGCAACGCCCGCGAAGCCGGCGGCAAGCGCCGCCTCCAAACCCTCCGCCAAGTCGTCACCCGCCGCATCGCCAGGCACTCGCGACAATCTCATTGCCGGCCGCCTGAGCATGCATCGCGACGGCTACGGCTTCGTGATCCCCAATCCCGACCAGCGGATCAACCTTGCCGGCGACATCTTCATTCCGCCGCCGGCGATTGGCTCGGCCATGCACGGCGACCAGGTGCTGGTGGAAGTCACGCGGCGCGGCAACGACGGAAGGGTGGAAGGAAGAATCCTGCGCGTGCTCACGCGCGGCAACCCCAGCGTGGTCGGAACATTTCATCACGGGTCGAAGAGCAATTACGTCGCCCCGCTCGACGAAAAAGTGACGCAGCAGATCGTAATTCCGAGAGGAATGGAGTTCCCCACCCTCTCGCCAACGACAGGCGAGAAGGGTGGGCCACCCACCGCCGACAGGGGTGGGTGGCCCACGGGCGACAAGGGCGGCCCTACCCACCCTCCCGCGAAAGGAACGCGGGAAGGGCGGGGCACCCACGAGCATAAAACTTTGGGTTCAACGCGGGTGCCCCATCGTTCTCGCCATCCTTTGGCGAGAGGATGGGAGAACGACCAATCGACCTCTCGTGATCGGGTTCTCGGCCACGAGGCGCGACGGCACGAGTGGAGCGATCTCGAAGGCGTGGTGGTCGAAGTCGAGATCACCGACTGGCCGTCGCCGACGCAATCGCCGCGCGGCCGGGTGGTCGAGATCCTCGGCTACGAAGACGACTTCGGCGTCGATGTCGAGATCATGATTCGCAAGTTCCATCTGCCGCACCGCTTCCCGGTCGAGGTGCTGCAGGAGGCGCAGCGGTACGATCCGATCATTCCCGCCGGACAGCTCCACCATCGCCACGATTATCGAAATCTTCCCATCGTCACCATCGACGGCGAAACGGCGCGCGACTTCGACGACGCGGTCACCGTTCGCCGGCTCGCGAACGGCAACTTCGAGCTGCAGGTCCACATCGCCGACGTGGCGCATTACGTCCGCGACGGCTCGGCCATCGATCTGGAAGCGCGCCTGCGCGGCACGTCGGTCTACTTCCCCGATCGCGCCGTGCCCATGCTGCCCATCGAGCTTTCCACCGACCTGTGCTCGCTGCGCCCGCAGGTCGATCGCATGGTGCTGTCGTGTGTGATGGAAATCGACCACCAGGGCGAGATCGCCGGCTACACGCTGAACGAAGGTGTCATCCGTTCGGCGGAGCGCATGACCTACACCAACGTGAATCTCATCCTCGAAGGCGATCCCGCACTGCGCAAACATTACGCGCGGCTGGTCGATGTCTTCGAGTTGATGCGCGAGCTGGCGATGGTCCTGAACCGCAAACGCGTGCGCCGCGGCTCTATCGACTTCGACCTGCCCGAGCCGGTGATCGAATTCGACGAGAACGGCCTGATGCAAAGCATCACCCGCTCGGAGCGCAACATCGCCAACCGCATCATCGAGGAGTTCATGCTCTCGGCGAACGAATGCGTCGCCAGTTATCTCGAGACGAGGGGCGTGCCGTCGCTCTACCGCATTCACGAGAAGCCCGATCCCAGGCGCGTGATGGAGTTCGAGACGATCGCGGCGAAGTTCGGCTATTCGTTGGGCGTGGGCGCGCTGCCGGTGAAGCGCGTGCAGTTCAAGGCCGAGCGGCGCGAGCGCTACGGAAGCGGCCAGCGCGCCAAGACGCTGGAGATCCCCGAAGACATTCACATCACGCCGCGCATGTATCAGAAGCTGACGCAGAAGATCGCGGGGACGCCGGAAGAGCGCATCCTGTCGTTCCTGATGCTGCGCTCGCTGAAGCAGGCGCGCTACTCGGAGAAGAACGAGGGCCACTTCGCGCTGGCCGCGCCGACGTACACGCATTTCACTTCGCCCATTCGCCGCTATCCCGACCTGATCGTGCACCGGATACTGAAGCAGGTGCTCGCTGAATCAGCCGAGCGCGAGGAGGACGGAGTTGATGTCGGAGTCGGGACGGTCGCCGAGGCGGGAGAGACGCCGTCACCGTGGTCGAAGAGAGTGAACGTTCCCACCCTCTCGCCAAATGCGGGCGAGAAGGGTGGGGCACCCACGGGCGAGAAGGGCGGGGCACCCACGCATAGGGGTTCTTCGACTGCGGCGCGCAAAGGAGGCGCGCCTCCGCTCAGGATGACACTGAAAGATGAGGGGGCTGCTGTTTCTGACCACAGGCCACTGGCCACTGGCCACTATTCCGAGCAGGAGCTGCACGACATCGCCGACGAATCGTCGCAATCCGAACGGCGCGCCGACGAGGCCGAGCGCGAGCTGATGGAATGGAAAAAGATGAAGTTCATGGAGCAGCGGCTGGGCGACGAATTTGAAGGCCTGATCGTCAGCGTCACCAAGTTCGGCCTGTTCGTCGAACTCGACGACATGTTCATCGAGGGGCTGGTACCGCTGGGGTCGCTCAGCGACGACCGCTACGTCTATCACGAGAACACGCGGGAGATCATCGGCGCGCGCAGCCGGAAGACGTATGCGCTCGGCGACCGGGTCCGCGTGATCGTCGACCGCATCGATCGCATGCAGCGGCGAATCCAGTTTGCGGTGGTCGAGGAGAAGCCGGTGCGGGGACGGCGACGGAAGGCGTTAAAGTGCTATTTTTGGCACTTACATGGTATTTATCATTGAGATTTTCATGCTCACCGGCATAGCACCAAGGTTTTGTTTTGAGAGATGGGCCCGGAATCGCCGGAAACGGCCCTAGAAACGATTTCGGAGTAGCTGGTCAAGCTAACCCCGAGAGGCATGTTCGTAGTCGCTGTAATCGGCTGCCAGAGGCCCTGGCGTCGGTTTACCGATTCGGAACTTGCTGATTGCAAACGTGTTGCATGACCGATTTGGGAATCCTCGGGTCACCACCCGACGCTATGCGAGGGTCGCCGGTGCGCCGGCTTCCCAGGTTAGCGTCCAAAGGCGGGACGCGAACCTGGGGCACAATGCGGCACAATGCGGCTCCTGATCTTCGCGTCTGCCGCTGCGGGTAAAATCATTCCATGCGAACCGCCGCTTTGTTCGCCCTGCTCGCTTCGACCTTCGCTCTTGCGCAAACGGCTACCGCGCCGGCCGGACAGTGTTCTGCCCCGGCGAGCTGGCCGACGGCGCAATTTGTCTCCGCCAAAGATCCCAGCGTGGTGAAGTCGTGTCAGGTGCTGAACCAGATGATTCGGGCGCTGGGCGGCGACGCCTGGCTGAACATTCAGAACCAGGAGAGCGCAGGCCGCGCCTCGAGCTTCTCTCACGGCCAGCCCAGCAGCATGAGCATCCTCTACTGGCGCTACTGGGAGTGGCCGGACAAGGAACGGGTCGAGCTAACCAAGCAGCGCGACATCGTCGAACTGCTGGTCGGCGACAAAGGCTACGAGATCACCTACAAGGGCACGGCGACGCAGGACCCCAAAGATCTGGAGCAGGAGCTGCGGCGGCGCGAGCACTCGCTGGAGTGGGTGGTCCGCAAATGGCTTCCGGCGCCGGGCACGATGATTCTCTACAGCGGCACGGCAATGGTCGAGCGCAATCTCGCCGATCAGGTCACGGTGCTGAACGCCAGCAATGACAGCGTGGTGATCTCGATCGACGGCACCACCCACCTGCCGGTGAAAGTTGGCTACCAGTGGCGCGATCCCATCGATCGCCAGTTCGACGACGCGTCGGTGGTCTTCAGTAATTACAAGCTCGTCGCGGGCATCCAGACACCGTACAGCGTGGTGTATTACCTGAACGGCGACATGACCAGCCAGCGCTTTGTCAGCTCCGTGAAGTACAACACGGAGATGGCAGCAACGCTGTTCGAGCCCAAAGGCAGGCTCTACAACCCCAACGAGCAAAGCGGGAAGAAGTGAGACGGCTTCGGACTGGTGCTTGGGAATCGGGGTAGAGCCGGCCTTCAGGCCGGCGTGCCGATCGTTCCTGAAAGGTTCGGCTTCGCGACCGCTGGGTTGCAGCGGTCGCGGAGCCTCAGTGAAAACGACCGCGCGACGCGGCGCTCTAGCTTCAGTCCGGCTGGCCGGAGATGAAGACGTTCAGCGCCGGACCGTTCCCTGCCGGCAGCAGAATGACCTTCTTCGGTCCCACAACATAGGCAATGCCGAAGGTGTTGCCGTTCTGCTGCACCACGGCGCGGCCGGTGGAATCGACCTGATAGGTCAGGTCGAAGTTGTTGGGGCCGCTCAGACCGCCCGGACCATTGGTGTATTGCGTGGCAGCGATATTCCCCTGGCCATCCGCAAACAGGGTCGCCGCAGAATTCGTCGCCCCAGTGGAAGCGATCCACTCACTTCCGCCCTGGTAGCTGCCGACGATCGACGCGTTCGAGTAAGGAGATCCACTCTGCAATTCGAGGACTCCCGAAGTCACCTTGGCGTCGTCGCCGACAAAGTAGCCGGCATTGCCGCTATACAGGAAGAAGGTTCCGTTGCTGAGCGACGGCTGCGAGAAGCCGCTGGTGCTGAATTGCCCGGTCTTGTTGCCACTGGTAGCGACCGCGATGGTGCCTTGCGAGGAGGGCTGGCTCAACGTGCCGGCGTCATTCTCATCGCCGCTGAAGCTCGCGCTGCCCGAGCCACCGGAGACGCAATTGCTCGAGTTGCAATTCAAAATGCCGGCGATGACGTCCGGATTCGTGTTGTCGAGTCCGGTCAACTCCATGATCGTGTTACCGCTCATCTGCTGCAGCGTCCAGCCGGTGCCGAACGATTTTTGCCGATAGGCTGACCATAGGGTCATGTTGGCGGGCTGGGACAAGGGATCGGTCGACATGAGGATCATCTCCGCCTGATTCACGATGTAGAAGGTGAATCCGCATGCCGGACTGCTGACCGTGCCCTGACAGAGACCATTGGGATCGTTGGGAAGCACGACGTTCAGGTACTGCCCGCGCCCGGTCATCGGATCGGTCGGCGACGACGAGAAACTCCCTTTCAGCGGATCGGCGTAGGAGTTTCCGTTGTCATTGACCTGAATCGGGCAACCGGCCGACAATCCCCAGCCATTTCCGTCGCAGTCGATATCGTTGAATTGTAGTTGTGTTGGGTGCGTGCCCAGTGCTCCCGCAGCGGCGTAGCGCTTGCCGCTGGGGTCAACGCCGTTTTCCAGAAGCGCAAAATTTCCCGGCAGGAACGTGGTGATGGTAAAGAAGGCGGGGTCCTGAACTTTGAGGAAGCCCGAACCGTAGCTCTGCGGATTTGCCGGATCGAACTGGATGAGCGTTCCGCAGGCCGATAGCGACGAGTTCGCCGTACACGCGTTGCCGTTGACCGCGATCTGAAACACGTACGTATGGGGATTGTTGCTGGAATCCAGGGTCATGATCGTCATGGTTCCCAGACCGTTGCCGGTGGTCAGGTCATAGGTCGAACCTGTCTGCACCGTCTGCGGAATCGGACAGACCGGGTTGCCATCGCACTGACTCGGCTGGCTGGGTTCGCCCGCGCCGTAATTCACATCGAGCTTGCCGCCCGTAAGGTTGCCCTGGCCGTCAGCAATGACGGAGGCGGCAAGGACAAAGGGCTGGCCGTTGTTGTATCCCAGAAACGTCAGCGCGTAATTGCCATTGAGCAACGCGTTGGTGACGGAAGGGTTGATCGAGATGCTCAGCTGAGCGGTCGCGGTCGCCGGCGGGTCTTGCGTGTCGGCCACCTGCACGGTGAACGGGTAGGTTCCCACCTGGCTGGGTACGCCGGTGATGGTGCAGGTCGGATGGATACTGCAGCCTTCGAAGGACAGGCCGGGCGGCAGGTTGGTGGGCAGCGTCCAGGTATAGCGGCCGGAGCCACCCAGCGCCGCCAGGACCTGACTGTAGGGAGTGCCGAGCGAACCGGCCGGCAGGGTCGACGGGGTAATCGAGAAAATGGTCAACGTGACCGAGGTAGAGGCGTGCGCCACGATGGTCTCCGAGTCCGAGACGTTGATCGTCACCGGCAACGGCTGCGCCGGCTGCTGGGTCGGCGTACCCGCGACAATGGCGTTGGCGCTGTTATTGGGATCGGCAGTGATGGTCAGCCCACCCAGCGCGCCGCCCGCTCCGTTGTCGCAAGTACCGTTCGTCTCCTGCACGCACCAGGTGTAGGGAGCCACGCCGCCGGCGGCGGAAAATGTGTCCGTGTTGTTCGGGTTGAAGGGAACGCCGACGCTACCGTAGGGCAATGAGGTGGTGCCGCTCAGGCAGGCAGTACATGTGATCGCAATGGCGCCGTTGACGTTGAGCTGGAGATTCGCGGTTGCGGTATCGCCGGCCCCGTCGGTCACTTTGGCGGTGAAGTTGAAGGTTCCCGCCTGGGTCGGCGTCCCCATGACGAAGGACGTCATGGTATTCAGCGTTATGCCCATGGGCAGCGAACCGCCCGCCAGCGACCAGGTGTAGGTTCCGGTGCCCCCGGTCGCGTTCAAATTGTAGGTGTACGGGGTATTGATGGTGGCTTGCGGTAGGGGGCTGGTGGTCGTAATCATCAGGCTGGCGGGTGGGGTTGGTTTCGAGCCGCTCCCACCGCACGCGGTCAACATTACGCAAACCAGAACGAGCAAACCCGAAAGCGCAAGGAACCTCAACGACCTCATTGCATCTCCTCGTGGAAGTGGAAGCTGTGTGCCTTAATGGTTGAATTCGGAATCAGCGATCGTCAGACCAATTCTCCCTGCGGCGGACTGCAGGCCGGCTGGACGCGCTAACTTTAGGCGCGTGGCCCATCGCCTGGGAGAGTTGTCGAACATGTTAACTCTGAACCGCTCTGGAAGCGAGTGTAAAAGCTCAAAAACAGGTTTGAGTTTCCTGTTTGAGGTTTCGAGGTGGGAAGAATGTAGTTCGACCGGGTTACGAAGGAGTTTGCCGCACGCGAAAACAACCGGCCAGGGTTAGCCCAGGATTAACCCCGCTCGATAATGATCGGCGGTGCCTCGCTCTGGTTTTCAATATCGACCATCAAGGACGTGCACCGCTGGAGCCCGAAGGGCGGCATTTGCTTTAGCCGTGGGCGTAAGCCCGCGGTAAAGGCAATGCCAGAAAAATGAGCCACGTTGTGGCGACAGACGAATGACGACATATCGCCGCTCCGCGGCTCAGAGATTCGTGACTTACTGCCATGCGCGGGCTGACGCCCACGCCTAAAACAAATGCCGCCGCCGCGGCGGCTGAACACAACACGCTCGAAAAACAGTTTAGGGCTTCGGAGGATGGAAGGCGCAACTGGCTAGAGCCGAAACTGGAAACCTACCGCAACGTTCGCCCGCTCGAAACGCGAAACCTGAAACTCGAGCCTTACGCGAGGATTGCAATCAGCGGCTTCTGCCGCGCGACGACTTCGCCGATGTCTGCGGCTTCGACGCCGGCCTGCTGGAGCTCCGCCAACAGCGCGTCGGCGTCGCCACCGGCGACGGAGATGAGCAGCCCTCCGGCGGTCTGCGGATCGTAGAGCAGAGTCAGTAAATCCGGCGCGATGGATTCATCCCATTCGACGCAGCCTTCGGTGAACTGGCGGTTCGCCTTCAGTCCTCCGGGCACGTGACCGCCGCGAACGCACTCCATCGCGCCGGGCAACAGCGGCACCTTCGCCGCTTCAATTCGGATGCTCGCGCCCGAGCCCAGCGCCATCTCGCGCGCGTGTCCAAGCAGCCCGAAGCCGGTGATATCGGTCACGCTGTGCACGGCAAAACGGCCCGAGGTAGCGATTTCGGAGGCAGTTTTGTTCAAGCTCGTCATCGAGTGAATGGCCGCGCGAACCCAGGTGAAATCCGCTTGCTCGCGCTTGATCGCGGTCGAGATGACGCCGGTGCCGATCGCCTTGGTGAAGATAAGCCGGTCGCCGGCGCGGGCGGCGCTGTTGGCCAGAATTTTCTGCGGATGAATGGTTCCGGTGACGGCGTAGCCGAGCTTGATTTCGGGATCGCGAATGCTGTGGCCGCCGATCACCGTGCAGTTGGCTTCGACCATCTTCGACAGCCCGCCGGCCAGCATCTCTTCCAGAATTTTCGGATCGCCGTCGTCGGGAAAACAGACCATGGTCAGCGCGCTCATCGGCCGGCCACCCATGGCGTAGACATCGCTCAGCGAATTGGTGGCGGCAATCTGGCCGAAGACGTAAGGATCGTCGACGATGGGCGTGAAGAAATCGACGGTCTGCACCAGCGCCAGCTCGGGCGTAATTTGATACACGCCGGCATCGTCGGCGGTATCGAAGCCGACCAGGACGTTGGGGTCATGTTGCCGGGCTAATTTCCCAAGCACCGAGTCCAGCACCGCCGGACTTAGCTTGCTGGCTCAACCGGCGGCCTTGACCATCTCCGTCAGACGCTTTGTCTTTACATCAGCCATGTGAGTTTCATTCTAGTGCACTTCAGACTTGCCATGTATTGCCGCGCCAACGAGGCTTCGGAGTAGCGAAGGAGCGTCGCCGCTGCCGCGGCTGTTAGCTTCCAAAATTTCGTGGTTTCTCCCGCTCGGAAGATCTCGTTACTGGAGCAGCACTGTCGGAAGGCCTGCTCTACCACGAAGATTCGACGTGAACCCGACTCTACAGGGCGGGGTCGGCCGGGGCGCGGAACGCACGGCTGCCGCGTTTGGAGATGTACATGGCGCGGTCGGCCGCGGCGCAGAGATCGTTGGGATCGACGGCGTCATCGGGATAAATGGCAAAGCCGATGCTGACGCCGATATGCACCGTTCTGCCTTCCACCTTCAAGGGAGCGATCATCGCGGTCTCCAGGGCCGAGACCAGCGTCTGCGCTCCCTGCGGCCCCGAGACTTCGCTGATCATGGTGAACTCGTCGCCGCCGGTGCGGGCTAGCGTGTCGGCGGCGCGCATGCGGCTGGAAAGGCGAAGCACCACCTGCTGCAAGGCGGAGTCGCCGATGCGATGTCCGAAATTG
>Ga0335072_10011133_pt1 | contig 12897 bp, 12 predicted proteins | sample Lox_Sample_21_FD_206725 | JGI IMG/M metagenome (GOLD analysis project Ga0335072, IMG submission 206725) | Soil microbial communities from Loxahatchee National Wildlife Refuge, Florida, United States - Lox_Sample_2.1 | ecosystem: Environmental > Terrestrial > Soil > Wetlands | place: USA...
TCGAGACGGTCAGCTCTTCGACGGCGGACGATGTATTGGTGATTTCCTGGTCCTGCTGTGTAGCGCCGGCGGCCATCTCGTCGGCGGCCTCGAGGATTTGCCCGGCGCTGCCGCTGACGTCAATCGCCGCCTTCCGAACGCGCTCGAGGAGCTTGGTGAAGTTGTCGAGCATGAAGTTGACGGAATCCACGACGTTGCCGAGAGCGTCGTTGGTGACTTTGCCGCGAACGGCCAAGTCTCCGCGAGCCACCTGATTGATCATGTTGAGCAGGTCGGTGATGCTGCGCTGCAGGGATTCCTGGGCTTGCTGATTCGTGACGGCCTGGGCGACCTTGGCGGCGCTACGGTTGAAATTCTCTGCAATGAATCCGAATTCGTCCGACGACTCGATCTCCGCGCGGGCACGCGAATCGCCGGCAACCAGCCGTTCCGAAAATTTCGCGAGCTCTTCGAGTGGGCTCACTACGCGCTTCGAGAGCACATAGACCAGCAGCAGCGCGGCGACCACGGCGAGACCGATGGCGCCGAGGAGCGCCGGGCTTGCCGCGGACGGCAGCGGGCTGCCGTCAGGCGCCGTTTGCGCAGCGCTCTTCCCCGCCTGAAAAGCGAGCCAGAGCACGCCGGCGAACGCGGCGCCGATCCCGAAGATCAGCGACCAGATTGTGGAACTCACACGAGATTTCATGACTTCCTCCCAAGAACTTGCGCAGCAAACGGCGCGTTGTCCCGACCCCTGACCCCGATTTCTGCGAACTCGACTTCAAACTCCCTGAATTTTGGTATCCGCTAAATCACCGGCACCGGGTACACGTCTACAAGACGGCGAAGGTCCACGACGAGCGCGAGGCGATCCTCGTGCCGCAAGAGGCCGCGGCAATGCGGCACGTCGTTCGGCGCCTGATCGAGAAGCGCGTCTTCGGTGGCGGAAAACGTGCCGATTACTTCGTCGGCGGCGATACCCAGGCGCAGGTCTTCGCGGCTGGGATCTTCCTCCAGGCGCGCAACCACGACGTGCTTCGGCAAAAGCCCCGGCCGCCGGCCTTCCGTGAACGCGATATCAATCAGCGGCACGATCGTTCCACGGAGGTTGAAGACGCCCATCAGAAACGCCGGCGCGAGCGGAATGCGCGTCACAAGCGGCCAATCCACCACTTCCTCGACTTCGAGAACGGAAAGGCAGAAGCGCTCCCGGCCCGCCCGAAAAACACAATACTGACGTTCGGGCTGGCGTGGCTCTGCCGGAGCGTCGCCCTCGAGGAGGTCGGCGCCATCAAAGTCCGCAGGAAAGGCCGAATTGTGCAGCTCGCCCGGCATCAGGAGACTCGCTTCACCGCGCTAATGAGCTCTTCAGGCGTGAAGGGCTTTGCGACGTATCCGTTGGCGCCCTGCTGCTCGCCCCAGTAACGGTCGCTCGGCGCCGTCTTCGACGTCACGAGAATTACGGGAATCGAAGAGTGCGAAGGCTGCGACTTCAAGTCGCGGCAAACCTGGAAACCGTTGCGCTGCGGCATCACCACGTCGAGGAGAATCACGTTCGGATGCTCTTCCTCGATCGCTTCTTCGACTCGGGTCGGGTCGTTGATGCCAACGGAATGAAATCCGGCCTGCTGCAAGAAGTTTTGCATCAGCCGGACTTCCGCCTGCGAATCATCCACAATCAGAATCTTAGTAACCACGGCTATCCCTCCACAGATTTATCCGTGAGCAGAGGATGCAAGCGGAGAGCCACCCGCAAACCTCTATCGCGATTTGCGACCAAACACGAAACTCCTTTGTCCTGAAACGGTTGGCGGCGCCTCCTCTCGCTCTAGGGGCGCGAAGCCAATCCGTGAGACGCCAAAGCCGTCTCACCCTGAGACTCTTTCTCAGCAATCCGGAGTTCGCTCGCAAGCGATGAGAATCGCTGCATGATTTCGTGTAGTCGCAGCGCCATGGAATGAATCGCCTGTATTTGTTCGCGAGATTCCGCAGTCACCTCACTGGGCTCGAGCAGAAGCAAATCGGCGTTTCCCAGGATGGATGTCAGCGCGTTGCTGATGCCGGGACGCATTTCAAGCATGTAGCGCCCGAGCATTGCCTGCCCCTGGCATTCGAGCGCGGTGCGCTCCGCACGATGCGCGCGGCCCGCGGCCTCGACACGGCGGAGTGTTTCCGATGCAATTAAAACCAGGGTGTTCACCCAGCCGTCATGGGGGGCGATGGAGAGAAGGCCGGGATGGGCAGCGCGAAAGGCCAGCGCCTCGCGCTCTTCGTTTGCCACGAAAATGACTCCGGCACTTTGAGAGGAATTCAGAGTGGAGAGCAGCGGGCGCGGATCCAGGCCGCGAACCGGCCCGACGATAACCAGGCTATTCCCAGCAGTGGCGCCGTGGCTCCACACGTCGCTCGTCAGCACCGTGATGTCCGGGACGTGGCGCTCGGCCTGCCAGCGCGCCACAATCGCGCGCGCGAATTCCGTATCGTCGGAGACGATCAGGACGCCAAATGCATTCACTTGTCCCCCAATATGCCGAACTCAGGGATGCAACTTCTCTGCTTCCTCGAGAACGGAGAGCAGACGTTTCGTGCTGATGCCGAGATTGACGGCGGCTTCCGTATTCTTTGAGCGCTTGGCGGCTTCCACGCGGCCCTGGAAGTAGGACGCTTCCGTGCGGGCAAGATTGATGGAGGAAGCCAACTCGGCGAAATTGCCGGAGCGCTTCCGCTCGTCCATGGCGACGGAGAGGAGCGCGCGAGCGACGACGGCGCGGCGAAGGTCCTCCGCTTCCTGGTCTCCTTCGCTCACGAATGCGGCCACTTCCCAGGACGACAGCAGAACTTTAGTATCGCGAAGAACAACGGTGGACATCGAGCGGCCGCGGGACGGCGGTGCAGCAATCAGTTGCTCCCAGATCGCTTCGAGGCACTTTTCTGCTTCCAGCGCGTTTTCGCCAGGAACTTCCGGCAAATTGCTCTCGGGCGCTTTCGTGCTCGATTCCTGCGCTATGGATGCGGACGGAGCCGCGGGAGTCGCCTTCTCTGGAGAAGTTGTAAAGAAGTCGGCCGCACCGGGAAATGACGGCGCTGCAGGAACGGTCGCTTGCGTGAGGGATTTCAGTGCCGCGGCCGCAGTTGGATCCGGCGCAAAGAACGATTCAAAGCGGGGGTCGGAACTTGCCGGCAGGAAGCGGGTGACGGCATCCTCCAAATCCGCGCGGAGCGCCAGCAATTGCTCAAAAGCCCGCGAAACGGAACTTTCCGTGTAGTCCTTGTGAAAGGGTTGACGCCAGTTTTCCGCGTAATACCGGAGCTGCGAGGTGGACTCCGCGGCCGAGAAACCCGCACTACGGCAATCGATGGTCTTCACACCGGCGGATTCCAGATCTCCGATTGCGTGAATGACCGCGGCCAGATCCGCATGCAGCAATCGGATGAACGCCCTGCGAAGAAGAAAATTGAATCGGCAGAAGGCCACGAGCGCCGCCGGATCGTAGAACATACTGCCCGCGGATTCCTTGAGCATGCGGCCTTTTTCCAAAACGCCCTGTTCCAGAAGATCGCGGAGGCTCAGGCACGAATCCACCGCCGTCAGCATCGTATCGAGCGGCTCGCACCACTCGAGCGGAGTCGCGTCGGCCTCGACAAGCACAGGTTGGAGAACTTTCGCGACGTCGGCCAGCCCGATCTCGCTGCGGTAAAGCTCCTCCGGAGCGCACAGCGCGAAGTACTGGACGAGAAGAAGGTCAATCTTGTCGCGGTCGAAGTTGGTCTTTTCCGCCTTGCGAAGCTGGCGATGGATAAACGCGCGCAGAGCATCGGCGCTGGCGTTCAGAGTTTCCGAGGGAAGCTGGCGAATTTGGTACGCCCGGACGGTTTCGTCGACGCCATCGAACCACTTCAGGTCTTTATCAAAGGTTTCGCGCGTGGGGCGTGATGGCGGAAGTACCCCGGGCGGGTGCGGCAATGGCGTGATCTTGAATTGAGTCGCAAGCGCGGCATAGAGCGGGTAGGCCAGCAAAGCTTCGGCCCAAATGGCCGCGTAATCCTGTGGCCCGGCGGAGAATGACGACGCGAGATTGATGGGTATCGGAGTCTTTGTGGTCATGGCTTGATGATCCAGTTGCCGACTTGGCCGGTAAATCGCGCGGCGACGGCCTTGCGCCCCTCGTGGTAGCGGACGGCGACGACGGTCGCCTGCGCGTCGAGCGATCCGTCTGAATTCGACAAGCGAATGCGATCTTCAAATTCCAGCGGAAGGTTGGAACCAAAGAGAACCTCCGCCGGTGTCCCGAACTCGATGACGGTCTGTTCGCGAAATTGCGGGCGAGCGCCGCTGGCGGATACGACTTCGACGGGTATTCGAACCGGCGTGGCGCTCGGAAATAGCTGGGCGAGCCTCTCCACGCATGAGGGCGCCGAAAAAACCGGCGCAACTTCCGTTTCAAACGGCACAGCCCCCTCGATCCTTCCGCCTCTTCCGGCGTCGCGGCTTCAAACGCAATACGACGCGACAATCCGGCACGCACCCCTCGCGACGGCGAACGCAAAGTAATTCACGGCGAGGAATGCACGAACAAAGCCAAAGGCCCGAAATGGGAGTGTGGAATTTAAGTGACTGAAATGCCGGGAGTTCCCGAGCCGTGACACGCCGAAAATCTCAGTCGTGTCTCAGGCTGACACGAATTCGTCTCAACCTCTCGACGTGTGAGCTGAGAGGATTATCCCGCGAGGCTCGCCACTTCAGGCTCCTTTTCCTTTTGCGACGGCCGGAGCGGAATCTGATAGCGCTTGAGCTTGCGGTAGAGAGTGGCGCGGCTGATGCCGAGCATTTTTCCTGTGAGCGCCTTATCTCCACCCGCCTGTTCGAAGACGCGCAGAATGGTCATGCGCTCAAGATCAGCGAGCGCCGTCGTCGAGAGCGAGGATGCGTCAGACGCGGTCGAGACACTCTCGCGCGAGGCTTGAATGGCGGGAGGAAGGTCTATCGCGTCTATCGTTTGGTGATCGCCGAGAGCGACCGCGCGGGCGATGCAATTCTCAAGCTCGCGGACGTTGCCCGGCCAATCGTACTGCAAGAATCCTTTCATCGCTGCGGGCGTAATCTGAATGTTCTCGCCAGGCGCGTAGCGGTCGAGGAAAAAATGCACAAGTTGCGGAATATCCGAGCGGCGATCGCGCAAGCTCGGCAGATGCACGGCGACGACATTCAAGCGGAAAAACAGGTCCTTGCGGAAAGCCCCCGTGCGATAAGCCGCCTCGAGATCGCGGTTCGTCGCCGCGATGACACGCACGTCCACGGGAATTTTCTCATTGCTGCCGACCGGCCGGACTTCCTTTTCCTGCAGGACGCGCAGTAATTTGGCCTGCAGTTCAAGCGGGAGTTCGCCAATCTCGTCAAGGAAGATCGTGCCTCCATCGGCCGCCTGAAAGAGACCCGATTTTGCTTTCAACGCTCCGGTGAACGAGCCCTTCTCGTGGCCGAAGAGCTCGCTTTCCATTAATGTCGGAACGAGCGATCCGCAATCCACGGCGATGAATGGCATTTGCGCCAGCGGGCCGCCGAAATGGATTGCGCGCGCAGCAAGCTCCTTTCCCGTTCCGCTCTCTCCGGTTATCAGCACCGGCGTGCGCGTCTCCTTGAGCCGTGAAATCATGCGCAACACGTCTTGAATCTTCGGCGATGCCCCAACGAGACCGTGGAAATTTTCTCCCGCGTCCACGCGCTCCCGCAGAAACTGATTCTCGGCGACGAGGCGCACCTTCTCCGCCATGCGTTGCAGAAGCTGGCGGAGCTTTTCGACCCGGAACGGCTTTTCGATGTAGTCGTAGGCGCCGAGCCGCATCGCCTCGACCGCGGATTCGATCGAACCGTGTCCGGTCATTATGGCGACTTCGGCGCGCGGGAATAGTTCTTTGCTCTTGCGAAGCAAATCCGTTCCGGAAAGCGTTGGAAGCTTTAGATCCGTGACCACGAGGTCGGGCGGAGCGGAATCAAAGGATTCAAGCGCCGCTTCGGCCGAGGCAGCCTCCGAACAATCGAGACCAAGGCCTTGACCGACCGTAATGCACAGGCGGCGGATGCTTTGTTCGTCGTCCACAATCAGGAATCGGAGTCGGAGTTCGGGTTTCATGGCTTTCCAATCGTTTTCTCGACCGCGGCCAAAAGGTCGTGGACGCGGAAGGGTTTTGTAACGCACGGTGTTCCGGAACGCGCAAGAAGCGTGAGCGTTTCGTCGCTCGCCGTGTCGCCGGTTATAAAAACGATCCGCGAGGCCATCTCGGGCCGATGGCGCGCGAGCCAGTCGTGAACGTCGGCGCCCGTGATCCCTCCTGGCGTGCGGAAATCGGATACCACTCCCGCGAAATCATGCAGGGCAAGCGACTGGAGGCCGTCGGCCGCAGAGGCGCAGTGGACAACGTCATACCCGCGCCGTTCCAGCGCAATGCGGAGAAACGCGGAGACGGACGGCTCGTCTTCAATTAGCAGGATTCGCGAGCGGGACTGGACGCTTTCCGGGGCGCGCGCGCTCACGAAAGCGCCTCGTGCGCCTTTTCCACGGTCGGCGTCGCGACGGGCAAGCAGACTTTAAACGTGCAGCCTGGGCCGTCATCGTTGTTGTGGACCGCGATTTCACCGCCATGGGCGCGAACGATTCCGTAGCAAATGCTCAATCCAAGCCCGGTTCCCTTCCCCACTCCCTTCGTCGTGAAGAACGGGTCGAAAATCCGGTCGGGCTGGGCGATGCCGGGTCCGTTGTCGCGAAAGCTGATTTCGAGCACAGACCCGCTCAATTCCGCGGAGATCGCGATCTTTCCGGAACGCCGCGTTTCCTGCACTGCGTCGTAAGCGTTGTTCAGAATGTTCAAAAACACTTGCTGCAACTGATGGGGATCTCCCACAACCAGCGGCAGATCGTCGCCATACAGCTCGCGGATTTCCACACCGTGATTCGAAAAATCGTAGGCGCGAAGCTTCAACGTCTGGCGGAGGATGTCGCTGACCTGGATCGGCTCGCGCTGCGGCGGCATCTGCCGCGCAAAGCTCAGCAGGTTCTGAACGATCAGCCGCGTGCGCTGGGCTTCCTGCAAGATGACGCGCAGATCGTCCTTGGTGCCTTCCGGCACTTCCGAATTCTCCAACAGCAGATCCGTGAAGCCGACGATGGCGGCGAGCGGATTATTGACTTCGTGAGCGACGCCGGATACCAACTGGCCGAGCGCCGCCATTTTTTCCGTGTGCATCAGGCGTGATTGCAGGTCGGCTGCATCCGTGATGTCGGTCATCACCACGACGATGCTGATAATTTCGCCCTGGTCGTCGCGCATCGGGCTCAGGCTCACGGAGAACTGACGCGTCACCCCGCCTGCCCCGGCGAGGGGAACCTCAAGGTTGTCCGCGGGCGTGCCTTCCAGCGCGCGTCTCAGTGCTTCCACAAAGAGCGGGCGCCGTGCGAGGGGAATTTTGTCGGCCAGGGGAAGGCCGAGGAGGTCGTCTTCCGTGTGGCCGGCTTCAAAACACCGCCGGTTTGCATAACTGACGAGCCCGGCCGTGTCGAGCACGAGGATCATGCTCTGCGTGTTGTTCAGTATGTTTTTGTTGAAATCGCGCTCGCGACGGAATCGGCGCTCGGCCTCGCGGCGGTCGGTGATGTCTTTCAAGACGTGGATCGTCCGCGCGCCCTCTTCTCCTCGGGCCGGAATTCGAGATGCGGAAACGAGAAAGTATCTTTCTCCCGCTTCATGGACAAACTCTTCTCGCTCCGATTCGGGAGCGCGGCAAAAGGGACACCCGCCGGCCGGCGACCGGGCGCCGAAGATCTCAAGCGAGTCCATGGGCCTGCCGCCTACGCCGGCCACTCGCAGGCTCAAATGCTCCGCGAGCGCGCGATTCAGTCGGACCACTCGGTTTTCCGAGTCGTGCACGACGATGTAATCCGTGATCGCATCGAAGTCCTCCACCCATTGCCGCCTGGACTGCTCAATCCGCGAAAAGAGCCGCGCATTTTCCTGCGTGACCGCCGCATGGCTGACCAGTGCTTCCAGGAGTTGAACTTCAATCGAGGTAAGCTCGCCCGGCAGATCAATCAAGGCGAGGAGTCCGAGGACGGAGTCGTCGCTGGCTTTCAATTTCGCGACGAGGAGCGTCCTCCACGCCAAAGCATCGGCCGCCTCTCGCCCCAGAATCGCCGCGGCGGGAACCGTGCGCAGGCCAAGCGAAGGAGCGAAGGCTTGCTGAGACAATCCGCGGGCTGCGGCTGCTTTCGTTGCGGCATCCCAACGATGCGCCGCTCCGGTCAGAGATGCGATTTGCCAGGTGGTGCCGGACGGTTGAACGAAAGCGGCACCTCTGGACCCGAACAACTCTGTGGCACGAGTCGTAAGACGCTGAGCGAACTCCGCAGGAGCGAGCGACGGATTGATCTCGAGTGTCGCCGCTGAGAAAAGGGCGAGGAGCGTCTCAAATGAGTCATCGAGACGCGAAACTTCGGCACGATTTGGCTTTACAGCACGCATGGAGGTCAAGGGGCCTGCGCGCAAAACAGTTCTTTCATGAAAACGGTACGGTCGAATCTCAACTTGAGTCAATCGAAGCGGCGACGATGGTGCCGAAAGGAATACTCAGGAGGCGTCGCAAGCTGAGACGCGACGTGACGCGCGACAAGTCGTTTGAGACAGACTCCAGTCCGTCCTCGGGATGTGAACGTTCAGTGAAGCTTCCGTAACCCAATCTCTCTCAGCCATTTACTGCAACTTCGAACCGCTCTGCGCAGTCCTCCCCAGCACCCAAACGACATGGCATTGACCGTGCAAACTCTTCGGCGGGGTTGTTTCGCCATTTCAGGGGAGGGCCAGGAAATGAAATTTGGCAAAGGATGGGCAAGAGCGCTCGTCGCGCTGTCGCTGCTTCTGGGAGCGGCAACAGTGCTGCCGCCGAAAGCCTCGGCGCAGGACACGACGGTGGATTCGGCCAAGCGCAAAGTCCGCTCGAAGGTAGTTCCGGAATATCCGGCACTCGCCAGGCAACTCAACGTCACCGGGAAAGTAAAGATTGAGGCGACGATCGCTGCCGATGGCCACGTCAGCGCCACGAAGCCGGTGGGAGGTAGTCCGCTGCTGGTGAGCGCGGCCACCGAAGCTCTCAAGAAATGGCGCTTTGAGCCGGCTGCAAAGGATTCGACCGAAGTCATTGAATTCGATTTTGGCAATCAGAACTGACGGGGACTTACCGCGGGGGATGATTCGAAGTGCGGGCGGGGGAGGCGTGGCAAATGACGATTAGCAAGCAGCTCAATCTGGGTTTCGGCGCGATTCTGGCGACGATGTTCGCGCTGCTCATTATCAACCTGTTCACGATGTTCCGCGAGAGCGACACGAGGGCCGCCGTAAAGGCCCACATCCAGGACTTCCAGACGATTGAGGACGTCCGGATTCAAATGATGCAGAACCGCCTGAGCCTGGCGAATTATCTCCTCAGCGGCGACCTCCGTGATGAAGACAAAACGAATCACGGCATGAACGACCTGCTCGATCAGGTGAGGCTCCAGGAAGGAAGAGCGTCGGACCAGAAGTTCCGCAACGACCTTTCGCAAGTCGAGGAAACCGAGCGCAACTGGTCTGAGAATTTTGCCAAGCCGATGATCGCGAAGCGTCATCAAGTGGACGCCGGCGACATCACTGTCTCGGACCTCCAAATTTTCTATCTCCAGCACGACCCCGCTTCCTGGACCAATAAATCGCTTGCCGTCCTTGAGGAAGCAAACAAGGGAGTCCGGGGGGAGTTAGAGGAGTCTATTGATTCCGCCGATGCAGCCGCAAAGTGGAGCACGGCCATCACGACCGTCGGAACGATTTTGGGGATACTCTTTGGCGCATTCATCGCCTACAAGACGGCTTCCTCCATCCGCACGCCGCTCTATCACCTGATCGAAGTCGCCAGAAAGATCGGAGAGAGCGGCGACCTCGACCAAACCATCGACATTCACCGCGACGACGAGGTCGGAGTCTTGGCTACGAATTTCAGCAAGATGGTGGTCCACTTGAGGGAAATGGCGGAAGTTTCGGCGGCAATTGCCGAAGGCCAGCTTCAGGTCTCCGTCCATCCGCGCTCTCCGCAGGACACGATGGCCAGGGCATTCTCTCGCATGACTCAGGGTCTGCGCGAAATCGTGCGGCAAGTCCGAGACAGCGCTTCGCAGGTCGCCAGCGGCGCAGGCCAGATGGCCACTGCCTCCGACGAATCCGCCAAGGTCAGCGTGCAAGCCGCCTCGGCCATTGATGAAGTGACCAGCACCATGCACGAGATGAGCATCAACGTGCAGAATGTCGTGAAGAACACGCAGGTGCAGGCCTCGAGCGTCGCGGAAACATCCGCCTCCATCGACCAGATGGTTACCTCAATTCAGCGCGTGGCCGACACCGCGAAGCTGCTCGTCGACATTTCTCACCGGTCCCGCGAGGAAGTCCAAACCGGCTCCGTGACGATGGAAAAGGCCAGCCAGGGCCTCAGCCGCACCAGCCACGCCATTCAGGCCTCCGCGGAGATCATTGACGTGCTCGGCCGGCGAGCCGACGACATCGGCAAAATCATCGAAGTCATCGACGATCTCGCCGAACAAACCAACTTGCTCGCTCTCAATGCGGCGATTGAGGCCGCACGCGCCGGGGAACACGGCCTCGGATTCGCCGTGGTCGCCGAAGAAGTCCGGAAGCTTGCCGAAAAATCCACGCAGTCCACGAAGGAAATCTCCGAGCTCATCCAGGGCATCCAGAAGGAGGCCCGCGAAGCCGTCGAGAACATGGAGAAGAGCACTTCGATGGTCCAGGAAGGCCTCCTGCTCAATAAGGATCTCAGCCTCGCGCTCGAAAAGATTTCCGACGTGGTTTCGGAAGTCTATAAATTCTCGCAGGAAATCGGCGCCGCCACCATGGAGCAGTCCAGCGGCTCTTCTCAAATCGCCAAAGCCACGAATCGCCTCACGGAAATCACGCAGGAGATCACCTCTTCCGTCGAAGAGCAGGCTTCCGGCGCCCAGGCCGTTGTCCGTGCGATGGAAAAAATGCGCGAGCTGGTTCAGCAGTCTACCTCCAGCTCGACGCAGCTCGCCGCCGCCGCCGAGCAGATGACCAAGCTCTCTCGCGCGCTGGTGGATTCGATGGATCGGTTCGTTCTCGACGAAGCCATCGGCGACTCGCGCCGCCTCGGCGGCAGAAGGTCGCTCGGCTCCAGCGAGCGCGGTTTCGGCTCGCAGGAGTTTGCCGAATTGGTTCGCTCCTAGGGAACCTCGCGGAGCCATGGACAAAGAACAACAGATCGTCGGGTTGCGCATTGGACGCGAGACGTTCGGGCTGCCGATCTCCATCGTTCGCGAGATCGTGCGCGTCCCGGAAATCACTTCCGTCCCCAATGCTCCGGACTACATCGAAGGCGTGATCAACCTCCGCGGCCGGATCATCCCCGTCGTGGACCTTCGCAAACGCTTCGGCGAAACAGTCCCCGAACCGAGCAAGAAGAACCGCATTGTCGTGGCCGAGGTTGAAGGCCGGATGATCGGCCTCCTCGTCAATTCGGCATCGGAAGTTCTTCGCCTCCCCCCTTCCCAGATCGAAGCGCCGAACAACGTCTTTCGCGAAGGCGAGCTCGACTACATCACCGGGGTGGGCAAGCTGAACGGCCGGCTGGTGATTCTCCTCGACCTAAGCCGCATCCTTCATCGCGGCGAACTCGGGCAATTCCAGGAAGTGGCGGAACACGTCGCGGTTCCCGCCGGAAGCGCCGCGCGTGAGCTCTAGGCCGAACGCAGCAACACACACGACGGGGGACGAATGTCCACACTGACCACGCAGGTCCCGCTCACCGAAGCGGAACTCAAGCTCCTCCAGACTCTCGTCTATCAGGAATGCGGGATGTACTTCGACGAGCGGCGCACGCATTTTCTTCGCGACCGTTTGCAGCGCCGTTTGAAGGCCTGCCAGCTCGACTCCTTCTACAGCTATTACCGCCTTTTGACCAGCCGGGAAGGCAAGCAGGAACTTTCCGCCTTGCTCGAAAACTTGACTGTCAATGAAACCAGTTTCTTCCGCATTCGCCCGCAGTTGGAGCTGTTTCAGAAATTCGTGCTTGAGGATCTTTTGAAGCGCAAGCAGGAACGCCGCGATTGGTCGCTGCGTATCTGGAGCGCCGGATGTTCCACGGGGCAGGAGCCCTACACCTTGGCGATCCTCATTTGCGACGCCCTCGCCTATTACTACCTGCGGAACCCCTTGCCGTTTGAGATGCCGACGCCGAAACCGCTGATTCCTCCGCCCTGGAAGGTCGAGATTCTGGCGTCGGACATCAACTATTCGGCGCTCCTGACCGCTCAGCAGGGAATTTATACGGAAGCACAGATGGAAACGGTTGATTACACCTGCCGCCTCCGCTACTTCGACAAAGTCGGCGACAAATACGCCGTTAAGCCCGCGCTCAAGAATCTCGTGCAGTTCGATTTTCACAACCTCAAAACGGAATACCTGCCACAGCGCAACGACGCGATTTTTTGCCGCAATGTGATGATTTACTTCGACGAGGCCGAACAAAAGCGCCTCATCGAGAAGTTCTATCGCTGCCTCAATCCCGAGGGGTTCCTTTTCGTGGGTCACGCCGAAAGCTTGTTCGGACTCACCACCAAGTTCCACATGATTCACCAGAACAACGCGACCGTGTATCAGCGTGTCGAAGGAGCTCAGTGAGCTTGACGCCCGACGAACGCAATTCGGAGCTCCGCGAGCTCTTTTTCGAGAGCTCCGCGGAAATCCTCCAGGCGATGAACGAGGCCGGCCTTGCGCTGGAGGTTCGTCCGGGCGATCTCGAAACGCTTCGGCGCGTTCGCCGCGCGGTCCATACGCTCAAGGGCGACTCGGCCGCCTGCGGTTACCGCG
>Ga0335072_10011135_pt1 | contig 12896 bp, 9 predicted proteins | sample Lox_Sample_21_FD_206725 | JGI IMG/M metagenome (GOLD analysis project Ga0335072, IMG submission 206725) | Soil microbial communities from Loxahatchee National Wildlife Refuge, Florida, United States - Lox_Sample_2.1 | ecosystem: Environmental > Terrestrial > Soil > Wetlands | place: USA: Florida...
AGGAAGGTTCACGCACCACCCCTTCCGTCGTGGGCATCACCAAGAGCGGCGAACGTCTTGTGGGCCAGGTGGCCAAGCGGCAAGCCATCACCAACCCGGAAAACACGATTTATTCGATTAAGCGCTTTATGGGACGGCGCTTTGACGAAGTCAGCGAAGAAATGAAAATGGTCCCTTATAAAGTCGTCAAGCAGGGAGACCACGTCGCGGTCCTCGCGCAGGGCAAGGAATTCAGCCCGCCGGAGATTTCCGCGATGATTCTCCAAAAGTTGAAGACCGCGGCGGAAGACTTCCTCGGCGAAAAGGTCACCGAAGCGGTCATCACCGTCCCCGCGTACTTCAATGACGCGCAGCGCCAGGCCACGAAAGACGCCGGCAAAATCGCCGGTCTCGACGTGAAGCGCATCATCAACGAGCCCACGGCCGCCGCTTTGGCCTACGGTCTCGATAAGAAGAAAGAGGAGACCATCGCCGTTTACGACTTCGGCGGCGGCACCTTCGATATTTCGATCCTCGAAGTCGGCGAAGGTGTGATCGAAGTCAAAGCCACTAATGGCGATACGCACCTGGGTGGCGACAACATCGACCAGCGCATCGTCGATTGGCTGATCGAGGAATTCAAGCGCGACGAAGGTCTTGATCTCCACGGCAAGGGCAACGAAATGGCCCTGCAGCGTTTGCGTGACGCTGCTGAACGCGCCAAGATCGAGCTTTCCACCACGCTCGAGACCGAAATCAATCTGCCCTTCATCACGGCGGACGCAACCGGTCCGAAGCACTTGGTTAAGAAGCTCACCCGCGCGCGCCTCGAAGCCATGGTCAAAGACATCGTCGACCGTTCCGTCGATCCCTGCGAGAAGTGCATGAAGGACGCGGGCGTCGATACGAGCAAGATCAACGAAGTCGTGCTCGTAGGCGGACAGACCCGCATGCCCATGATCCAGGAGCTCGTCAAAAAGCTCTTCGGTCGCGAAGGCCACAAGGGCGTGAACCCGGACGAAGTCGTCGCGGTTGGCGCCGCGATTCAGGGCGGCGTGCTCGCCGGCGAAGTGAAAGACATTCTCCTGCTTGACGTCACCCCGCTTTCGCTCGGCGTCGAAACCCTCGGCGGCGTGATGACCGTTCTGATCCCGCGCAACACCACGATTCCGACTCGCAAATCGGAAATCTTCTCGACGGCTGCGGACAATCAGACCTCGGTCGAAATTCACGTGCTGCAGGGTGAACGTCCCGTTGCCAGCGGTAACCGCACTTTGGGAAAGTTCCAATTGGTCGGAATTCCACCCGCACCTCGCGGCTTGCCGCAGGTCGAGGTCACCTTCGACATCGACGCCAACGGTATCCTCAACGTCTCGGCCAAAGACACCGCGACCAACAAGGAGCAGAAGATCACCATCACCTCTTCGAGCGGCTTGTCCAAGGAAGAAGCCGAGCGCATGGCCAAGGAAGCCGAAGCTCACGCCTCTGAAGACAAGCAGCGCATCTCCGAAGTCGACGCGCGCAATCGCCTCGACAACATGGTCTACCAGACCGAGAAGCTGATCAAAGAAAACCGCGAGAAGCTCTCGGATGCCGACGCCAAGGCTGCCGAGGAAGCCATCGAAGAGGGCCGTCGCGCTCTCAACGAGGGCAAGCTCGATCAGCTCAACGCCGCGATCGAAAGCCTCACCAAGGCATCGCATCGCATCGCTGAGACGCTCTATAAGTCGCAGCAGGCGGCCGGCGCTTCCGCCGCTGGAAACGCCGGACCCGGCGGCCCGTCAGGCACGGCCGGTGCAGGCGGCCAGCAGAAGCCCGGCGGCCAGGGCGACGTAGTCGACGCCGAGTTCGTCGATGTCGACGATTCCAAGCGCCCGAACTAACACCAGCATCGCTGTATCTCGGATCTCCCCGGCGCTTGCCGGGGAGGCCCGAGGCCTTTTGCGTCTGATTGCCAATGGCCACAACCACGAAAACCGATTATTACGAGCTTCTCGGCGTTCCGCGCAAAGCGACCGCCAAAGAAATTCGCGCCGCCTATCGTAAACTCGCGCGCAAATACCACCCGGACCTCAATCCCGGTGACAAATCCGCCGAGGAAAAGTTCAAGCAAATCCAGGAAGCCTACGACACTCTTTCCGATACGAAAAAGCGCCAGATGTATGACCAGTTCGGCTTCAATACTCCCGGCGCCGGCGGAGTTCCTCCCGGCGGTGGCTACGGCAACGTTTCGCCGGAAGATATTCACTTCGATTTCGGCGGCTTCGATTTCGGCGGAGGCCAGGCGGGCGGCAATTCGAGCAGCTTCCGCGACCTCTTCAGCCAGTTTTTCCGCGGCGCCGGCGCGGCTCAGCAGCCCGTTCGCGAACACGAACCTGGCACCGACCTCGAATACCAGATCGATATTTCCTTTGCCGAGGCCATGCGCGGCACCGTGAAGAAACTCAGCTTTACGCGCCTCGATGTTTGCAACGTCTGCCATGGCAATGGCTTCGAACCCGGCGAAGAAAAAACTTGCCCCACCTGCGGCGGCACTGGCCGCGTCACGCAAACCAGCGGCAAGATGCGCTTCCAGGTCACCTGCTCGCGCTGCGGCGGCAGCGGCAAATTGCGCACGCTTTGCCGGAATTGCGGCGGGGAAGGCCGCGTCCAAAAAGTCGATACGCTCGACGTCCGCATTCCCCCCGGCGCGCATACCGGCTCGCGCGTCCGTGTAGCCGGCCGCGGCAATGCCGGCGTGCAAGGCGGGCCTCCCGGCGATCTCTACATCATCATGAACGTGCAGCCGCACCCGTTTTTCGATCGTCGCGGCGACGACCTTTACACGGTCGTCCCGATCACGGTCACCGAGGCTTCGCTCGGCTCCAAAGTGGAAGTGCCCACGATCGACGGCCGCTCCCAGGTCCGCATTCCGCCCGGCACGAATAGCGGCACGAAGCTTCGCTTGCGCGAAAAAGGCGCTCCCTCCGCGCGCCACCAGGGTAAGCGCGGCGACCAGATCGTCGAAGTCCAGGTTGTCGTCCCGAAGCCGGAGGACGAGCGCGTCCGCACGCTCCTGAAAGACTTAGCCAAGCTTGAGCCCGCGGACCCGCGCAGCGAAATTTTTTCCAAGGCCGCCCTGTGATGCGGGCTGGTTGCCTTGGTCTTTGTTGTCATACTGAGCCGCGCTGTTGTTTTTAGCGGCGAAGGATCTGCAGTTTGCCTTCGCCGTTGGGTTTTCGCGGCGGCCGACTTTTGGTCGGGTGCTTTTGACGTCGCCTTTGTTTATGTAGCGGCCGCCGTTGCGCGCGATTTTCGCGCGCGCTTCTCGGTGGGCAGGTGTGATTTGCAGTCGCTGTTGCAGTCGCTGTTGCACGTGAACGGAGATTCACCATGGTCGCCCGAGGTCGAAAAAAAGCCAAGGCCGGTTACATGATCAGCGCCGTAGCCGAGCTTTATAAACTTCATCCGCAGACCCTCCGCCTCTACGAACGCGTCGGCCTGCTCACGCCCTCTCGCTCGCAGGGCAATACGCGCCTTTACACCGACCAGGATCTCGAACGCCTCGAAGTGATTCTCAACCTCACCCGCGAACTGGGCGTCAATCTCGCCGGCATCGAAATCATCCTCAATATGCGCGACAAAATGGCGGATATGCAGTCGCAAATGGAAGCATTCATCAAATTCGTGCGTACCGAAGTAGCTCACAATTTCCGTGCCTCAGACGACCGCCGCTCTCGCAACGCCATCGTCCGCGCCGCCCCGCGCCACGCCATCCGCGTCGAAACAATCCGCAAAGGCTCCTCCTAAAAAGGTCTCTCGCCGCGGAGCCGAACCGAGCTCATCCGCGATCTCCTCTCCGCGTATCCGGCCTAACCTGTCATCCTGAAGGACGCGAAGCGGCCTGAAGGATCTGCGGTTCGCTGCACACGTTGCGACGAAGGACCATCAGAATAGCCAATTCCGGCCCGGAGTTACGCCCGGCCGGAGGCCGCAATAAAAAAAGCGCTTCGCGCCTAAGGAAGCTTTCCACAACCATTTTAGACTTCCACTAATCCACCGCCTTGCGCGGAATCCCCATCCTGCACTACGCTCTTTTGATGGCGCGCCCGGATTGCCCCCTGTGCAATGGCAGCGGCTGGAAGACCGTCGAGCGCCCGGAAGAATCGCAGGCCTTGGCGGCAAACGCTTCCGGCGGCTCCAGTTCATCCACCGGCGCGAAGCCCGTCTGGGCCGTCCCCTGCGACTGCACCACAGGCGATCGCACCGACCGCGCCCTCGCCAAAGCACGTGTTCCCGAGCGTTACCGCCATTGCGATTTCGCAAATTACGAAACCGACAACGAAATTGAAGGTCCCTCGCGCGCCGAGCTCGACTCCTGGAACCGCAGTCTCGCTCAAGCCAAACTCGTCGTCGAACGTTTCGCGCAGGAGTTTTCTCCGTTGCGCGAAATGCAGGCCGAGCAAGGCCTCTTGCTCATGGGCCCGTGCGGCGTAGGCAAGACGCATCTCGTGGTCGCGGCCCTGAAAGAAATCGTGCTCCGCGGCCACACCGGCCTTTTCTACGATTACCGCGAACTGCTCAAGGAAATTCAGGATAGTTACAATCCCGAAAGCCAATCCACCGAAATGGGCGTCCTCGAGCCCGTCCTCAAAACCGAACTCCTCGTCCTCGACGATCTCGGTTCCAGCAAGCCCTCGCCTTGGGCGCTCGAAACCGTCGGCCACATCCTCAATTCGCGCTACAACGAAAAGCGCGTCACCCTCCTCACCACCAATTATCTCGACGTCGATTCTGCTGCCAACGGCGCCGCCCCGTCCCGCATCTCCGGCATGCGCGCGCCCATGATTGAAGACTCCCTCACCGACCGTATCGGCAAGCGCATCCGCTCCCGCCTCTATGAAATGTGCCGCACCATCGAAATCTACGCACCCGATTACCGCAAGGAAATCCGCAACCTGAGCCGCGGCCGCGCCTTTAATTGCTAGCCGTTACGAGGCAATGGTCTCTCACGCGCTACTATCTCGTTGAAAGCCTATATAAGGGCTTCTTCACTGACGGTCAAGTCACTGGGCACAAAAGGGTTAAAAAATGGGTTGCTAGGTGCGATCCGAAGCCTTAAAATGCCTTTGGAATGGGTAAATCCTGGGGAACCTGCGACGCCCGCCCGGGTATCGTAAGCGCGCTCTAAGCGCGTCGGGCCTAGGGGCCATTCCTCTAAAAAAGATTCAAGGGACTCCAATCGGGGGTCCCTTTTTTTATGCCTTTAGTCGTTTATCTCGACGAAAGCGGCGATTTGGGTTGGAGCTTTGGAGCGCCTTTTCGCAAAGGCGGATCCAGCCGGTATCTCACGATAGCAGCACTCTGTGTGCCCTCCGAAAAGAAGCATCTCCCTAAACGGGTTATCAAGAAACTCTACGAAAAGTTCAACTGGCCAATTCATGTTGAGAAAAAATGGTCAATGATGCACCGCGATGAGCGTGCTGAATTCGCGCGCACAGCACAGGACTTCTGCCGGGCCAACGCCGACGTTCACCTTCACGCGATCACGGTCAAGAAGGAAAACGTCCAGTCACACATTCGCACGGACGCCAACAAGCTTTACAACTACATGATCAGGCTTTGCCTTTTGAACAGAATGAGGCAATACCCCGAAGTCCATATCATCCCTGATCCGCGCTCGATAAAAGTTCAGAGCGGGAATAGTCTCCCCGATTATTTGCAGACGCTGCTCTGGTTCCACGTTCCGTGTACGACCATCCTGCGAATGCAACCGCTTGAGAGCCATGAGTGCAAGGGAATTCAGTTCGCGGACATGCTCTGCGGTGCGATTCAAAGCGCATTCGAAGATGGAAATCTCGAATACCTCAACACCATCTCGCCTTGCTTGACCCACTCTCGACTCTATTTCTGATTCCTCCCAAATCACCCAAACCGCCTGATTGCCCCCCCGCCCCTGCCAGCGTAGAATTCTTTCATCCCCGTAGGTCCGCGGACATCCAATGGCTCCCGGACATCACGGCCACATGCCCATGGCGCTTACTGACAATTTCGGCCGCCAAATCACGGACCTGCGCGTCTCCATCACCGACCGCTGCAATTTCCGCTGCGTCTACTGCCGCTCGGGCGAAAACGATATTCCCGGCGCCGAACGCCTCTCTTTTGACGAGTACGGACGCCTCGTCCGTATCCTCGTCGGCATGGGAATCCGTAAAGTGCGAGTCACGGGCGGCGAACCCCTCGTTCGTCCGGGCGTCGCCGAATTTCTCGCGCGCCTGAAAGCCCTTGGCGTGAAGGATCTTTCGCTCACCACCAACGGCTTCACGCTCGCCGAACGCCTCGATAGCCTCATCGCTGCCGGTCTCGACCGCATCAACATCAGCCTCGATTCGCTCAAGCCCGACCGCTTCGAAGCCATCACCCGCACCAAGACGTTCGACCAGGTCATCGCCAGCATCGAAGCCGCGCAAGCTTCGAAGCTCCGCCCGGTGAAGGTCAATGCCGTCCTTGTCCGCGGCCTCAATGACGACGAAATCGAGGACTTCGCCCAGTTCGCGCGCGACCTCAACCTGATCATGCGTTTCATCGAATTTATGCCGCTCGACGCCGGCCACACCTGGACCCGCGATCGCGTCGTCACCGCTGCCGAAATTCATAGCCGCATCTCCGCGCGCTGGCCGCTGGTCCCGGTCGCGCACGAACGCAGCGAGACCGCTCGCCGCTACCGCTTCGAAGATGGCCGCGGCGAAATCGGTTTGGTCGCGCCGGTCTCGCAGCCCTTCTGCGGTCACTGTTCGCGCATTCGCCTCACGGCGGACGGCAAGCTCCGCACCTGTCTTTTCAGCAAGGAAGATCACGATCTGAAATTCCTGCTCCACGGCGCCGCCAGCGATGCGGACATCGAAAACGAAATTCGTGCTATCGTCGCCCAGAAGGAGAAAGGCCATCGCATCAACGAGCCCGATTTCGTGCCGCCCGCTCGTTCCATGGTTTTCATCGGCGGCTAAGCGATGTCGGAAACGTTCCAACGTTGCGCCGCGGTCTTCAGCCTGCCTGTCGTAGGCGGGCGCGGCGCTTGCGGCGCCAGGCACCAGATTGTCATCCTGAGCCGCGCATTTTGTCTTTAGCGGCGAAGGATCTGCAGTTCTCCTTTCGCTGTTGCCGTTGACCTTGTAGCGGCCGACTCGCTTTTCAGTCGGGCGCTTTTGCAGTTGAAGTTGGTTTTCGTACCGGCCGCCTTTTGGGCGGGCGTCTTTGCTTTTGACTTTCCAGCAAACCGTGCTTCTTGGGAGCTCGCGCTAAATGGCTGATGAAGAAGGTAAAATTTTCTCCCTCACCGAAGCCGAACGCCTTCGCGTCCAGCTCGAGCCGATCCTCATTGAGGCGATGGAAACGAATCGTAAACTCGCCGGCTACGACGAGCAGCTCGCCCTTCTTGCCGAACGTATCGGCCGCTCCGGCGGCCTACAGGTCCATTACGAGCGAATAGCCAAGCAGCGCGTCGAACGCAACCGCCTCCACGATGCCGTCGAAGCTGCGCTTGAGCGCATTCAGTCCACTGGCTGCATCGTCAAAGACCTCGAGGTAGGCCTGCTCGATTTTCCCGCCCGCATCGATAATCAGGAGGTTTATCTCTGTTGGAAACTGGGCGAAGATCGTATCCGGTTCTATCATCGCCAGGACGAAGGCTTTGCCGGCCGCAAGCCCCTCGATCCCCGCGATACTGGTTACCAGAGCCCCATCCAATAGTTGCCCGGCTTAGGGAAATTTCGATGTCTTGCTATTATTCTCTTGCAAATAGGGTAAAAATGTGGTAAACTCGCTTCGCAATTTTATGACGATATCGATTGAGCATTCGACGACCCTAGGGGGCCCACACGGCCCCGCGCTCAATAGCCTGGGCGAAAGTCCCACGCCAATTTCTAATCGACGCGTGTCGATTAGAAATCACCATAAATCCTTTAGCTGCAACAAAACTTCCGTTTCTAATCTACGCGTAACGCCCACTTCGCACCTTTCGCCCCTCCAGACAGAAAAGTCAAATCCTAATCGAGAAAGGGCGATTAGAAATTCGTCTAAGCCAAGCAGTTTCAGCAGATCCGCGAATTCTAATCGAGAAGAAAGGGCCTTTTTTCACTCGTGACCGAACACCGCGAAAATCGCCTCAAAGATTCCGCGAGCCCCTATCTCCGCTCCGCGGCGCATCAGCCCATTGACTGGCACGAGTGGGGCGAAGCAGCTTTCGCAAAGGCGCGGACCGAGCAAAAACCGGTCCTCCTCGATATAGGCGCGGTCTGGTGCCACTGGTGCCACGTGATCGACCGCGAAAGTTACGAAAATCCCGAAATCGCTGCCCTCATCAATAAGCTCTACGTCGCCGTCAAGGTCGATCGCGACGAACGCCCTGACGTCGACTCCCGCTATCAATCCGCCGTCAGCGCCATTTCCGGCCAAGGTGGCTGGCCGCTCACGGCCTTCCTCACCCCGGAGGGCAAACCCTTCTTCGGCGGCACTTATTTCCCCCCCGAAGACACAATGGGCCGCCCCGGTTTCAAACGCATCCTCCTCGCCGTCGCCGAAGCCTTCGAGAAACGCCGCGGCGAAATCGATAATTCCGCGCGCACGCTTGAAGAAGCCGTTGCGAAGGCGGAAATCTTTCACGGCGCGCGAGGAGAATTCGATCCTTCGGCGATCGAAAATATCGTCGAATCTTCCGTTCGACTCTTCGATCAGACGTACGGCGGCTTCGGCCACGCTCCGAAATTCCCACACCCCGCGATTCTCGATCTGCTGCTGGAGCGACAAAACTGGCCGGGCGGCGCGCCCTTACGGCCGGTGATCGAAAAATCGCTCGACGGTATGGCCAATGGCGGATTCCACGATCAGATCGGAGGCGGCTTCCACCGTTACTCGGTCGATGAGCGCTGGTGCGTTCCGCATTTCGAAAAAATGTCGTACGACAATTCTGAGCTCCTGAAAAATTATCTCCACGGTTTTCAGGCTTTCGGCAATCCCTATTATCGCGCCGTCGCCGAAGACATTATTTCCTGGGTCGGCGAAGTTTTATCGGATCAGCAGCACAGCGGTTTCTACGCCAGCCAGGATGCGGACCAAACTCTCGATGATGACGGCGATTACTTCACCTGGACGCTCGCCGAACTTCGCTCCGCGCTCTCGCCCGAAGAATCGCGGGTGATGGAGCGTTACTACGACGTCGGTGAAATCGGCGAAATGCACCACAACCGCGAAAAAAATGTTTTGTGGATCGCCCAGCCGGTCAGCGCAATCGCAGACAATCTGAGGCTCTCGGAAATGGAAGTTGCGCGGATCATTTCGCGGTCCAAATCGAAACTCTTGGCGACCCGTAGAGAACGCCGCCCCACTCCCGCCATCGACCAAACGCTCTACGTAAGCTGGAACGCAATGTTTGTCTCTGCCTATCTCGAAGCAGCAAACGTCTTGGACCGGGAAGACTGCCGCGCTTTCGCGCTGAAGACGCTCGAGCGTTTGCTCGCTGAAAGCTGGGACGAATCGCGCGGCTTCCTCCACCGAGTCGGTGGGCCGCCGCTCGACGGCTCATTGGACGATCAGATTTTCGGCGCCACAGCACTGCTCGACGCATTTGAAACGACACTCGATCCGCGCTACTTTGCGGCCGCCGAGCGCACCATGCAGCTCGCGGTAAGGCGTTTCGCCGATGCCGACAGCGGCGGTTTTTTCGATCGCGCCAACGACGCTCCGCCAATGGGGGGTCTTGAAGTTCGCAGAAAGCCGCTGCAGGATTCGCCAACGCCGGGAGCGAATTCCGTGGCCGCCATGCTTCTCGATCGCCTTTACGGATTCACTGGCGAACGCCTCTATCATCAATGGGCGGAAAAAACTCTCGAAGCCTTCGTGGGCTTGATCCCACAGTACGGTTTATTCGCTGGAACGTACGGACTCGCGGCGCTTCTGCATGTTCGCCATCCGTTGCAAGTAATCATCACGGGGGCCGCGAAAGACGCCCAAGCCCACGAATTGGAAAAGGCCGCGCACTCTGTCTATCGCTTCGGAAAAGCAGTCCTCCGCGTCACGCCGGAGCGCCTCACCTCGGGCGCGTTGCCGCGGGCCCTGAAGGAAATCTTGCCTGCTATGGACGCCGCAAAAGCCCAAGCGTATCTATGCGTTGAAACCACCTGTTTGCCGCCAGTTTCCGATCCTGCCGCCTTAAAGAGACTGCTGACCAGCACAGGCATCCCCAGCCAAGCCGCTGGAGCGAAGGCCGCTCCGGAAAAATGACGCCGGTATACATTCTTCTCCATGGAAGTGGGAGCACGCGGGAGATGATAGCGCAAGAAAAGCAAAACCCTTGTAGGACTGCCGCGTAAGCAGTTGCCTGACGCCAGGAATGTCATTACACTGTTTGCGAGGTGAACGGGCTGCCTAAGGGGTTAAGCGGCTCGGCGCCTAGCCTCAGAGTTTTGCCGGAAACGATTTGGTGTTCAAGGTTGGGCGGGATCGCCCAACGGAAGTGCCGGGGCTGGTCCGTTATGAGCAACTCCCGGTACCGTAAACACCCGATTTTTCCGCCAGCTCAGAACCCGCATCCTTGGCCCGCGGGAAACGAAAGGGTCACGCGCACACGGTGGACGAACCTCTCTCGCTCCATTCGGTGGTAGTCGCCACGCCGGAGCAGGTATCTTGCGCACTTGGGGATGAATCAGCCATCCTCAACATGAAAAACTGCGTCTATTACGGCATGAACGCCGTGGGGACACGCGTCTGGAATCTGCTAGGCGAACCGAAGAGCGTCGGGCAACTGCGAGACGTTCTGCTAGATGAGTACGAAGTTGAATCCGCCCGCTGCGAACAGGACTTGCTGCAACTCCTCGAACAGATGAGAACTGAAGGACTGATCGAGGTGCGAGGCGCAGCAGCTCTTTAACCGGACTTCAAATTCTGAGCGGCGTAGACACCGCGCGGCCGCTCTTCAATTTCGACGACGCGACTTCTGCAGATCGCGGGTGTTTACGAGTTTATGGGGACCTGGAAGAGGTTCTGGAGCCTGGACCGAAGCGACCGAAGGGTCGCCGTTGAAGCTCTCGCGTTGATCGTCGCCACGCGCGCCGCCTTGCGGATTGCCGGTTATCGCCGATGGATGTCCATTGTTTCGTTTTTTTTCCCTCCTGACCCGACTGACCAAGCGATCCAACTTTCTTCGAAGGCCTCCGAAGCGCGCGCTGTATCGAACCGTATTGCGAGGCTGAATGCCGGTGCGGCACGGCGGCTTTTCTTTCGCCCCACTTGCCTGGAGCGTTCGATCGGTTTGTGGTGGGTTTTGCGGCGGCGCGGCATCGATGCAGAGGTTCACATTGGCGGCAGAAAAGCCGGCGGACAATTCGAGGCGCACGCGTGGGTGGAGTGCGCAGGGGCCGTATTGAATGACCCCAGCGACGAATACCGGCGGTTTATTCCATTTGGCGGCGAGAACGCCATTGCTGCGAGGCAACTGCATTGAGCGGCTTCGTGGCACTTTTGCAGCGCAACGGCGCGCCCGTGGACCGCATGCTCGTGAGCGGCATGACCTCGTTTCTCTCGTTCCGTGGCCCAGATAGGCGCGGGACGAATTGTTCGGGAATTATCGGTATGGGGCACGCACTGTTGCGGACCACCCGATCTTCGGCGAATGAACAGCAGCCGATCGGTATCGAAGACCGCTGGATCGTCTCCGATGCGCGGCTGGACCAGCGCAATCAGCTTCGCGATCAGCTTTTAAGCGCGGGGCGGGATGTTGAACGAAGCGCCTGCGACGCGGAGCTGATCCTTCATGCTTATCTCGCCTGGAAAGACGATTGCGCGGAGAGACTCCGCGGAGACTTTTCCTTTGCGATCTGGGACGAGCGACTGAAGAAGGTTTTCTGCGCGCGCGATCATTTCGGGATCAAGCCTTTTTATTACGCTGCCACACGGGGCTTTTTTCTTTGCAGCAATACGCTGGATTGCGTCCGGCTGCATCCCGGCGTTTCGGACGAACTGAACGACGAAGCCGTGGCCGATTTCCTGCTTTTCGGACTGAATTGCAACAGAGAGACGACCACATTCAAAGACGTGCGGAGGCTGCCGCCGGCTCACTTCCTCAGCGTATCGGTCGCAGAGGCTCGGACGAGGCGGTATTGGTCGGTGCCGGTGGATGGCAGGATTCGCTACAAGCGAAACGAAGAGTACGTCGAGCATTTCCGCGAAAATTTGTGCCTGGCGGTGGCGGAGCGGATGGATGTGGATCGCGCTGCCATTTTTTTGAGCGGAGGGATGGACTCGGGAGCAGTGGCGGCGACGGCGCGGGAAGTCAGCAGTAAGACCGGAACCGAGCTGAAGGCCTTCACGGTCACCTACGAACAGTTGATCGGGGACCGGGAAGGCTATTTTGCCAAGCAGACCGCCGATTTCCTGAAGATTCCAATCGAGATTCTTTCAATGGATCACGTGAAGCCTTTCGGGTTCGCTGATGCAGACTTCGCGATGCCCGAGCCGCTTGATGATCCGCTCGCCGAAGGTTTATACGAGCAGTTTGGAGCCGTGGCGCAGCATGCGCGCGTGGTGCTGGATGGCGAAGGTATCGACAACCTGATGCATTTTCAGCTGACGCCTTATTTGAAGGACCTGGCGAAGCGCGGCGAATTCGCGACGTTGATTGGTGCGGCCGTAGGTTGTCTATGGAAGAAGCGAGGGCGGATGCATAGCCGGGCGGTGCGCAAAGTTGAGGCGAGGAGCAGTCTGCAGCCGCCCGAATGGATTTCTCCGGATTTCGCTCGTCGATTGCGACTTGAGGACCGGCTGACGGCCGGCCTGCTGCCGAAGGTTTCGCCCTCGCATCCGATTCTTCCCGATGGGCACGCAGCGCTCGAGTTGCCGCACTGGGCCCGGATGTTTGAAGCCTCTGACGTGGGATTCACGCGCAA
>Ga0335072_10011137_pt1 | contig 12894 bp, 8 predicted proteins | sample Lox_Sample_21_FD_206725 | JGI IMG/M metagenome (GOLD analysis project Ga0335072, IMG submission 206725) | Soil microbial communities from Loxahatchee National Wildlife Refuge, Florida, United States - Lox_Sample_2.1 | ecosystem: Environmental > Terrestrial > Soil > Wetlands | place: USA: Florida...
TCAGCTCGCGCGACGGCAGCGAGTACAGCATCCCGCCGTGCCCCATCGCGATGCCGTCGTCGACGGCGATCGTGTTGAACTCACGGGGCACCGCGCCGGCCGCCTTGACGGCGTCGGAGACGACCCGACCGACCTCTTGCAGGTGCACGTGCCCCGGCACGAACTCGGTGAAGCTGTTCGCCACCGCGATGATGGGCTTGCCGAGGTCCTCCCTGGCTACCCCCGCCGCGCGCAGCAGCGCGCGCGCTCCCGCCATGTTCCTGCCGTGCGTGACCGTGCGCGACCTCAGCGGTGGCATGCCTACTCCCTTGGAGGAAGACTTTCCTGGGAGTTCAGCCTACCGGTGTGAAGGTCCTCGTCGGTGCGACGTCAGGCAGCACGGAGCTCGCCGCGTTGTAGACCGCCTGGACCTGCTCCCTGGTCAGCCGCGGCAGGCCGCGCATCCGGCCGCGGCGCCGCAGGTACTTGCCGAGGTCCGTGCCAGTGAACACGTCGACGTCCCTGATCGTGGCGATGCCCCAGGGGATCTTCGGCCCGTAGATGGCCATCGCCGCGCGGACGGGGACGTCGAAGCCGACCGCGGTCGACAGCCGCTCGCTGGCCTGCGCCGCTTCCCACTTGGCGTGCTCGAGGCGCGGCTTCTTGTTCTCCGGGCCGTGCCACAGCTGCTTGCCGTTGTAGGTGCGGATCGGCACCCGGCGGTGCCAGCGCTCCGAGTCGATCGCGTAGACCCCGGTCGGGCCGACCACCAGGTGGTCGATGACCTCCCGGCTGTTGGGGATGGGCCGCGCGTTCAGCGCGAGGTACCCGGCGCGGCGCATCCTGGTCAGCTGCCGCCTGGTGCGCCGCTGGGCGGCGGCCGCGCTGCCGCCGGCCGCGATGTCCGCGGCCGTGCGCGAGCGGTACACCGTGTCGATGATGCCGGCCACGATGGCGAGCGAGAGCCCGACCTGCCAGTTGGCGATGATCGTGAAGGCGACGCCGACGACGATCACGACGATGACGCGGAACCGCCAGATGCGCAGCCGCACGTCGGGCGGCAGGTCGCGGACGCTGAGCCGCCGCTGGCCGCTGTCCCACGCGGGCGGGGTGACGGACACCGGCAGCTCGCTTGACGAGGTGCGGTCGGCGGCCGCGGCGCTGTCCCTCGGGGGGGTCCGCACCGGCTCCGGTCGCGAGAGCTGCTGGTTCCACTGCGGCTGCGGCAGTTCCAGGTCGGCCGTCGGAGGTTCCTCGTCGGACGGGACCTCCGTGGTCACCACGCCTTCGAGGATCGCGATCCCGTCGTCCCGCGGCCCCCCGCCGCTGACGTCGGTGGCCTCGTCGATCTCGGCGGACACGTCGTCCACGCCGGAGTCCGCGTACTGCACGACCGCCTTTGGCGCAGCTGCCCCCTGCCTTTCGTGCGCCGAACGCCGCCCGCTGGCCGGCCGCCGGGACGTCGCAGGCCGGCCGCTCACCGAGTGCCGGGTGCCGTTGACGCCGGCGTTCTGTTTTGCCCCCTTGGCCGGGTCAGCGTCAGGCGCGGGCGTCACGGTAGCCTGCACGCCATCATGGTCTGAAGTCCCGGGCAGCGTTGATGACCTGGATTTCTTGCTCCGGGGCCAAGCCATCCATCTCACCACCTCAGCGTACCGATTTAGCCGCGGCCGGGAGCCGCGCTCAGTAATCAATTGTCCCCGTAAAAGCCGGCTTTTAAAGCGGACATCAAGACCTAAAAAGTGCAGGTAACTTGCGCAGAACATTGCATGAGCGTGGTAAAACGGGCGGAATGTGGACCCGTGACAGGCGAGTAGGCCGCTGGCGATTGCGCACTGTGGCGAACGCGGCCGCCGCCGTGGTGGTGTCGGCCGCGCTGCTCGGCGTGCTCGCCTTTGGTTACGGAACGATACCGGCTCTCGGCCCCGCCCTCGACCCAGGCCGGGGCGCGTGGACGTCGGCTTCCGGCGGCCAGCCGGCCGGCTCGCAGACGCTGCACGTGCCCGGGCTGACCGCGCCGGTCTCCGTCTCGTACAGCAGCCAGGGGCTCGCCTCGATCGACGCCGCGAACACCCACGACCTGTTCTTGGCGATGGGGTATGTGCACGCGAAGTTCCGGCTGTCGGAGATGGACCTGGAGCGGCGCCTGGGGGAGGGCCGCCTCGCGCAGCTCGCCGGGCCGACCGACCTGAGCAGCGACGAGTTCGAGCTGCGGCTCGGCCTGCTGCGCACCGCCCAGACCGAATGGGCGCGCACCACCGGCCAGGTCCGTGCCGGGCTGCTGGCCTACGCCCAGGGCGTCAACGACGACATCGCCGCGGTCCGCGCGGCCGGCGACTGGCCCGCGGTGTTCAGCCTGACCGGGGCCTACCCCGCGCCGTGGACCCCGGTGGACAGCCTGGTCATCCAGGGCGTGCTGACCCAGGAGCTCGACTACACGACAGGCCCGCTCGACGAGGCGGTCCTGGCCCGGTCGCTCGGCGCGGCCCGCACCGCCGACTGGCTCCCCGTGATCGCGAAGAACGCCCAGGCACCCTATGACCCCGGACCTTACGTCAAGGCGCCGCTGACCCCGGTGCCGCCGGACGCGGCGAGCAGCGCGCCCGGCGGGTCGATCACCACAACCGCTCAGGTGAGCGCCGGGGGTGGAATACCGGGCCGTTCCGAGGATCAGGAGGCAGTGGCGACCGCGGCGGCGAGCCTGCTCGACCAGCTCAGCCAGCTGCCCGCCAACCAGATCCACCAGTACCCGGACAGCAACGCATGGGCGGCGAACGGGTCCGCGGTCGTCGGCGGAGGGGCGCTGCTCGGCGGGGACCCGCACCTGCCGCAGACGGAACCGTCGGTGTGGTACGAGGTGGCCCTGTCCGCGCCGGGGTACCAGGTGGCCGGGGTCAGCGTACCGGGGCTGCCAGGGATCCTGCTCGGGCACAACGCGAACATCGCCTGGTCGCTGACCGACACGCAGAACGCCGCGACCCGCTACTACGCCGAGAAGGTCCGCGGCGACTCCTACTACTGGGACGGCGCGTGGCGGCCGATGACCGTGGTGCACTACACGATCCCCGTGCGAGGCGGGTCGACGGTGCACCTCGCCGTGGACATCACGGTGCACGGGCCGATCATGACCCAGGTCGGGCAGAAGATGGCCGTCGACTGGATGGGCAACGTGCCGTCGGACGACGTCGAGGCGCTGTTCGCAATCAACGAGGCGACGGACTTCGCGCAGTTCCGCGCCGCGCTGACCGGCTGGCGGGCGCCGACGCAGAACTTCGTCTACGCCGACAAGGCGGGCAACATCGGCGTGATCGCGCCCGGCTACTACCCGGAGGTCGCCGCCGGGTGCCAGCCGTGGCTGCCGATGCCCGGCACCGGCGCCTGCGACGTGACGGGGGTGATCCCGGTCCAGGCGGTGCCGCAGGTGTATAACCCGCGCTCGCACCTGATCGTGACCGCCAACCAGCGGCCGGTCACGGCGGCGTACCCGTATTACATCGGCACCAGCGCCGACTTCTATGACCCCGGGTACCGCGCCGCCTATGCCTATGAGTACCTGGGGTCACACGAGCCGCTGTCGAGCTCATCGATCGCCGCCCTGCAGAACAGCGTGACCGACTCGCTCGCGTCCCGGGTGCTGCCGGCGCTGCTGACCGCGCTGGGTACCGCGTCGCTGTCTTCTTCGCAGCGTTCGGCGGTTTCTCTCCTTTCGTCCTGGAACTACGCCATGGACGCGGGGTCGGCCGCCGCGACCGTGTGGTGGACGTTCTGGGACGACTACCTGACCACCGTGTTCGAGCCGTGGTGGAAGGCGGGCAAGGTGCCCGTCGGCAAGGACGTCAACGGGCTGTCGTGGGCGCCGGGACAGGCGCCGCTCGACGAGGACCTGGAGGCGTGGACGCTGACCGATCCGTCGAACGCGGCGTTCAGCGGGCCGTCCGGGCATGGTCCTGGCAGCGCGCCGGCCGCGATGGTGGCGGCGTTCAAGCAGGCCGTCACGCACTTGTCCGCCAAGTTCGCCGGATCACCGTCGACGTGGACGTGGGGCCGGGAGCACGCACGGTCGTTCCCCTCGGTGGAGGACGCGTCGGGGCTCGGGTACGGGCCGCGCGCGGCCGGCGGCGATCCCTTCACGGAAGACGCCGCCGACGGCGGCCTCACCGCGTCGACCGGCCCGAGCTGGCGGATGATCGTGTCGTTCAACGGCGGCGCCCTGTCCTCCGCGGTCGGCGTCTACCCGGGCGGCCAGTCGGAGAACCCGGCGTCCCCGTGGTACACCAACCTGGTTCCGCTGTGGTGGAACGGGCAGTACCTGCCGCTTCCGGTGCCTGGCGAGCCGGCCGGCTCGATCAAGTGGAGTCTCGATGGCTGACCAGAGCGTCGTCAGCGCCGAGCCGCGGCCGTCCGCGGCGCGCGGCGCGCCGCCACTCGTGCTCTGGGCGGCCGCCTTCGTGGTGGTCACGGCCATCGTGGCGGCGACCGCCGAGGCGGGCGCCTGGTTCGTGCCGTTCATCGTCGGCGTTGCGGCGGGCATAGCGTCGCGGCGCTGGCGCCGGATGGTGCTGCTCGCGGTGGCCGCGGCGGTCGCGGGCTGGGCGATCCCGCTCTGGATCCTGGCGCTGCGCGGCCTCCCGTCCGGCGCGACGGCCCGCGCGATCGCCAGCCTGGCGGGCCTCCCGCCGCACGCGGCGGTCACGATAGTGGCCACCCTGCTGCTAGCGGCCCTGCAAGCCCTGGCGGGAGCGTGGCTAACCCGCGCCCTGCTGCCCCGCCCCGCCGCCCCGCACCAACCCCTTAGTGGTGTCATTCCGGGTGATATTCACCCGGAATGACACCACTAACCGAATAAACGGCCCGTGTCGACGCCGTGAAGCTTGAGGTGTCTCGTCACCTCGTGCAGCAGGCGGAGCAGTTCCCTGCGGTCGTCCTCAGGCAGCTCGTCGAACAGGGCGGCGGCTTGCCTGCCCGCGGGCAGCAGCTGCCGGGATGCCATGGCGCGCCCTGCCGGGGTGAGTGACAGGAGCGTGACGCGCCGGTCACCGGCGTGGCGCGTGCGGTGCACGAGACCTTCTCTCTCCAGCCCGCTGACGAGGACGGTCATGCTGCGCGGCGTCAGGTCGTGCGCAGCGCCCAGCGCGCTCATGCTGACCGGCTCGTTCTGTTCGAGGAGTCCCAGGAGCACTCCCGCCCGGCCGATGGTCATGCCAGGCTCGGCGCCTACGTGTGACCGCACCCACTGGCGCAGGCCCTTGGAGACAGTGCCGAAGGCGCGCATGAGCTGCTCGTTCAGCGGATCACCGTCGTTAACCATGGCAACTCTTATCAATTGATAGTATCTGCGCTGAGAACAGATTTGATTTCACCACACCTAAGGACGGCCGGGGCCATGCCCGAACGCACCCGCACGCTCGTCATGACCGGCGCCACCTCCGGGCTCGGGGCCTGCGCGCTCGCGCGCCTGACGGCCCGGCCCGGTACGCGCGCGATCATCGGAGCGCGTCCTTCCAGCACCCGCCCGGCTCTCGACGCCGTGGAGATGCTCCCGCTGGACCTGTCCTCGCTGTCGGAGGTCCGCGCATTCGCCGCCGCCGTGACCGACCGCCTGAACGGCGAGCCGATCGACATGCTGGTCCTCAACGCCGGGGCGCAGTTCCGCAGCACAGCCGCCCGCAGCGCCGAGGGCTTCGAACTCACCTTCGCGGTCAACCACCTCGCTCACTACCTGCTGGCCAGGCTCCTCCTCCCCGCGGTGGCGGACGGCGGACGGATCGTGCTGACGACCAGCGACACCCACGACCCGAAAATCTTCCGCAGGGCGCCGACCCGGCTCGAGGTCCGCCGGTGGGCGCAGGCGCCGGGTTCCCCCGCGAGCGCCTACGCCGCCTCAAAGCTCGGCAACCTGCTCACGGCCGAGGGCATCGCCGCGCTCCCCGAGACGGCCGAACGCCAGATCACCGCCATCGCCTTCAACCCCGGCCTCACCGGGGGCACGGGCCTGTCCCGCGAGTTTCCTGCAGCGCTCAGCCGGGCCATGCGCGCTCTGCGGCCCGTCTTCATCCTCCTCAGCAGGCTCAGGCCCGAGCTCTACATGAACACGCCCGAGCACGCCGGCGATGTCCTCGCCCAGCTCGCCGAGGGCACGCTGACGCCACCCCCAGGCCGGGTCTACGCCTCGCTCGTGCGGGGGCAGCTCACCTTCCCCGACCCGTCCGCGCTCGCGCAGGATCCCGCCGCGCGCGAGGAACTCTGGCAGGACAGCGCGGACCTCACCGGCCTCCCCGCCCGCTAAGCGGCGCTATGCGACGAGGCGGGCGAGCAACGGACGGTCGTGGGCCGGAAGATCGCGCATGCCGTTCCTGACGATGAGGGCCGCGTTTACCAGTGCACATGCATACGCGACCTGAGCGGCTTGGTAGTCGATTTCACCGAGCTTCGCGGCGGCAAGCCACGCCGACACCTCTGCCCAGGAGTACAGGCTCGCGCGCTGTCGCCGTACCTTTGGGGTCGGAAACCCGCCAGGCCCGCGTTCCCCGCTGATCCAGTAGCGAACCGCTGCCGGGGTGACCTTGGCCCGTTCGGCGATCTCTTCGGTGACGACCAGGTCTTCGGAGACGCTAGTGACGTTTATGCCGGCGGCCGTCACATCTTCGATCGCCGATATCACGGCCTGGATTGCGTCGTCGGCCTCGCGGGCGAACATGACAACACCGCCCCGTTCGTCAGCCTGGACGGTGGCGTCGATACCTCTCGCGCCGGTGAGGACGTCACCGAGCGCTTCGACGTGATCGTCGGTCACGGGGCCGCTGACCTCGAGGTCAAACCAGTACGTGTTCACGCGTCTCGATCCTTCTGATGCGGGCACTTCCGCAGTGCCTTCCTGATCTTCGCCGCCTCGTGCTCGGGCACCGTAGGCGTGCCGTAGATGGTCAGCGGCCGGCATCCTGTCTTTCCGCCCGGGCAATATGCCCGTGCATACGCGTGAGCCCGACTTCCAGTGGACTCGACGCGCCATCCGGCGTGGGCAAGCTCGCGCATGGCATCTAGGATCTCTTTCGCAGGCAACGTTTCCTCCACCATAACACGTGTTGTGTTCAACGCAACAGATGCCTCGCGCTGCACCTCAGCGCATGGAGCGCCCCTTGCCGGCATGCCCCCAAGTGCCGGAATGTCCTCACATTACCTGTAGACGGTGACAATTCATAACAAAGCGCAATGAGTTGACAACGGAACGTACTGGTCTCTGGACGATGACGGGCACACGGTCCAGAGAGAGGGGCCACTACACTACGCGCAGGACGAGAACTGGAGTGGAATCGTGCGCTGGTCAACCATGCACATCCCGACGCTGCGCGAGGATCCCGCGGAGGCGGGGGCGCCCAGCCACCGGCTGCTGCTGCGCGCCGGGTACATCCGCCAGCTGATGGCGGGGCACTACTCGCTGCTGCCGCTGGCGGTCCGGGTCCGGCTGAAGGTCATCGGCATCATCCGCGAGGAGATGAACCGGATCGGGGCCCAGGAGATCCTGATGCCGGTGATGCACCCGGCCGAGGTCTGGCAGCGCAGCGGCCGCTGGGAGCTGATGGGCGAGGCGATGTTCCGGCTCAAGGACCGCAAGGGGGCCGACCTCGCGCTTGGCATGACGCACGAGGAGATCGTGGCGACGCTAGCCACCGAGCTGAGCTCCTACCGGGAGCTGCCGCAGATCTGGTACCAGTTCCAGACCAAGCTGCGCGACGAGGCCCGGCCGAAGGCGGGGCTGATGCGCACCCGCGAGTTCACCATGAAGGACTCCTACAGCTTCGACGTGGACGCCGCCGGGCTGGACGAGTCGTTCGACCTGCACCGCAACGCCTACGCGCGCGCGTTCGAGCGGCTCGGCATCCCCGCGATCCCTGCCGAGGCGTCGAACGGCACGATGGGCGGGTCGGACTCGATCGAGTTCGTCTGCCCGTCGGAGACCGGCGAGGACGACATCATCGTGTGCCCGTCCGGCGACTACGCGGCGAACAGGGAGAAGGCGACGTCGGCACTGCCCGCCGTGGATCCGGTCGTTGACGACGTGGCGGCGCTGCCCGCCCCCGAGCGATTCGGCACCCCCGGCGTCCGCACGATTGAGGACCTCGCGGCCGGCTACGACGCGCCCGCGGACCGGCAGGTCAAGACCCTGGTGTACGTGCTCGACGGGAAGCTGACGCTCGTGCTGCTGCGCGGCGACCACGCCCTGGAGGAGCAGAAGCTCGTCGACGCGACCGCCGCGGTCGCGATCCGCCCAGCGGCGGCCGACGAGATCTTCGAGGCGCTCGGCGCGCACCCCGGCTCGCTCGGCGCGGTCGGCGTGTCGGCCTACCCGGTCATCGCGGACTTCGCGCTCCAGGGCCGGGCCGGCATGACGACCGGCGCCAACACCGACGACGTACACCTGCGCGGCGTGGACGTGGCGCGGGACATCGCTGTAGGGCAGTGGGCCGACCTGCGCACCGCGCAGCCGGGGGAGGCCTGCATCCACGACGGTGAGCCGCTGGAGGTCGTCAAGGCCATCGAAGTCGGGCACATCTTCAAGCTCGGCTACAAGTTCTCCAACGCGTTCGACGTGTCCGTGTCGGGACCTGACGGCAAGCCGGTCAGGCCGATCATGGGCTCGTACGGCATCGGCGTGGAGCGCGCGATGTCCGCGATCATCGAGGTACACCACGACGCCAAGGGCATCGTCTGGCCCGCGGCGGTCGCGCCGTTCGAGACTGTCGTGGTCGTCGCCCAGCAGGACGACGCCGCCGTCGCCGAGACCGGCGAGCAGGTCTACCGGCGGCTGCAGGACGCCGGCGTCGACGTGATCATCGACGACCGCCAGGTCCGGGCCGGCGTCAAGTTCAGCGACGCCGAGCTCGTCGGCATCCCGTTCCGGGTGACGATCGGCAAGCGCGGCGTGGCCGAGGGCATCGCCGAGCTCACCGACCGCGCGACGGGCGAAACCGTCAAGATCCCGCTCGACGAAATCGCCGAGCACGTCCGCAAAACGGTCACGCAGGCGATTTCGCACCAGCCCTAAATCCGTCAAAGTTCGCTGGGAACGTGTCAACCGGCGGGAGGACGATGGCAGGCGACCACGGTGGCGGGGACCAGCGGATCCATCAGGAGGGTCAGGCCAGCCGCGACTTCATCAGCGCGGCCCGCGACGTAACGATCAACCAGTACCCGCCTAGCGATGGCGCACGCAGCGGAGTCGGCGACCGCGAGGCGAGTTTCCCGCTACGGCGGTCAGCATGGGGTGATGTGCCAGCGCGTAACCCAGGCTTTACCGGGCGCGGGGAACTGCTCCGTGAGCTCCGGGAGATGCTCGTGTCCAGCGGCCGGGCGCCAGTCCAGGTGCTGCATGGCCGGGGCGGTGTCGGCAAGACCCAGATCGCGACCGAGTACGCGCACCGGTTCGGTGCCGACTACGAGGTCGTGTGGTGGATCGACGCGGAAGAGGCCAGTCTCATCGGTGCCCAGTTCGCCGCGCTAGCGGCGGAGCTTGGGCTGGCGGACGCTGACATGGACCATGACGGGATTGCCGTGCGACGGCAGATTCTGCGCGAACTGCGCGAGCGCGAGCGATGGCTGCTCATCTTCGACAATGCCGAGAAGCCAGTGGACGTGTCGGGCTGGCTGCCGGGCGGCAGCGGGCACGTGCTGATCACGTCCCGGACGCAAGCCTGGAACGAGATCGCTGTTCCGGTCGAGGTCGATGTGCTGGCTCGCTCCGAGTCTGTGGCGATCTTGCGAGACCGGGTGCACGCGATCCCGGAGCCGGAAGCCGATCAGGTGGCGGATGCACTCGGAGATTTCCCGCTCGCGGTAGTGCAGGCCGCGGCGTTTATGACCGGCACGGGCATGTCGTCCGGGGAATACGTTGGCTTGCTGGAAGACCGGGCCGCCGACATCCTCGATGAAGGCCGCCCGTCGTCGTACCCGCTGTCGATGGCGGCGGTGACACAGCTTGCCCTGGAGCGACTGCGCGACGAAGACCCAGTGGCCGCTGCCGTAGCTGCCATGTGCGCGGTTATGGCCCCGCAGGTCATCCCATCGCGCTGGTTCGCGGTAGCGTCCGCCAGCCTTCCCGCGCTGCTGCGCGAACGAGCGGACGACCCGATGGCGTGGCGGCAGACGCTGGGGCGTGTTGGCCGGAGTGAGCTGGCGCGGGTCGATCGTGACGGCCTGGTGATGCACCGAGTTACCCAGGGCATTGTCCGCGGCCACCTCACGCCAGCCGAACTGGACAGCGCTACGCAGAGTGCCGCCCTGCTACTTGCCTACGTCGCTCCTCATCTTGTCGCCATCATGAGTCCCGAGAGCTCACCTGACCATTTTTCGGATTGGGCGGGCGTGCTGGCACACGCAATCACGCTGCAGTCGCATGCAGGCGGGCATCTGTCACTCGGGTCGCCTGCGGAAACCCTGGTGAGCATCTCGGGGCATCTCCACCAATGCGAAACCGCGAGGGCACAGCACGACGTGTCTACCGCCCTATGCGGGCAGTGGAATGAATCGCTAGGCCCCGACGATCCGCATGGCGTCACCAATCTGTCTGTGCTGATATCCACCAACGGCGGGGTACAGGCGGCTCTTGCAGGAGAAGATGCCGGACGGCATCTGCACCTTCGTGCGCCCCAGGGAATTCTTGGGAGCAGTCGTCTGTCCGACGCTTTCGAGATTAGCTCGGACGACGAAGCACCCCCGAGGCTAATTAGCGAACTACTTGCCGGCCACCATCGCGGAGCGGGGGATGTGCAGGCGGCAATGGCGCTTGATCGCGACACCCTGTCGCGTCGTCAGCAGATCTTGGGGATGGATCACCCCGAAACGCTGATGGCCGCTCATCGCCTAGCGGTAGACCTCTATCTGCTTGGCGATCATCGGGGCGCCCTAGAACTGGACGTGGATACTCGTCGCAGGTTCAGCCGGGCGGTCAGCGACGGTCTTATTGACGCTGCCGACAAATCAATGGCCCGACTTCGGATGATTATCTTCCTCGGGTAGGCGTCCGCCGGATGAATGTGACAGACAGCCGCCTATAACCGGCTCGCTGTCACATTCATCCAAGGCAGGCGGTCGAGCTCGCGAAGCCCTAACACCTCTTCCCGGTCGCGGGCCTGGTTGCGCAGCGACCGCAGCACGTCGTCGCGTCCCTCGGACAGGAGCCGGCGCAGCGCCGCCGGCGGCGACCCGGCGTCGGCGTCGGCGTCGCCCAGGTACGCGTCGGTCGCCGCGACCGTCTCCGTGTCTACGGCGCACACGTGGTAGCCGGTGATGACGAAGTCCTGCGCCATCGCCGAGCTCCACTCCCGCCACACGTCGCCCACGGCGGCGAAGTACGCGGGCCGGTACGGCGAGATAAGCGCCTCCTGGTCTGGATCGACGAACCCGAGCAGCGTCGCGCGGAACATCGCGATCGTCAGCTTCCCGCCGGTCAGCGTCTCCCAGGTCTCCCGCTTCGCCTCGGCGGTCGGGACGGCCGCGCGGCAGGTGGCCGCGTGCCGCTCGCCGGCGTCGGTGGCGTCGGACGACAGCTCCGCGTCGATCTCGGCCTCGCCGAGCACACCCCGGCTGACCAGGCGGCGCAGCAGGGTCCAGCGCAGGTCGGTGTCCACGGCGAGCCCGTCGAGCACCACCGCAGAAGACAGCAGCCCCGACAACAGCTCTAGGTCGGACGCCGAGGTCGCCACCCCGGCGAACGACCGGGCGTACGCGAGCTGGTGGTCCGAGCTCGGCGCCGCCGACAGCAGCAGCGACCGCAGCGACGACGCCATCAGGGCGAGCCCCTCCGCGCGCCACGCGGGATCGGCGTACCGGCGCACCGCCAGCGATGCCTGCCGCAGCAGCGTCTGCACCACGCTGATGTCCTGCACGGAGCCGGCCCCGCCGAGCACGAGCCGCACGTAGTCCCTGGCGGCCATCTCGCCGTCCCTGGTCATGTCCCAGGCGGCGGCCCAGCACAGCGCGGCGGGCAGCGACGACTCGAACTCGCCGATGGAGGAGACCAGCGTCCGCAGCGAGTGGTCGTCCAGCCGGATCTTCGCGTAGGTCAGGTCGTCGTCGTTGACGAGCACTAGGTCGGGCCGCGACTGACCGATCAGCCCGGGCACCGGCGTCGACGGCCCCGCGATGTCGGTCTCGAAGTACGACGTCCGCCGCAGCACGCCTGACGTCCTGGAGTAAAGGCCGATCCCGACGCGGTGCGAGCGCAGCACCGGATGGGTGTCGGCGGCCTCCTGCAGAACGGCGAACGACGAGAAGCGCCCGGCCGAGTCGACGGTGTACGACGGCCGCAGCGTGTTGACGCCGGCCGTTTCCAGCCACTGGCGCGACCAGGCCGTCAGGTCGCGGCCGGAGACCGCCTCGAGCGCGGACAGCAAATCGGCGAGCGAGGCATTGCCCCAGGAATGCGCGGCGAAGTAACGCCGCACGCCGGCCAGGAAGTTGTCCCGCCCGACGTACGCGACGAGCTGCTTCAGCACGGCGGCGCCCTTGGCGTAGGTGATCCCGTCGAAGTTCACCTCGACCGCGTGGATGTCGGGGATGTCGGCGGCGATCGGGTGCGTGGACGGCAGCTGGTCCTGCCGGTAGGCCCACGCCTTGTACGCGGTGGCGAACGTGGTCCACGCGTGCCGCCACTTCGTGGCTTCCGCCTGCGCGGCGGTGCCCGCCCAGGTGGCGAACGACTCGTTCAGCCACAGGTCGTCCCACCAGCGCATCGTCACCAGGTCGCCGAACCACATGTGCGCCATCTCGTGCAGGATCGTCTCGCCGCGCGCCTCACGGGAGAAGTCGGTGACCCGCGACCTGAAGACGTAGTCCTCGAGGAAGGTGACGGCGCCGGCGTTCTCCATCGCGCCTTCCTTGAACTCGGGCACGAAGAGCTGGTCGTACTTCCCGAACGGG
>Ga0335072_10011138_pt1 | contig 12894 bp, 6 predicted proteins | sample Lox_Sample_21_FD_206725 | JGI IMG/M metagenome (GOLD analysis project Ga0335072, IMG submission 206725) | Soil microbial communities from Loxahatchee National Wildlife Refuge, Florida, United States - Lox_Sample_2.1 | ecosystem: Environmental > Terrestrial > Soil > Wetlands | place: USA: Florida...
GACGAACAGCTTCGCGACTTCCTCCGCTGTCGCCGCATCGAGCGCGCGATTGAACGCGAGGACCCCGCCGTACGCCGAAACGGGATCGCACGCCAGCGCCTTGACGTAGGCGTCGCGCAGGGAATCCTGCTCGGCCGCGCCGCAGGGATTGTTGTGTTTGATGATGGCGACGGCCGGCTGCCTGAATTCCTGCGCCAGCGCCCACGCTGAATCGAGATCGACGAGGTTGTTGTAGGAAAGCTCTTTGCCCTGGAGCTGCTTCGCGCTCGCGAGCCCGGCGACCGGACGTCCGGCCGGAACGTAGAGCGCCGCGGCCTGGTGCGGATTTTCGCCGTAACGCATCGACTGGCGGCGTTCGAGCGGGATGTGGATTCGCTCGGGCAATTTTTCCAGCGGCCCGATGGTGACGCCGCTGTCGGAAGCCGCCAGGCGCTCGAGTTCCGTGGCGATTTCGCCGTCGTAGCGCGCCGTCCGCGCGTAGGCCTTGCGCGCGAGCGACAGGCGCGTCGCAAGGGTCAAGTCGCGCTTCTCGCGAAGCTCCGCGGCGATTGCCGCATAATCGCCGGGATCCGTGACGACGCCGACGCTTTGAAAATTCTTCGCCGCTGAACGCACCATGGCAGGGCCGCCAATGTCGATATTCTCGATCAGCTCGTCCGCGGTCACGTCCGGTTTGGCCGCCGTCGCCGAAAACGGATACAGATTCACCACGACGAGATCGATCGGAACGATCGAATGCTCGGCCACCTGCTTGCGGTCCTCCGCCTTGCCGCGCTGATAGAGGATTCCCCCGTGAATTTTCGGATGCAGTGTCTTGACGCGGCCGCCGAGCATTTCCAGCCAGCCCGTAAGATCGGAGACGTCGCGCACCGCGATGCCTGAGTCGCGCAGAAGCTTTGCGGTGCCGCCCGTGGAGACGATTTCCGCGCCCAGCGCGGCAAGCTCGCGCGCGAACTCGACGATTCCGGCCTTGTCGTAAACGCTAATGAGCGCGCGCTCGATGGCCACCTGAAATGCCTCCTTGTCCTTGCAGGGGGAAATTCGACCGAAAGAAACCGTAAGCCAGTGTATGCGCTTGGAAGAAATTTCGGAAGCGGAGTTATGCGATCGGCGCGAAACGATTTCAGCGGGAAACGCGGGCTTTCAACCGGACGCGGCCGCCTTCGATGCCGACCGTGTATTCGACCTCGCGGCCGCCCTTGTCCTGAAGCTCTTTCGTCTTTTGCTGCACGAAGCGCTCGAAATCTTTGAGGCTCGGCGCGCTGGATTTTTCGCCGGCCTCGCCGCGAGCTTCGATGAGCTTCTCGTAAAGCGTGTAGATCTTTTCTTTTTCGTGCTCCGGGCTCGAGAGGGCCAGGGCGAATGCGGCGGGCTCTTGCGGTCGGTCTCGATGAGGGTGGTGCGCGGGGTTATCGATGGAGCCGGCGTGGGAAGCGGCGCGCGCGCCGGCCTCCAGCGCCGCCTTCTTCGCTCGCTCCGACTCGATCGCTTTGGCGGCCGCACCGAAATGGTGCTGCGCGACTCCCGTTTCCTTCTGGGTCGTCTTCTTCCGCCACATCTCCTGATATTTCGCGTAAGTCTGAGTCAAATTATTGAGACGGAAGCGCTGCGCGAAGTTGAATTCGTTGATGCGCTCATTCATGCGGCGGACGAGTGAATCGACCCGCCACTGTGTGTCCGTGGGAGGGCGTTTGCGGCCGCCGCCGAAATACTGCTCGTATTCGATCTTGAGCGTGCGAATGTCACGCTCGATCTGGTTCAAGTCCTCGTCGACGGTGGCCATAGGAGTCCGGGAAGAGGCGAGATCTAAGCGTACGGGGGCCTATGGCTTGAGTCAATCCGGGCGTCTGCGGACTTGTCTCAAAGAGAAAGGCCGGCCCCGGGGCTCGAAAAGTCGCTGGTTTCCGGCCGTTTTGAGCTGCGATTAGTTCTTGGGAGCCGCGGCTGCCGGATCCCCCGCAGGGGCGCCTGGCAGCGCGAAGGTGTACACCGTGTCCACCGCGACGATCGCCACGTACTGCTTGCCGCTCTTACCCTCGTAGGTCATAGGATCGGCGTTGGCGTTCTTGCCGAGATCCACGTCCCAGAGCTGCTTTCCGGTCTTCGAATCGATGGCACGGAAGTGGTTGTCCGGGGTCGCCCCGATAAAGACGAGGCCGCCCGCCGTCGCGATGGGGCCGGCGCTGCCCCCGCCGCCCGTGTTCTGCTTGCCGGGCGGCAGTCCGGGCGTGATTCCGATCACGGACTGCCAGGCGATCTCGCCGGTGTTCGCGTTGATGGCGTAGAGGCGGCCCCAGGGCGGTTTCTGGCAAGGCCAGGTGCCGAGCATCTTGCCATTCGCGTCTCTCATCGTCGCGGAGAAGCTGAAATAAGGCCCGGGACCGGAAACAGAGCCGCGGTCGTAGATTTGCGTCGAGCCTTCGTTGCCGCGGCCGTACACCAGGCCGGCTTTCTTCTTTTCGAGCCAGCCGATCAGCGACATATCGTGCGTCTGCACGAAGACGTATCCGGTTTCCGGGTCGACGGCCACGCCGCCCCAGTTCGTGCCGCCGGTGCCGCCCGGGAATTGAATGGTCGTAGTTGTATCGAGCGGAGCCCCGTCCGGATGGTAGAGCCACGCCGTGAAGGGCCCTTCGTTATGGAAGCTTCCGCCATTTTTCGCGAGAAGATCCCGGCAGGCCTTCGCGTGTTCGGGTGTCGTGTCTTCAGCGGTGACAATGTCCTCCGGCTCGTAGCTCATGCGCGCGAGCGGAGGAGGCTTTAGGGGAAACGGCTGCGTGGGCGAATACCACTCCCCCGGAACATCGCCCTTGGGGACGGGACGCTCTTCGACGCCGAAGACCGGCTTGCCCGTTTCGCGGTTGAGGATGAACATCAAGCCCGTCTTCCCGATGGCGATCAGCGCAGGAACATCCTTGCCGTGCTCCTTGAGATCGACGAGGCCGGGGCCAGGCGGCAGATCCTGATCCCACAAGTCATGATGGATCGTCTGGAAATACCACTTGAGCTTGCCCGTATCGGCGTCGACGGCGACCACGGAATTGCCGAAAAGATTGTCGCCCGGACGATCGCCGCCGTAGTAGTTCGGCGAGGGCCCGCCGATCGGCATGTAGAGCAGGTTGCGTTTGGCGTCGACTGTCATGTACCAGCCCCAGACGTTCGTGCCGGAGCGTCCCTTCCATCCGTCGTTCAGCCAGGTGTCGTGCCCGACTTCGCCCGGCTGCGGGACCGTATGGAAATCCCAGACGAGCGCGCCGGTTAGAATATCGATGGCGCGCGTGTCGCCCGGAGGACCGACCGGCAACTCGCCTACGCTCGCGCCGAGGAAAGCGAGATTCTTGTAGACCGTGGGAACGCCGTTGTATCCGACGGCCAGCTCGATCACGCCGGCTTTTCCAAACGTGGTAACGGGCTGTCCGGTGGCGGCGTCGAGCTCGACGACTTTGCGCCCGAAAGTAGTGAAGACAATGCGCGGGGCGTGATCCTTGTCGCCGGGCCAGTAGGCGACTCCGCGAGTCGACGGATTCGAAACGTCGTAATGCCAGATTTCTTTCCCGGTGTCGGCGTCGAGCGCCAGCACTTTGTTGAGGCCGGGAACGTACATCACGCCCCCAACGACGATCGGCGTCACTTCGAGGCCGCCGCGGCCCGAGAGCTCGTAGGACCACGCCTGCTTCAGCGTTGCGACGTTGTCGGTGTTGATTTGCGTGAGCGATGAATAGCCTTTTCCATCGAGCGAGCCTCTGTACATCGGCCAGTCGCCGGCGCTTTGCGCTTTCGCGCAAAACGAAAAAGGCGCCACGGCGAGCGCGATGGCCGCCGCCTTCAAGACAAACTTACGGAGCATATTTTTGCGTTCCCCCGGGATTGAGTATTGAACTCAGCGTGAAGGCAGCATCACTCTCGACCGGCGCGAACCGTGCCGGAAGTGAAACCGCTTCTGGTCTTCCTGGTCTTCCTGGTCTTCCTGACCTTCGTGATCTTCGGAAAGCTGTACCTGAAAAATTCCGCGAACGCTGTTGCACAGGTAGATGGCATCGGCATGAACGAGATCGTCGAGAGTGAGCACGTCCTCTTGGGCGTTGCGCCGGTTCTTCAAAATCGAGGCGCGGTAGGTGCCCGGCAAAACCCCGCACCGGATCGCGGGAGTGCGCCATAAATCGCCGTTGACGACGAAAACATTGTGAACCGCGCCTTCGGTGAGTTCGCCTCGCTCGTTGAGAAAGAGCGCGTCGTCGCATTGCGCAGCTTTCGCCGCCGCCCACTCCCGATTGTAGAGTTCGCGCCGCGTCGTCTTGTGATAAAGGAAGCGATTCGAGCTCAGCACGGTTTGCGATGCGATTCGAACCCGGCCAAAGGGAACGAAGTCGATCTCGCTGGTCTCGATCTTGACGGAACCGTCTTGCGCGAGAAGCAGCCTGACTCTGCGAGGGCCGCAGTCGAATTCGAGCGCTGCCCTCTCCAGCGCCTCGCGGACCGGCGCCTCGTCAAATCGAAAACCGAAGTATTCGGCGGAGCCGCACATGCGCGCAAGATGCTCGTCGAGCAGCCGGTACTCTCCGTCCCAGCGCATCGTTTCGAGGATCTCGAAATCGGGCGCGTCCTGCGTAAGGAAAGCTGCCTTGGACTGCGATTCCTTCCATTCCTCCGGAGCGGACGAATCGTACGTGATCCCGCCGCCCACGCCCATCAGGCCGCACCCGCCCCGCAAAGTGGCCGTGCGAATCGCCACGTTGAATTGAGCCTGCCCCGCGGCGAAATAACCGATGGAGCCGGTGTAGACACCGCGCGGCGTGGTTTCGAGTTCGGCGATGAGCTCCATCGCGCGAATTTTCGGTGCGCCTGTCACCGAACCGGAAGGAAAGAGCGCCCGGATCACCGACTCAGGCGTGGAGTCACCGTGAAGGCGTCCTTCGATGGTGGACGTCATCTGCCAGACCGAGGGGAAGCGCTCGACTTCGAACAGCCGCGTCGTTTTGACGGAGCCCGTGGCGCAGATGCGGCCCAGGTCGTTGCGCATCAGGTCGACAATCATTACGTTTTCGGCGCGATTCTTCTCGCTCGCCTGCAAAGCCCCGCCGCAACGAACGTCGTCTTCGAGCGTCAGGCCGCGATCAGCGGTCCCCTTCATGGGCTTCACCACGATGCGGTTGCCGTCGATGTGGAAGAACAACTCGGGCGAAAGCGAAACGATTTGCTCGCGCCCGGTGTTCACGAACGCGGCGTAAGGAACGGGATGGCGATGGCACAGCGCCGCGAAGAGACACCATGGGCACGACGCCGGCTCGAACGATTGACGGTAGGTGAAATTGATCTGATAGACGTCGCCTGCTGAAATCCACTCGTGGATTGCGTCCATCGCCCCGTCGAACTGATCGCGAGAAATGGCCGGCGCGAGATCGCGAACGAGTTCGCCGGAACCGTCCGCGGGGAATGAGAGTTCGCCCAGCGCCTCCGCGAAGTCGTAGAGACCGAACCAGCACAAGGGATCGTTTCGATCTCCAAGAAGGCGCGCGAGTTTCGGCTCCAGTGCGTAACCGGCTTCGTAGGAGAGAAAGCCTGCAGCTTCTCCGCCGGACTTCACATGGAGATTGATCTCGGCGAGAACTCGATCGAGCGCGGCAGGGTCGGCGGCCGACAAAATCCGCGCAGGACGCCGATACATGCGCCAGCCCGATTCTTGCCGCACTAGGACAAAACCGGGCTCGGCGGCAAATTTCGCCAAATCTCCGATGTCGATCTTCGAAGGAATAATTTGAGCGACCTTCTCTGCGGAAACGATGTCTTCCGGCGACCACGCAATGGCAACGCAGGACGACGCGGGCCATAGAAGCGCAGCGTGGCCCGCGTCGTCCCGCGCGATTCTCTTACTTCTGGCTCGTAACGGGCGCCCCGCCGGCGGTCTGATGCGTGCGCCAGCCTTCGGCATACTGCGTTCGCGCCACTTCGGCGTACGGCACGGGACTCACAACGGCGCGAATTTCCGTCTGCACGTGCCGCTCGACCGTCGGCTTCGTCGATCCGCCGCCTTCCTCGCCCCACACGAAAGTGACGTCCGTGCCGGGCTCGGCATGCTCCGGATTGAGGATCGCCAGCGTCAGCATCTTGCCTTCGTTCGAGCTGTAGCCGCACCACGTCGAGATGCCCGCGGTCTTGCCGTTCTTCAGCACCGTGTCGTAGGGCAGCGTTGAATAGACGGCCGAGGGAAAATCGAAATACTTGGCCCGGTTCGTCTTCTGGAACATCGTGCCCAGCGCGCGAGTCACGTCCTCGTCGTTGAGCGCAAGCGTCACCTTCTTGCGGTGCGGCTTGGCCGCCATCTTCTCCAAAGCCTCGCGCCCGATGAAATCGTGATCGAACTTCACGATCGGGCCGTAGCCCAGATCCCAGGGCGTCAGGTAGTAGTCTTCGATGTTGTCCGAATAGAAGCTGCCGCCGAGAGAAGCGATCGCTTCGTAGGTATTCGCGGGGAGCCATTCGCGGTACTTCTTCATCTTTTCGCCGCTATAGATCGCCGGCATCGGCGAGGGAATCCAGCCCGATTCCAGCGTGTTCGACGAATACGCGCGCGCGCCCACGAGCCGCAGGCCGAATTCTTTGCCGGCTTCGACGATCGCCGCCTTTACCGCGTCGCCTTCGTCCCAGGGACCGAAAATCTCGAGGCCAGGCTGCCCCGCCATTCCGTGCCGCAGCGCGCGGACGGAGTGCCCTGCGATCGAAATCGTCGTCATGTTGAAAAACTTCAATTCCGGCGCGGGCTTTCCGGTGACCTTCTCGATCACCTTCATCGCGTTCGGACCCTGCACCTGGAAGCGGTACACTTTGCGGACGATCGGTCCCGAGCGCGCGGCAGCTCTTTCGTCTCTCTCGCACTTCGCGTTGTACTTGCCCGTCTCGCAGTGGTATTGCACCCAGTTGTGCACGGAGGGACGGCCCACCAGATTGAAAAGGTCCTTCTCGAGGTAAAAGAGAACCACGTCCCCGATCACGTAGCCGTCATAATTGCACGGAACAAACTGCTTCGCCTTGTTGGGCTCGAATCCCTTGAAGCTGTTCACGCCAAGATCCGTCAGTAACTTCAGAGCGTCGGGGCCCTGCACGTACATGTCCGTCATATGATACGACTGGTTGAAAAGCACGCAGGTCTGCTGCCACGCACGCTGCTCGTCTCTCCAGTTCGAGTATTCGCTCAAAACGACGGGATACACGTAGGGACCCGTCTGCGAATTGCGCAGGTGCTTCACCGGGCTTCCGGCCGCCTGCAAAACTTCCTCTAGGTTCTTGTAGCCCACTGGTTGGTTCTCCTTTTGATGGAAGGAGTGCTGGTTTCGTCCGAAGCTACGATGGCCCAGAACCCCAATTCAGACGCCGTATTCAGCGACAACGACAATGAGGCGGCAATCGCCCTCAATACGATTCGGCAAGTTGTAAGCGTTGCTCAGCAGATGCCTGGGCCTTGTCGGAAGCTCAGACTCTGAACGGTGTTGCTGCAACGACTTTCTTAGCTGCGACGTCGGTGGCAACGCCACGGCCAACGACAACCGCCAATTCCCCGCGAGAGAGTATACGCGCCAAGCATATTTGTGTACAAGGGTATGCACAATACTTCGCGGGTTGCGCGAAACCCAATCGTCACGCCCGCAAGCTTCCCGGCGTGGGCGGATTCTGTTGAACGGTTCCGGATTCTTTTTCGGCAGGCTCCGAATCATCGTCATCCTCAGCCGCGGACGACCGCCAAATCCTTCGCGCCATGTTGATGCTGACCTTCGTGGTGTACGCGTGCTCGAACATCAGCGCGGCGACTCTCTCTCCCTCTCCGGTGTCGAGCGCCTGCACGATCGCGTGGTGCTGCCGGTGCGCGTACCACAGGAAATCGAACATGCGCGAGAGATCGACGCGATCGAAGGCGATGGCGTGCGCCGCCGCAAACGGAATTCGGCTGTTGCGCTCGATGGCGTCGGCGATCACCTTGCTGCCCGAGCCGTGCACGATCAGCGCGTGAAACTGTTTGTTCATTTCTCCGTAGCGATCTTCGTCCGATTCGATCAGGTGACGCTTGGCGAAAATGTCGTCGCCCTCGCGCAAACAATCGTGCAGCGACTGAATCAGACGCCGCGGCGCTCCCTGTTCGGCGAGCGTGCGCGCGGCAAGGCCCTCGAGAACGCCGCGCACGTCGATCGCGTCCATGATTTCCTGCGGCGTGAACTCGCGCACCACGAATCCGCGCGTATCGAGCTGGATGAGGATTCCCTCTTGCGCGAGGATCGGCAGCGCCTCGCGAACCGGCGTGCGCGAAACTCCCAGGCTATTCGCGAGCTCGACCTCGCGCACACGCTGGCCCGGCTGGAGTTCGCCGTGCAAGATCATTTCCCGGATTTTCACGACTACACGAGAGTTTTTGCGCAGCATCCTTTGTGTATACATAAAAGGAGGCGGTGTATGCAAGAAGATTTATTTGCAAGTGAACCGTAGCCGCGAAGCGGAGATGATCTACGCGACAAATCCCGTGCTGCGCGATTAGCAGCCCCATCGCGCAGCACGGGGTCATCGTTCGGTCTTAGAACTCCAGCTTCAGAGCAAACTGAATCTGGCGCGGCGTCACCACAGGCGACTGCGAGAACGTGGTTTGTCCGCTAGTACCGCCAGGTGCGTTGATTTCGCCAAGCACACCGGCCGTTGTCCCGCCAACGTTGAAGTGATTGACGCAGTTGAAGCACTCCGCGCGGAACTGCACGTTTAGCCGCTCGTTGATCTTCGTGTTCTTGATGACCGAGATGTCAGCGTCGAGTGTTCCAGGACCGGGAAGACTGTCTCGCTCGACGTTGCCCAGGAATCCCGGAGCGGTTTCTTCGTAACAGGAGGGGTCGAACCACTGGATGGTCCCAGTGCCCACTGTCTTGTTCACGATGTGGTTCGGATGGCACCCGGGCGCGTAGCTGTAATTTGCTTGTGTGCCCCACTGGGTGCCGAGGAATGCAGGATCGGTTGCTGTGAGGTAGTTGTTATAGACGTTCAAGGGCAAGCCGCTGTGGATGCCAACGATCGAAGTGATTTGCCAACCTTCGATCAATCGATTCCCCTTGAAGGGTAGTGAATAAAGCACGTTGGCACTGATGTTGTTGCGGATGTCGAACGTGCAGGCCCCGTAGGAGTAGGCTTGATTGTAGCGATCGACCACCAGTTGCGCGAACTCCTCGAGAGATGAGGCGAACGATCCGTCGTCGATGCAATGCGACCAAGTGTAGTTGAACTGGCCGACGAAGTTTCGGGCGAACTGGTGATTCAAGGCAACCTGCAGGGAGTTATAGGATGAGGCGCCGGTGTTGTAGGCCTGAATCATCGATCCGAACGCGCCGTTGATTCGCGGCCCGGTTTGAGCGCCGCCCGTCGGAACCGGAAATTCCACGCCGCTTCCGTAACACCCGGTCCCGGCTCCGCCCGGGGCCGTGTCATCGTTCTGGCCGGCGCCCAGGCAAGCATTGGCACTGCCGGGAATAAAGGTTATCCCTCCCCCTGAGGCGGTCGGACGGGACTTCGGGACGAGCGGCACGGCCGTGCAATCGGGGAATGTGGTGCACATCGGGGGATTGATGTCGCCCTGATTCCAAAGATGTCGATTGACGGAACCTACGTATCCAACCGATAGAACGGTGGCGGTCCACAATTGACGCTGCACGTCCAGGTTATACGTGATCTGGTACGGAGAGACACCATCGGGCTGATAGGTCACGCCCGCGAATTCGCTTGTGGCACCCGGAGGATTACATCCGGTCGAGCACAGATTCGGAAAACTCGGGAAAAAGAGGAACGAGGAGCCCGAGGGAGCCGTGTTGATAAAGTTTGACTCCCAGAGGCGGCCAGACGTGGGGTCGTCGAAGATACCCACGCCACCGCGAATCGACGTCTTGTGGTCCTTGAAGGGATCAAACGCAAATCCGAAGCGAGGCTCGAAGTTCAGCGCGTTGATGTTATGCGCAAAAACGTGCCTAACGGGCGTGAACACCGGAAGGCCCGCCGGGGGAGCAACAGGACCAACCGGAGGTAAGAACGAACCGATAAGCGTGGTCATCGGTTGATTCCCGGCGGCCCATCCAATTGGGTTGGTGTCGCCATCGTAGCGGAAGCCGAGGTTCAACGTAAGCCGCGGGGTGACTTTCCAGTCGTCCTGGATGTATGGAGCGATCGTGATTTCCCGGAAATATCGGGTCGCGTTGTTTAACGGCGGGACCGTTGGCACCGCGAAGGCGTCCAACGGCGAGCCTTGCAGCCAATATTCGCCATCGTAGTTCAGGCGACCAGTCGGGGCGAAATCACCGTAGGAAAGGAAGAGGCCGCCGTTGGAGTAGGCTGTCTGAAGATTCTGAGTTTGTATTCTGGTGACTACAACACCGATCTTCAGACTGTGAGCGCCATGAGTCCAAGTGACGTCGTCGGCGCCGCTGAACTTGTTCTGAATGATCTCATCGGGCCGATTCGGATCTGGCCCCATCGGAAAGATGATTTGTTCGAAGCCCCCATTCTGGCCGTCTTGCCGCGGCAGTTCGCCAGCTTGAGTGCTCACGAACTTCAAAGGATCGGTGGTGATCGCAGGTCCTCCGAGAGCGGTTGAGAAAGTAGACGCTCTGGACATTTCAGCTGAGGTAAGGGCAGGTTGAGCGGAGGAGTTTTCGTTGACCCGAACGAAGCCGAAGTGAACCGAGTTTACCAACGTCGCCGACGCAATATGCCTTTCCGTAATTGTAAGGAACTGGTTTCGCGTGTGATCCGTCTCTGGGAATATCTGGTACGGATCGCGCGGGTCGCCGACGTTTGCGTTGTCGAAGGTGAAGCGAGCAAAGACTGAATCGTTTTGTCCCAGCGTGTAGTCCACACGCCCCATGTAATAGTTCTCGTCGTTGGTCAGCGGCGGCTCGCCGGCGGTCTCGTAATATCCTCCCAAGTCGCAGTTGATCGACACACAGTTTCCCGGAAGGTTCGTGTTGGCGGGACCTATTGTCGGAGTAATTGGGCGGCATCCCTTGCAGAGGCTATAGAGTGCTGCGATTTCCTCGGTAGTAGTGTTAGCACCCGGAACAGCTCCGATCGAGATCCCCGGCTGCGTACTATTGACCGCAGTCGAAGGAACGCAGGTCGCCGGCGTCGGCGTAATCAGACTGCACGGAAGCATTCCCTGCACCGTGTACGGTTCGGGAAGAAAGATATCAGTTGTCGTCGCAAGGCTTTGCCGGAGGCCCTCGTAGTTCCCGAAGAAGAACAGCTTGTCCTTCTTAACAGGGCCGCCGAGATCACCGCCGAACTGATTGAGTCTGAAGGGCGGCGGACCGCTCGCCGGGTCGAGTATGTCGCGCGCATCCAGAACGTTATTCCGGAAGAACTCGTACGCACCCCCATGGAAGTCATTGGTTCCGGAGCGCGAAGTCGCGTTAATCACGGCTCCGTTACCAGCAAACTGCGCCGTGTAGGTGTTGGTTAGCACCTGAAACTCGCCGATTGCCTCGACGCCAAGCGACGTGGCTGCGTATCCCGACCCGGTGCCGTGCTCCCAGAAGTCGCGAATGTCCGTGTCGTCCAGCAAAAAGTTCTGTCCGGTCGGTCGCGAGCCGGCCACCGAATAGTTGTCCTGCATACCATAGAGTCGGCCCGTCACGGCATTGAGGCCCGCCGCAACCGTGGAGACGCCTGGCGCCAGCGTGATTAGCTGCTCGAAATTGCGGCCATTCAGTGGAAGATCGCGCATCTGCGTAGGGCTGATAAGGGTCGAAACTTCGGACGTCTGGGTTTCGACTTGGGACGCCTCACCCTCTACGTTCACTGTCTGGTTTACTTGCCCGACAGGCAGCGCGAAATCCACGACCAGCGTCGCATTGATGCTCAGCGTGATGCCGCCGTGCACCACGGTTTTGAAGCCGGACATCGAAGCCTGGACGCTGTAGGAGCCAACCTGCAGCTGCGGGATCGTGTAGCGGCCCTGAGCATCTGTCACTGTGGATTGCGTGATGTTGGTTCCGGTATTGGTGGCGTCAACTTTGGCGCCCGCAAGCACCGCACCGGAGCTATCCGTCGTCGTGCCTGAGATGGTTGCAGTCTGGGCTTGGCCCTGAGACTGCAGCACGCTAAGAAGCAAAACAGCGAAGGCAACAATCAGAAACGCGCGGACACACCGAAGCACACGAGGCCCGTTATACATTCCCCCTCCTTTTGGCTTCAACGCTCGCTAAAGGATCGGCCCACCCTGGACCGTTCGACTACGTGGGGCGGTGTTTACTACCGACAAAGGTCGATTGTCAACACCTTAAATGTATACAGTTGGTTATTTCACCTTCGCGTCAGTAGTTTTACTGATTAATTTGCCCCCTCCCCTCCCAAACTGGGAAATACTCGAAAGAATGGCTCGGCGCTGGCGACTGCGGGAAGGTTCTGCACACACTCCGGGCTATTCATGCATACAGACACTATGTAGTTGTACACATAGTTGAATCTCCACAACGAAGGTTCAACGTGATTTCCATGGAATGCGTACATATTTTTATTGACACGTACATGGGGACGTAGTAAGTAGCGCCACCATCGGGCGGGGATTGGTCACGGTCCAAATCAAGGCCGCGACCCAAGGAGAAAAACAAGATGAAGGGGACCCGAATACTACTGGTGTGTCTTGTCGCGACCGTAATGTTCGCTGCCGGGGCAACGCTCCTCTCGGCGCAAACGGCGAACACGGGCGCACTCTCCGGCACGGTGATGGACCCGTCGGGCGGCGTCATCGTCGGCGCCACCGTCACGGCCACGAATCTCGCGACCAGCCAGCAGCGCTCGGCGACGACGACGTCGACCGGCTCCTACCAGATTTCTCTTTTGCCGCCCGGAAACTATTCAGTCCACCTCGAAGCGTCCGGA
>Ga0335072_10011139_pt1 | contig 12894 bp, 12 predicted proteins | sample Lox_Sample_21_FD_206725 | JGI IMG/M metagenome (GOLD analysis project Ga0335072, IMG submission 206725) | Soil microbial communities from Loxahatchee National Wildlife Refuge, Florida, United States - Lox_Sample_2.1 | ecosystem: Environmental > Terrestrial > Soil > Wetlands | place: USA...
GACTCAACAGCACGACATGCCTGGTCGTGGAGTGATAGGTAAAGCTTTTGAAGCTGGGCGGACGTTGGATTGGGTGGAAGAGACGTCGCAAAATATGTGAAGGGCAGATCTGAGCAATCACATTAGAGGCGCCACCTCAGGAACCATATGACAAGATGATCAAAAGCACTAACCCAGTTTAGGAGATAATGCAAGTTTGTCCACCAAGGGACGCCAGTCTCCTTGCTTCAAACCAGCCATCATCGAATCAACTGGTAAGAATTGTATATGTCTATGTGGCTGACTTGCTCCGGAGTGCTCGCCAGAGTTGAAGAACGCAAAAAGCTCTTTCCCGTGGTCTCTCCATGTTTGCAAGCAAGCATATGCAACACCCAGATCGTCCTCCTCCAGCAGATGCGTTTGCTCCTTAAATTCCTTCGTGGCCAGTATGAAGTGCTCAGGAACAATCGCGAATTTATTCAGAACCAAAATGTGTGAAGTGGGGGAACCGAGGTCGGCAATGAGGAGAGCTTCTGGTGGCTGAATGAAAGGATCAATCGGTTTCTTTCCGCCCTCAACCTTTGCTGATTTGGGTTTTTGCGAGATGCCAGGGCTGTATCGTAGTTGGAACTGATTGCATACGAGTTAGCAGTGGGGTAGAGCCGCGAGCAGGGAGAATGACGGACTGGAACTCCGTTGAGGTTCAAGATAAAGACCTGTGTTGGCCAGAAGGTGAGCTCTTGCGCTTCCTTTGCAGCATTGAATTTTTCTTTCACAAGATCTGGCAGATTGCTTGGGACCAGTAACTGAGCAGCCATTCCTTGGTTGTTATTGAGATGACGTTCATTCGTTGAAAGGAAATGGATTGTGGACAGGGATTCTCGCTAAAAATTTACAGGCCACTATTAGTTCTATCTCGACTACGCGGGAACATCTTTGATCTTGCATATGGTTATGTGGATTCCGTATCACCGATCTTTTGAGTGATGCTATTGAGTAAGTATTGATATGGACGATTGGTCCGCGGCCCCCTTCTGCTATTTCCGGGCAAGGGGTTCGTGATGATCTAGGCTCGAAGCTCCGTAAGCTTCCTGTCTTCGATGCAGCTGGGAAGGTTCTTATGGCTCAGTTTATTTAAGCTCGACGGTCACAACTTCGCGATGGGCAAGCCCTGGCCTAAGCACACGACGTGGGAATTGACGTCGGAGATCGCTGGCTGCAATCGATTTCGCTAATCGTGAGGTGCTTGATGGCGCAGAGCACTTACATGGCTTTTCAGATGATCAGTCTCCGAGACCAAGCGATCAATGCTGGCATCCAACCACTTTTGCAACTCGTTAGAGTACATATCTTTTTGGAATTGGCAGCGTGATAGGCTGTACAGTAGTAGTACTAAATCGAGACGTATTGAAGCCAGAGCAGCTAGAAGCTCCGACGTTGGATTTCCATTGAGAAGCTTTATGACACTTATTAGGGGCTTAAATTGGCCGCTCCTTGTACCTTGCGGATCATGGCGTGGAATATGAGGGTCTCCCTCGTCGCCTCCCAATGTCTGTGTAAGTGCGGCGATAGAAGGCTTGCCGTTCGGGTGATCCCACGTCCCAAATCGCTTGGGTGCATCGTACATGGCCAACCAGCTTGAATGTCTCAACGCCACGATAGAAGATCGGGACAGTCCACCCACAAGACACAACGCCACAGGAGATTTGGTCACATCCGTACCGGTCCCACGTTAACTTCTGTCACATCGTACAGAGTTCTGTGCGTCGACAACGTCTGAAGTTTGTGGTACCTGCTTCATGTAAGGGAACTCATTCATAGGAACAGGTCGTATGCAAAGATAATGGCACAAAACCCCATCGATTAAGTATGGCCTAAATGCGTTTCTGCAAAACAGTTCATCCTCTCAAGTCTCGGACTAAGATGCTCTTCACACTTTCCTACCAGACAGTCTCATACTGTGTCGTTCCAACTACTGAAATTTAGTTCCTCCACATCAGCCACAGCGACATGGACCAGCATCTTTATGCAGCCCCCAGTATTGCCTTATTAACGTCTCCTCAGTGGTCTCTGGTACGTACATGTACCTGCTACCCAATCACCATATCGTCACCTGAATCTGTGACCGAAATACCCTCGTACACCTCTTAAGCCCAGTTCCCTGTGATTATAGCTTCGTCGATGCCCTGATTAGATATGTGTTGCATTCCCCTCAAAGCGTTTTGACTGCAAACGAACTACCTAAGTACTTTTTTTAGAGTACTCCATTCTTTTCGACTAGTTCCCCATTCCAGTGCGTGTAGAAATTGGCACCACATCGCTCGTCAGCAAGTTACTACCTCACTGGGTCTTCTATTGTACTGCTCTACTTTTGCTAACACTCTTGATTATGATAGAAAACCCCGATGCTGTAACGGACGTCATTGCAGTCAGTGGGAACGATGACGCCGATTGCACTATCTTCTTCATCAGAGGTGTTGGAAGCGGGGATGTTGAATATAATGGTTATTCCTCCGCAGGGCGTCTTTTCGATTGAGCGTGTTGCTCGACCAATTGACCCAGAATGCAGAATTACGTGTTTGTAGGATGTCATGTTGTATGGTTTTGGGTAGTATGGAGGTAGAAAACATTCTATTGATGGGTCTTAGTTTTCTGCAAGAGTGTGCTTTGGAGTTGGCAGAGGGCTGCTGCATTTTAAAAAATTGAGTGCATATTTTGTGATAGATAGATAAGGTACTTAAAATCGTCATCGACTTTAATTCCTGAAAAGTCTGTATCTATGCTCTTCGAAAAGAGTTGATCCCGATGTTTAGAGAGTCTCAGCCTTGCCGTCCACGATAAGATAAAGCAACTTTTTCCGGGACAGCCTCGTTATGCATGGATCTCGTCGCGAAAACTCAACACTGCAGAACATACGCGTAAGCAAAGCTGTATACTTCGCCCGTAGTACCCTGGACACAGCAACCGGTGCTATAGCACTGGCTGCAGCTGGCCTCCTTATATTCAATGTTGCAATTCTACAGGGTATGTCATCCCCTCCAACAATGTTCTACCTCTATTGCATCTCGTACCTTGAAGAAAGATCTAATATGCCACGCATTTCTCTACAGATAAAATAAGTCTTCTATTTTCAAGTGCTCTGGCGCATGCCGAGTTTCATCAGACCAGATGGCAGTAAACATGCCTTCACCAAGACCTAAGAGGGTGTTCTTTCTCCTGGCCTTTTCGACAGTATTATTCCTCATGTATCATAGATTAACGGCGCGGGAATCATGGCGAGCACTTCCACTGGAGAAGATTGGACTAGGCGATGCGAAATTTCCAGCAGAAAGTACGCAAGACGTGGAAGGGAATCCAGCTGGGCAACCTAATGATGGATATTCCGGGAATGTAGCAACAATGCAAGGAGCAGATACCTTCGAGAGCTTCCTCCCGGTTGGCGGTTTCCAGCCCGGGATTCTCAAAGATGCAGGAGCACCTTATTCCAAAATGCTTGTCATAACACGAACAACGCATGAGGACGTAACTTGGATTGCCAACGCCTTCAATAACAGCGACAGCATCGGCACAACTATCTACGTAGTCGACGACCCCTCCGCACCCTTCCACCCTCCGGAAAACAAAGGGCACGAAGTCATGGTCTACCTCACCTACATCATCGACCAATACGACAACCTATCCGACGTCAACATCTTCATGCACTCGCACCGCTATGCCTGGCACAACAACCAGCTCCACGACCTTGACGCCGTCCAAATGATAACCTACCTCTCTCCCGCCCGCGTCCAACGCGAAGGCTACGCCAACATGCGCTGCGACTGGCACCCCGGCTGCCCGTCCTGGCTGCACCCGGGCGCCGTCGAAGAGGACCGCAACAAGAAAGAAGAAGTCGAGTTCGCCGCCGCCTGGGCGGAGCTGTTCCCCGGCGATCCAGTCCCACAGGTCGTAGCGCAGCCGTGCTGTGCGCAGTTCGCCGTCTCCAGAGATCGCATCCGGGCGCTCCCAAAGAGCAAGTATGTCCGTCTAAGGGACTGGCTGTTGCGGACGCCGTTGAGGGATTCCATCTCCGGCCGCGTTTGGGAATATGTCTGGCACTTCATCTTCACGGGGCAGCATATCGTGTGTCCGAAAGAACATGTCTGCTATTGTGACGCGTATGGGATCTGTTTTGGCAGCGAAGAGGCATATAGTGCATGGTGGGACAAGATGTGGGAAAGGAGAAGATATGAAGACCAATTGAAGGACTGGAATTCCAAGGCTGATGAGATTGCGAAGGTGAAAGAGGAGGGCAGGATTGATGAGGCAAAGACGCTAATTGTTCCTGAGTTTGGACTCGATGAGGAGCTGGAAGGGAAGATTGCGGCATTGGATAAAGTGCTTAATGCTGGGAAAGCAGAAGCTATGCGGCGTGGTGAAGATCCAAGGAATAGGGCGATGGAGGCCGGGAGGGAGTGGAAAGAAGGAGATGGGTTTTAAGATCTATGTTTCTTATCTATTGACATGAGGGTCTCGCAGGAAAGAGGCCTTCATTGGCTTCTGAATGTGGCATTCTACTGTCTCATATCGCATGGGATGGCGTCACATTTTGTAGACTTGTAAAAATTGGATCTGGGTATATGAATAGAGCGATGTATTGAAGTAGAGATATATATTGATATATATAATCCGAGGTTTATAATATTACAAAACTTCTGTCCTTTGCTCTCTTAATCTCTCTGACTATGCCTACACTTTTTGATACACTGTTCGACGTTAGCGCAGCCGAGTAATATTGAGATGGAGCCTCCTCACCGGAAGTTTCGGTCTCAATTACCCTCCGGCTTACGTCCATCGTCCGAGGACTTCGTCCACGCAGCCTTAACCCAAGATGCCACCTCTATTGTGCCCACCGCTGTCAGGCATGCCATCAGAAGGAATTTGACTCTGCGACCCGCACGTCGACCTCGGAATCTGAACGCTGCGTAATATGGATATTGCAAAGCTGGGATAGCTGAACCAGGCCTGTGAGTTGGCATTCTTCCAAACCGATCGTATTTGCTGGTCTTGGTGCTGAAGAGGGCTTTCTGGGACAGTAGAGTGTTGTGGTGCCTGGGAATCGGTCTCCACGCCGTTCGCTGCATTGCCATTGCGGCCTTTGGAAGTGTTGTTGGGTGCATGATTGCTCAGGTGAGATGATAATTGGCGAGCAACTCGTAATTAAGAGTATTGGAATAAAATCTATGAAATCACTATTGCTCGAGTGGAAGGAGGAGTGAAATGTAGAGTGATGATGCAACATGAGTGTTGAAATACCCCGTGCCGTTCTGACGCGTTCCCACTCCGAAGAGTGCCTGAAGGCTAATTTGATACAAGAAACTTATTAGGCATCCATGCAGATATCAATTAGAAAGGCAGACGTGGAATGCATGTCGTAAGGGTAGCACTTGTTGGTTTCTAAACAGGGAAAGCGAGAGATTTGTTGGCCATCTGCCTTTGTGTGACATTTTGTAGTCACGTGAGCCGTAACATTGAAATGACGCAGCACAATCGATCTCGACTCTGGCTTCTTGTCCTTTAGTGTCTAGAATCCTGGATTTCGATCTCATAATCTGAGGTCGATAGCTGGTTAAGGAGTGTCTGGGGGTCCGGACTAATATCTTCCTAGAATATTCCCCACTTGACAGATTGGCAGCAACTATACCCCTCATGTCGGTGGCCATACGCAACGTCGAATCGTATCTGTAACAGAACAAGATTTGGCTCGTAGAATCACCATACATCCGAGGGATCGACCGCAAAATCTTCTCCTCGCTCCCTAACATGCTTCTTATCCTTATCCCTCTTCAACGGCTTGCGCATATCATACGCATCCTCCGCATGGACGTCCACCTTCTCCGGATCATCAACGTAATAATTCAGCACCCGCCGATACACACTGTAGCCCAGGCCCTTGTACAGAGCCTGTGCTATCTCATTGCTCTGCCGCACAAACAGGTCCACGAACCAGGCGTCGTTTTCGTCGCCTGCGCGCTCGAAACTCTGTGAGAGGATTCGGGCTAACCCGAGGCGGCGAGCGTGCGGCGCAACGGTTAGGGCAGTGATGTGGGCGTGCCAGGGGAGGTAGTGCTCGCTGAATTGGTAGTAGGAGGGCGAGGACTCGAGCTTGCCCATTACTAGAAAGGATGTTAGAAACATGGAGTAGTTTGATTTGCGGGACGTGAAGGAAGGTGAAAACTTACTATATGCATCGATTGTGCCATCTCGCCCTTCAGCGACGGTGAACAGGTTCGGCCAACGGGCGAGATACGAGAAGTAGAAATTTAAGTCGTATGTCTCGGTCAATGGGTCGAGGTTTGTGGAGTTGAATTTGAATATGTCCGTTGCCTCAAAAGGGCGGATTGAAGTCATCTTGATCTAAAAATAATGCATTCGAGTAAAAGTGTTCTCTAGAAGAGATAGTCAAGTCTAAGAGAGGGAAAATTGAGGTTTTGTACCAGAAAATGGAAGTTAGAGTAAGCTAGCCAATATATCGCGAATCACAATCACATGCGTGTCACTACTTTACACGTCGATTAAGAATTTCGAATTCTACAATACACGTACAAAAGCGACTCCTCACCAATATATTTCACTTTTGCGAGAAGTAATTTCATTAAAAGAATTGTGGCATTTTCAGACTACTATAACTTGTTGAAGTTATTATCACGCCAATCGCGGGGAACAAGGGTCATTATTAAGGAGAGTTATAGCATGGAATCAAATTGAGCCCTGCGTGTTCACGTCGAAAGAATTGACACAACAATAGTTCCTGCTGCAGAGACACTTGCAAGAGTCTCTTGAGAATAGCACGACTCCATTCAAGTGCTTTAAATATAGTTTGGACTTGAGGTTATTGATAAGGGAACAAAGGATTAAGCCTCAAGTCCCACATAAGCATCCTACGCTACGGACAGGCTACCTCTCCTACACGTTCAGAATCACGATGGCTTCCTCACCGCGAACCCCGACGCATAGTCGGCGTCCCTCAAATATTGATCTCTCCTTTGCGACAAGTTATAGTGGCGGTTCAAGTTCGCGACGGCACTCGAAAGCCTCTATCCATTCACCCTCACCCACAACACCTTTCCGCCTAAGCCATACCCGTACGAACTCGACAGGCATAGAGGGATTTGACAGCGGTGGTGGACCTGAGGCAAACGGGCTTGGGAATCTTGCTGATGAGCTCGCAGAGGCGTGGGATGACGACGAGGCAGATGAGGAGCCGGATATGAACTTCCAGGAGATGCCGGCGGAGATGGAGACTACGAGGGATAGCGGAGTTGATGTGACGGAGTCGCCGCCGAAGAAGGAGACTAAATCTGTCAACTTGACGCCGCCGACGAATAGTAAGAATCATCGGAGGCAAGGGAGTGAATATGACGGGAGTGATTATGGCGACGATTCAGATATGGATTCGCCGGGCATGCCTCCAGGACTCGTTGCAAAAATGGACATTGTCGAGAGCCTAGCGAGGCGAGGCACAGAAGCCAATGGGTCAGAGAGAGACGGAGTCGTGAAGAGAGTAGTAGAAGGATTACGAGACCTTGGCTCCCAGTCCGGAGTCGAAGGCGGTGCGGCGAGGTACCCCACCTGCTGCTTCCCAAAATCTTTGTTGCACCTACTAACACCGTACAGGCTCATCACAGCCCACACCGCAGTCTCAACACACCTCCTCCACCAAACCCGCCTCCTGCACTCCCTCACCTACCCTCTCTTCTCCCCATTAAGCGCCCCGCTCGACCCAGAATTCATAGACGACCTCCTTCCCCTCCTGCTCACGATCTCAGAATCCATGCCCCGCCCCACCTCTTCTGCCTTCACATCCATCACCGCTCTACACTCCCTAACCGCCGACCTCGTCTCCTCGCTCTCCTACCTGTCAGACACGCTGCACATGTCGCGGCAGACCACTACCACAGCGACGCGGAGACTGAAGAGCGCGCGGGAGCTAGTTGCTGAGATGCGCAGGGATGAAGAGGCCAGGGAAGAAGGGGAGAGGTGGCTGAGGAGGGGGAATTGGGGAGAGAGACTGGGCGCTAGGGAGTGTGCGGGAGTGTGCGGGGAGGTGGTCGGTGGGTTCGAGGAGGTTTGTAATGGGTGGAGGGCGAGGCTTGTTGCGCAGGCTGAGGCAATTGGGGCGTGATTATGGCTACGAAAGGTATAGGAGTAGGAGTAGGTGGATGGCATGTAGAGTTATCCTAGGCTGTGATTTCAGAAATTCTTGTATACCATGTCCTAGGGTCGAGGCGCTGGTAACCGGATTAGGTTGGGCGGGAGAGATGAATAGAAATACATCTTATGTAGTTCGGATGAGACGATAGAAGTGGTTTTAATTGATGTGCAGAGTTGTGAGTTCTGAGGCAAGTGCTTTCCTAAGGTCTTGCTCCTCTAACTGCATTATCTGGCCCCTTTCAAGCAAAGTTACCGGGTGGAGGTCTGAAACAATCTGCACAAGAAGAAATACTACTAGAATATGGGAGCACTTTGGTGGGCCTTAACAAACCATTCATAAAACATTAACTCGTTTCAATAAATGTCGGCCTTTTTTTTCATTCTTCATGTCTGGTCTTACAGTCCTTAAAACATGAATAGCTCTTCTATACAAGACCATATCGCCTTGGCATTATGCAACTAAAGGTCTTCTTAATGCCACAAAGCAGTAACTATCCAGGTCACTGGTATTTCCGCAACTATCAGACCGTCAGCATATGGCTTACTCATGATGCCTTGGAGGAACTTACATCAAGTGTCAAGGTATTTGATGAATTAGCATCCTGATCCCGATATACACCCACCAAGCTCTCGCTTCCCTGGAAAAGACCAGTCTTCAAACTGATCACAATGAACTGCATACCTGGCGCCGCATGCTCACGAATATAGTTTCGAATCTTTTCCACATTTGCATTGTCAAGTGCCGCATCAACCTCGTCGAGCACAAAAAAAGGCGATGGCTGGTAACTGTGTACTGCGAACAATAGTGCCAACGCCGCCATTGTCTTCTCACCTCCACTGAGATGCTCCATATCCCGGAAGCGTTTGAGCGGTGGCATAGCATGGTACTTAATACCGGACAAATACGGAGCATCGCTGTCCTCTATGTCGAGATACGCCTGTCCACCCAGAGGGAACGTTGCGGACCTAGTGAGATCTTTGTAAACATGGGATATCTGCTCAGATATATGTGTGAAGGCTTTATTGAAAAGATCGAAACGCTTTTGTTTGACCTCATTGAAGGCATCTCGGCTGGCTTTGGCAGCACGGCGAGCCTCTTCGAAGTCATGTTCAGTTGCTTTAAGACGAGATTCAACTGCATCGAGCCGATCGATGGCACGCATGTTAGGGTTGAGCTTCGGCGTTCAGACTTGCGATCTTCTCTTGCAATTGATCCTCGATGTGATCTTCATTGGACTGTTGGATTTTAGTGAGTGGTTCTTTAATTTGTTATTACAACATACCCCTTTCAAATCGTCGTCAAGCTCTTCAAAATCAACATCAATACCGTAATCCGTCACCGCAGCATCTGGAGGGTCGCCTTCATCGACATCCATGGCGTCCGGATCAGTATGTAGTACATTATCAACTGGGAGACTGTCCAGGCTTTTCGAGCCTTCTGCAAGAGGAATTCTGATCTGTTCCAGTTTGCAGCGTCGCAGGAGGGCGAATCGACTAGCACTACTACGTTGAGCCTCCGTCTCCTTTTCCGTGATAGCTTTGAGTGTGCTCTCGACTTTCTTACTACGCTGCTGCAACTCGGCTTTAGCTTGTGTGACCTTTTCAGTTCTCTTGGCAAGCTTCTCTTTCTGAGCCTCTAGCTGTTCGGACAATGTGGTCAGCTCAGCATTGTCGACATCTAATGCATTCTCTAATTCAGCTTTGTCAGCTTTGTATGTCTGGATATCTCGCTCCAGTCTCTCTATCTGATCTTGAAGTCGTTTCAGACGACCTTCAGTCTCTTTCAGTCGACTGTGTTCCCAGCTGAGTCTACTCTCTAACCTCTGCTTCTGCAGCAAGAAATCACTTCGCTGCTGCGACGCCTCTTGCTCCAGACTGCCTTGCTGTGCTTCATAAGCACGGATATCTGCATAGCCCAACTTCTTGCAGAATGCTGCAAATACTTCGTCCTCGACCTCCGCAACGGCATCTTGGAATTCTTTTACGTTTGCCTTAACAGCTTCGAACTCCTTTAACTTCTCGTTGTATTTGGGTTTCAATTCCTTGAGCTGACGCTTTTCGTGATCCAGATGCTTTCTCTTGCTTGCCAAGTTTTGTTCGAACGCTATAACCTCACTCTTCGCATATGCCAATTGTTGTTCAAGTCCGGTAAGATCGCTCTGAAGCATCTCTTCTGCAGCGCCTCTTCGGCTGCCTTTTGGTAGAGAATCCAGTTCCGCCATGAGTCTGTCTTTTATCTTGTTGAGATTTTGGACATCTTGCTCCTCGAACCGTCGCTTGCCGCCCTTGCCCTCAGCGCCGCGACCTCCGGTCATCAATCCAGCTTTGTGAATGACAAAACCCTCGAGAGTAACAGCTTTAACTTGGATACCCTTCTCATAGCAGATGTGCTTAGCTGTTGCGAGGTCATCACACACAAGCGAGTTGCCACAAGCATAGGACATAGCTCGTTCAAGTGAAGCGTCAAATTCAATTGTGTCAATGGTGAGCCGGGCTTTCGGTAAGCCTTTCAAGCTGGAGCTGACAGCGTTGACTTTGATATTGTCCAGAGGAATGAATGTCATTGGGCTACATCGCTGATCTTTGAGATACTGTACGCAATCTGCACCAGTTTTCTCCGTGTCCACAATGACAGAATCGAAGTCACGTCCCAGAGCCGTAATGACAGCTTCATCGAACTTCTTCTGCTTAGGCTTACAAAGTTCACCAACACGACCTCGGACGCCGGGGTAGAGGCGCTTCAAAGATGTAACCATTTCCTTAGTTCTCATTTCTTTCTCGTTCTGTCGCCGCCCATCGTCTGCTTCTTGGAGCTTCTTGAGAACTTCTTGTAGCTTTTCTTCAACCTCGGTGTGTTTTTGGTTGGTCCGCACTCGTTCAGATTGGAGACTGTTGAACTCTTTCTTCTTGCCATCGATCTCCTTGGAAATCTGCTTGACAGAGGCCTTTTTCGCATCCGTACGCTCGACGATAGACGCAACTTCCGCTTCAAGCTTGTCCACCTGTGTCTGAGACGTATCGACCTTGCCTTTGAGGCTGTTGAGGGTCACCTCATCAGTCTTTTGCTGACGTATAAGATTATCTTGCTTCGCTTGGTTGGCCGCTGTACGGCTGATGACTTCGGCTCTCAGCTTGTTGTACTCTCTAAGATCAGCTGTGCTCAGCTCTTTGCCTTGCTTTTTCATTGTCTCCTTCCATTGCGCTTCAAACTGCTTTTGTGCTTTTTCAACGATGCTAAGTTCCTTCTTAGCGCTTTCAATATCCGCCTTTTGTTGGTCCCGCTCCTCTGCAATTGTGGCAATTCTTCGTTTTATCTTCTCGATGTCATTGACTGTTTGATCAACTTTCTCGTCAATGGGAACAAGGCTGTTCTCCTTCACTTCAATCTCCTTCTCTTTGCTTTTGATGCCACGCTCAACTTTACTCACATCTTTCTGCACCTTCGCCTGGTCTTTTCGCGCTTCTTCGAGAGCTGCTTCATATTTCTGTACTCCTCGACGAAATTCCTTTAATTCATTTTGATGTGCCTGGATTTCTGCTGCGGACTCTTCCATAACCTTTTGAAAATGGAACAGCTTCCACAGGATATGGGTGACAATGGCATTATCGCGCTCATCGGCCTTATTTTGGAAGTTCTCGGCCTCTTTCTTTTGCTCCTGATATTGCTTGATCTCGGAATTGATGCCTCTACGACGATGCAGGTTATAATTCTGATTCTCGGCCGCCTGTTCTGCCTCAGCTTCTAGTCGCTCGTACTCAGCTTTGTATTCGAGACTGCCGGATATTTGCTCAATCAATCGAGTCAGATCCTTTGGCGATTGTGAAGCGATAGCCTCTACATCTCCTTGGAAAACGAGAAAATTCCGGGCCTTAATCAGGATGTTTTCCGCCTCAAGAGCTTCATTATATTGCTGAGCGGTCACTACACGATTGTTGATGCGGTATTCGCTAGCCCCTTGATTGGTGATAGTACGCTTCCACTTTTGCTCTTCTCCTATCTCATCTTCATAGACAGCCATGACCCATGCGCTCTTAGGATCATTGCGCTCTGCTCTTTGGGTTTGGATGTCCTCTTCATCTTCAGCGTGACCGTTTGCATGGCCATTGATCGCTGGCGCGTCTGCAGAGCCATCGTCATTGATCTTGGATGTCTTCAGAACTCTGCCGCGATAGACCAAGTCTTTGAGATGTGCTGAGCGCAGATGACTCGACTTGATTCCAAGGACGAAGGAAATCGCGTCCATGCTATGTGGAGAATTAGACAGGTTTCAATTCTGTGAGGATTGCTTAACACATACGAATTGGACTTTCCTGAGCCATTGGGGCCAATAATGGACGTGAAGTACGAATCACCGAAGAGAATAGTATGGTGACCTTTGTAGGACTTGAAATCTATGCAACAGTGAGCAAAGACCCGGATAGATACCAACGAACTTACTGAAGAGCTCCAGACGGATGAGCTTTCCCATCTTGACGTGATGAGTGTTGCGGGGGAGACTATTAAGACCCCACGCGCGAAGTAATGTAGAAAGTTCGCAGTAAATTGACCCAATGAGAGCTGATTCGTAGAATCAACCAACATGAAAGTAAACGCTTCAAGCGTGATAATGTCAGTACGGACAAGTCATCATCTAGTCATGCTGTTTGATATTCTATCGTTGCGGTAGGAGACGCGTTGAAGATTAAGAGAACGCGCTTGTGCGGTCACGTGATTGTTGACCTATG
>Ga0335072_10011140_pt1 | contig 12894 bp, 11 predicted proteins | sample Lox_Sample_21_FD_206725 | JGI IMG/M metagenome (GOLD analysis project Ga0335072, IMG submission 206725) | Soil microbial communities from Loxahatchee National Wildlife Refuge, Florida, United States - Lox_Sample_2.1 | ecosystem: Environmental > Terrestrial > Soil > Wetlands | place: USA...
TTAAAACGTCAGTAGATGTCGGTGGTGGATATGGTCGTCTTTGCCTTCTTCTTGAAAACTACGCCGACAAAGTAACGCTCGCAGAACCAAGCGATCAACAACTTGAACTAGCTGAGGTGTTTCTAAAAGACCACCCCGAAGTAGATCGTAAGAAGCTACAAGCGGACAGCCTTAAATTTAAAGATGGTTCAATCACACTTGTCACTATGATTCGTGTCATGCACCACCTACCAGATCCATCTCCTGAGCTTTCTGAGATTGCTCGTGTCCTTAGCGACGACGGATACGCCATCATTGAAGTAGCTAATTACACACATGCTCGAAACCGTCTGAAGTACATGCTTAAGGGCAAAAAGCTACCACTAGAACCTGTAGACATTCGTAGTGCAGCGCACCGAAATAAGGATGAGATTCCATTCGTAAACCACAACCCACAGACAGTTATTAAGCAACTTGCACATGCCGGTCTTACTGTTGATCGTATCCTGTCAGTCTCAAACCTGCGTAGCCGTGGCCTTAAGAAGGTAATGCCTAAGAGTGTCATGCTTGCTATAGAAGGTATACTGCAGCCTACATTGGCTAATAGCTTCTTCGGCCCAAGCGTCTTCTTCCTCGTTCGCAAAGCTAAATAAACAACCCAGTTATAGTTATACTAGATATATGGGTATAGAGTTGTCTGATTCAGTCGTACAGCTGAAGGGTGTAGGTGAGGTATTAGCAAAGAAATTTGTCGGCCAGGGTGTACATACCGTGGACGATCTCTTGAATTACTACCCGAGACGATATGACGACTACTCAACCGTCACACCAATCAAACAAATACATCCTGGTCCAGTCACAATTGAAGCCGTTATAAAGCAGTCAACAGGACGCTACGTTCGTCGGGGCATGCACATCACTGAAGCAGTCGTTTCAGATGACACAGACAGCACGCGTATTGTTTGGTTCAACCAGCCGTATCGTGCGGCCGGTCTCAAAGATGGAGAAAAGTACTACATATCCGGTCAATATGAACTTAGTCGCGGTCGATTTGCCATTATGAATCCAAGCGCCGAGCTTGTTAGTGCGTTTCCGGTGAGTGTAGGCCGTATAGTACCAATCTATCGTGAGACAAAAGGGCTAACCAGTACCCAGATACGTAAAGTCATGCGTGAGGCTTTACCGGTCATACGAGGCTTGGGTGAAACATTGCCGCAGTGGCTTGTTAAAGAGCAGGAACTCATATCGTATGCTGCAGCAGTAGAAGCCATCCACTTTCCTGAAGATCTAAAACTTCTGGAAGCTGCAAGAAAACGACTAGGCTTTGAAGAAGTATTCGAGCTGACGCTTGCAGCACTCCTCAATAAGTACGAACTCCTCCAAGACAAGGCTCTTAGTATTCCATTTCATGAAGAGCTGGCGCGTGAATTTGTCGGGCATCTACCATTTAAGCTAACAGATGCTCAGCGCAAGGTAGTCTGGCAGATATACCAAGATATGCAAAAAACAACACCTATGAATCGACTCGTCGAGGGCGATGTAGGCTCCGGAAAGACTGTTGTTGCCGCAATGGCCGCTGTCATGGCGCTGGCCGATGGCTACCAAATTGCACTCATGGCGCCAACTGAGCTGCTCGCAAGGCAACATGCCGAAACCATTCACAAACTGCTGACTCCTTTAGGCAAGGAGAGTGACGTAGCGTTGCTAGTGGGCGGTATGAAGACAAAAGAAAAAGAGCTTGTCTATGAACAGATCTCCGCTGGCCATGCTCGCTTTATCATTGGGACTCACGCGCTAATTCAGGAACGAGTCGACATGCAAAAACTCGGGCTTATTGTTATCGACGAACAGCATCGTTTTGGTGTTGAACAGCGTAAGAAGCTGATGAAAAAAGCCGGACACATGCCACACCTTTTGAGCCTGACCGCAACACCTATTCCACGTTCACTAGCATTAACACTCTATGGAGAGCTAGACATATCCGTAATAGATGCTAAGCCGGCGGGGCGGCAGCCAGTGCACACTAAAATCTGCTCGCCGAACTCTCGCGCCAGTCTCAATGCTGATCTAGAAAAGGAACTTGAAGCCGGCAGGCAAATGTTTGTTGTGTGCCCGCTTATAACCGAATCGACAACAAGCAGTTCACGCTCGGCGGAAAAGGTATATGAGGAGTTTACTAAGCGCGATTTCAAAAAATGGCGCATTGGGTTATTGCACGGCAAGCTAAAAGCGCAGGAAAAAAACGAGATAATGGACCGCTTCGTGCGGCATGAGTTAGATATTCTGGTTAGCACTACTGTTATCGAGGTAGGTGTTGATGTGCCAAATGCTAGCATAATGCTACTTGAGGCTGCCGAACGATTTGGTCTTAGTCAAATACACCAGCTGCGCGGACGAGTCGGTCGCGGCGGTCACACTGGCTATTGCTACCTGATGATGAGTGATTCAAAGTCACCACCAAAGCGTTTAGAAGCGCTGGAACGCATTCATGACGGGTTCAAGCTCGCCGAACTCGATCTTGAGCTTCGTGGCCCGGGCGCTATTTATGGAACACTACAGCACGGCGCCCTTGACCTCCGAATTGCCCAACTGAGTGACACGAAACTGATTGCGCGCGCTCGTCATGCTGCCCAAGACTTTATCGAACATGCCGACGATCTGCTACAATATCCTCAGTTGTATAAGCACGTAACAGATGCTCGGGCGGTAACACACTTAAACTAATATGTACTCTGGTACAACACTTACACCACTATCTGGACGCATCATAGGCGCCCATCAAAAGATTGACCGCTTGAGTCGAACCGCACTCAAGAGGCTGCTTGAATCAAAAAATGCTGCGTTTCCTTCCTCAAAAGCCATCTTGCACTTCGAGGGTGTTAATGGCCCTGATGCCATCAAGCGAAAAAGTCCTGCCCAGGATGAACCATGGCACTACATGGATCCTTTTGATGCGGATGACACGAAGCTCCTCAAGCTTATTGGAGATCACTACGATCAACTGGTGAGTGCCCTCAAGCACGCCGATCATATTCGCGCCAGCTTTGAAGCAGCTTGGCTTGCACATGCTGTAGTAGATGGCCTCACACCAGCCCACCACTACCCCTACGAAGAAAAATTAGCCGAACTGCGCGGCGGTGAAGGCTTAGAGACTCGCGACACCATCAAAGACAAAATCCTTATGCCCGGCAAGACACCCCTGCAGCAAATTAGCAATAACTGGAAAATGTGGGGACCACGTGGCCTGCTCATGTCACACAGCTTCTTTGAATTTGGCGTAGCCTTCCTCATTAGACCTATTCGTCCTGGTCAGATTGTACTGAGTGAGCAAGATATAGCTGAACTACATGACTATGGCGTCGTAGAGCTATTTCGGCGTAAGGCTCGAGAGATTGGCGCACTCAATATGTATAGTACATACCAAAAGTCTGGGTGGACGCCAGCACTTGCTCGTTTAGCGCGAGCCAAGCTAGTGCCTACGATCGTCCAGACTGTCGCCCTGTCGTGGTATGCGGCCTGCATTGACGCGGGGATCGTTCCTAAGGTACGACCGTGAGAATCATAGCCGGTAGCTTGCGTGGACAGTCATTTGACTCTCCCGGTACGCACCGCACCCATCCAATGAGCGATAAAATAAGAGGCGCACTATTCAACATCCTTGGGGACATAGAAGGGCTTAGTATACTCGACGCCTTTGGCGGTACTGGCGCACTCGGCTTTGAAGCAATTAGTCGTGGAGCGGCTTCGGTACTAATTGTAGAGAGCGATATGCAAGCTCAAAAGACTATAGCCAGCAACATTCGATCCCTCCAGCTTGATAAACAAGTTCATCTTATCAAAGCAACAACGCAAGCTTGGCTGCGTACGACCGACGCAACGTATGATATAGTATTGTGCGACCCACCATATACTGATTTGCAGGTATCAACACTCGTTGAACTTACAAAGCGAACGAAGCAAAATGGTCTTTTTGTATTGTCATACCCCGGCGACCTAGCAGCGCCAGAAAAAATAGAGCTCGAGCTGCTTAAGCAGCAGAAGTACGGGGACGCGCAGCTGCTTTTTTATCGGACTTAGCTCGACGAGCTAGCTTCTGTATCTCCACATAGCGGACCGCCGGTGCGCAGACATAGAAAGTACCTATGACGACAGCCGCAAGCCACCCAACGTGAGGGACGAAATAAATAATGACAGTTATAAGTATGATGCTAATGAGCCCCCATACGCCACCATATTGTTTACTATCTTCCACTGACTGCTTCATCGCTTCAGCGATACCACGATTATGATCGATAAGGTAATAGGGGGCTAAATAGTACCGCTTCAATATAAAAAGTCCGGGAACAATAAGACATACCGTGCCAAGCGCGACAAGAATTGTGACCGTCAGTGTAAGGCCAATAAAACGCCCCAGAACTTGCCAGGCGGCCTTCATTGCACCAACGAATGTTATCTTATTACCCTTAGCTGATTGAAGGGCAGCGTACGCTATGGCCGCGTAAGACAAAAAGATCATGCCGAGTACCGCAATGTATATAGCGATAGACACAATCGCATAGAACATGTCTGATGAATGTCCATGCGACGCATGCGCTGTTTTATCAAGCGTAACTCCTAAGACAACAATAATTATAGAAATAGGAATAAGTGCAAAAAGCGGTGCGAACACAAGACCGAGCAGTGGCCACACATTAGTGACAAGCGCCTCTAGGCTCGGCTTGAAGATACGCACAATTGTGAGCGTCTTCAGGCCCTTCGCCTTTGGTGGTTTCTTGGTTGTTTTTATAGACTTTTCGACCATCTTATATCCGTAACTATGCAGCCTACTAGCCTCAAACGTCAAGTATAGGCAATTTTAAAACAACAAGGTATAATAGTCCCCAATGCGCGGGTGGCGAAATGGTAGACGCGCTAGCCTTAGGAGCTAGTGGGGTAACCCGTGGAGGTTCAAGTCCTCTCCCGCGCACCACATTGGAATTAACCAAACTACGACAAGAGCCGTAGTTTTATTTTGTTCTAAGTTAGGTGTATGCCAGAAAGTACGATAACCAGCAATAGAGCCAGGGCGTCTATGCTCCTTTACCACCTACTACTGTCATTTCAGTTCGATCGGTCATTGAAACAATAAGTGACATGTACTGAGCTTGGATTCGCTCTCGTTCCTCCGGACTCATGTTCACCAAGTTTGCAGGGTCGGTATCTTTTGCTTGTTTACTTTTCCATAATTCTAATACCCAGACAACATCTGGTTCTTCAGTAGTGCATATTAGGTACTGGATACAGTTGGGATTGTTCTTGAGAGGTTCTTCTGCTATCTGCTTCAAGAATCGTATTAACTCATCACGCTTACCAGGCTTAGCCGTAGCTTTTACGTGTTGTGCATAAGGTTGCAAGTCCATAGTACTCTTCTCCTTTATTGAACGACGTTCATTATTGTACGCTGTTCAATTTATAGGTATCCTGCTATACTGTCAAGTGAAATGGTGTTGAAAAAGGAACAAATTGTTCACAAGGCTCTGGAGCTGCTTAATTATGACGGCCTGCAAGAGCTAACAGTCCGGAAATTGGCAGATACACTGAGCGTTCAGCCGGGCGCTCTCTACTGGCATTTCAAGAATAAGCAGGCATTGTTAAGTGCTATGGCCGAAGCAATACTCAAAGACTTAGGGGCTGGTGACGCAAGCCAGTATGCTAGTCGGTGGGATGAAATCTTAAAAAATGAAATGATCAAGTTACGCCAGGCACTTCTGCGTTATCGCGATGGCGCAGCCGTGGTTATAGCAACTGACCCTAGTAATGTCGAAGCCTACAATCGCCTTAGTAGGCTACTAAAGCAGAGTCTAGTGCAAGCTGGCTTTAAACCTGATCAGGCCATTACTATCGGAGGTAATGCCCTGATTTACACAGTCGGCTTAACACTTATGGAGCGAAGTCCTATAAATTCAGAGGGTAAGCGAAAGTACGGCGCAGTATCACCTGATATGCAGACTTTCTTCGAGGAAGGGCTACGGTTGTTTATTAAGGGGGCTGAACAGGACTTAAGAAAAGACTAGTCGAGCAAGTAAGAAAAACGGCTAGTTAGACTCCTTATCGTGAACATCAGTAGAAATGTCTACAACATTAACACCTCCCAACTCGACCAAAGTTCGATAATCGTCCTTTGCACTGCACTAGGATCGTTAATTAGAGAGAAAGTTTCATGGTCATTAGGAGTACCTGCATATATAATTGCCGACGGCGATGCTTTGGGCGCTGCGAGAAAGTATCCGGCGAATGCGACCAGACAGGCGTCCGCACATGCGAGCCATCAAAGTGCAACGAACGATATCACTTCATGGCTGCCTAGCTCTAGTGCGCTAGAAGGCGTGCTGCCTTATTCATTCGAAGACCCCACTACTATAGCCAGGCATTTCACTATCTGGGAAGATGATATCGAAGAAGAATTATCAAAATGGCCTAGCTTCATGAGCGCCCTAGCGACAAACGGTAGCACGCTTAGAAGTAAGGATTTGCTCGTCTATCGTGCAGCCGTGCTTGATGTTCAGGTTGCCGATCTGCCAAATACTCTTAAGACATGTGTATCGGCAATTTTAAACTGGGGACGTTAAAGTATACTAATTATATGAATGAGATTATCTGCCCCCACTGCAAAAAAGCCTTCAAAGTAGACGAAGCTGGCTTTGCCGATATCCTCAAGCAAGTACGTGACCATGAGTTCGACAAAGAACTCCATGATCGCATTGAGCTGCTTGAAAAAGATAAGCAAAGTGCAGTCAAGCTGGCCGAGGCCAACGCTAAGAATGAGCTCCAGACGGAAGTAGCACAGAAGGATGCAGAGCTCGCAGAAATTAAGGCACAACGCGACTCTCTGGTGAGTGAGCTAAGGGCTGAAAAGGATGCCGAGATCGTGCGCTTGCAAGCGAAGGTAGAGTCTGCAGAGACCGAAAAGAAGCTGGCTGTTACTGAAGCTGTCACGAAAGTGGAGCGAGAGCGAGATGAGCTAGCGAACGATCTGAAGCATAAGGACACCGAGAAGCAACTTCTGGAAACCTCGCTCAATGAGAAATTTGTTGCTGAGCTTAAAACAAAGGACGACATTATTAAACTCAAAGACGAAGAGATAGCCCTTCGTAAAGATATGAAAGCTCGACTCTCGACTAAAATGGTCGGCGAGACTTTAGAGCAACACTGCGAGACCGAGTTTAACAGACTCCGCGCCACCGGCTTCCAGAATGCGTACTTTGAGAAAGATAATGATGCTCGGTCGGGTAGCAAGGGTGACTACATATACCGTGAAACTGACGAAGAGGGAAATGAAATCATCTCAATCATGTTTGAGATGAAGAATGAGGGTGACGAGACCGCTAGCAAGCATAGGAACGAAGATTTCTTACGAGAGCTCGACAAAGATCGCACTGAAAAGAAGTGTGAATACGCAGTGCTCGTGACATTACTTGAGGCCGACAGTGAACTATACAATACTGGCATCGTAGACGTCTCGCACAAGTTTCAGAAGATGTATGTCATACGTCCTCAGTTCTTCATCCCGATCATAACTTTATTGCGGAACGCCGCGCTTAACTCACTCAAATACAAATCAGAGCTTGCGTTGGTTAGAGCTCAGAATATAGACATCACCAACTTCGAAGAGAACATGAATACGTTCAAAGAAGGATTTGCCAGGAACTATGACCTTGCAAGCCGCAAGTTCAAAACCGCTATCGAGGAGATCGATAAAACAATCGACCATCTTCAAAAGACAAAGGATGCGCTGCTATCCTCCGAGAACAATTTGCGTCTAGCCAACAACAAAGCTGAGGACCTGACAATAAAAAGGCTGACCCGTGGCAATCCGACCATGGCTGCAAAGTTTGCTGACCGGCAAGATGATGCTAGCTAGAAGAAGCTTTCTTGAAGTTTGTTCTATTTAATATGTAGAAGGTCAGGAGGACATCTACCATATATAGACACATTCGCTGTCTCTGCTCAGCTTTAGCTATAGTTATGGCATAATTTTAACGACTAGTTCATTATTGCTTCTTCGTTTGACTTCTATGCAGTGCGCAGTGGTACAATCCTCTTATGTTTAAGGAGATGTCATACTAAAATGTCCGAACTTCCACTATTGACCAGGCGTCCTATGCCCGCGATTCATCACTTAAGCGTATGTACTCATGTCTGAACTCCCAAGATTATCCACGCACAACAGACGGCCTAGCCAGACCGTAAGGTATGCGGCGGCTGCAGGAGTTCTCGTGCTGGCAGGTATTAATTCGAATAGTTGTTCTACGGGTGGGGATGTCGTAGTACGTATACCAACCATTATTACTAAACAGCCCGGTACGCCGTTACCACTATCACTTGAGTGTACTGATAATTATGAGGAGACCACGGATGGTCGTACGGTGCCCATAAATGGTTTAGCCTACCCCCGTGCTATTGTCTTTGATAGCAATACTGGGACAATCTTTGGAGCAAACATCCAAGTAGAGTATGGCGAGCGATACTACACTATACATGGAGATGAGGATGAAAAACGTACTCATGTAACTACCCATGATTACTGGGTTGCAGAGGATAATCAGGATGGTCCAGGTGAGACAGGACGTTCTCGTTTCGCCAGTGGCAATGGTAGTCTCCCGAGTGATAGTGCTTGGGAAGACGACTTACAATACCCTACGCAATTTGGTGGCGATGGTACGGAATTACCGAATATTAGTATCAACCCCGAAGGCAACGGGTCACAAGTGGTAGTAGCCCGCATATCGCCATACTTTGAGCATGATTTCGGCGGCGAAACTGAACCTGTCACGATCTACTCTTCAGGGTCATTTGCAGTTGAGTGTAGGCCGGCCATTGCAAACATACCAGCACCCAGTGCTGGAGATATATCCGACGACACTCTTACAGTTCACGTACCCCACTCAACCACCGAGACTAACCCTCCTGCGCAATCATAGACAGTAGATGAATTTCAGCCCTGAGTTCATCATGCATAATTTGCCTATACGAGCGTAGAAGTTGATCCCGGTTTCACGATCCTATTGCCTGAGCCGCCTCGCTCTCCTGCGGTAGCGGAATTCTTAGTGTCTCACCCTGAATTCAATGTATCCGATAGCCTTGGTTTTCTGACAACACAATATCCTGATACTTCTGAGTGGATCGTCGACAGCGGTGTCGCTATAGAAGCTCTAGCCGGAAAAAGGGAACAGCCACCTGAGGATATTGATATCGTTAGCCACACCGCTGACATGGAAGCAGATTTTGGTGAGCACGGTAGTTCGGTAACAGGCGATAGAAGATATATTGACGTCAAATCAGTCGACCATTGGCTTGAAAGGCGCAGTGCAGCGTTAGCTGATCCAACGGCACTTTGGCCGTATATTGTAGCTCTGAGTTCTGCTCATGAAATTAAAGGACACACAGTAAGAGTTATGCATCCGGCAATTATCGCTGCTACCAAAAGCACCATGGCTCGCATGGAGCAACGCTCTAAGGATGTAGCCGACTTAGAGTTGTTAGCCGTTAGCCCAGAACAGTTACATGCAGCAACCGAGCTCCTAAAAGGCCATGATCCCGATCTCCAGTTCGGCATCTTACAGCAACGCTCCTAGCTCAACAGGCATTTGCGCGTCTCATTAGAGCTTCGACTCTTTAGATTACTCGTTATAATAGGCTCTGAAGCATAATCACACAAAGGTACCCGATGACAGAACAAGATAAAACATTTCCAATAGCAGTAAACAACCTGACACGACTGTACGGCTCTGGCGCAAATAGTGTTACGGCCCTTGACGGGGTGACCTATGAATTCCCGCGAGGTAGTTTTACTGCGATTATGGGACCTTCTGGATCTGGAAAATCAACGTTTTTACAGTGTGCTGCTGGTCTAGATCGGCCAACAAGTGGCACGGTCACTATAGAAGGTAAGGACATTTCTAACTTAACTGAAGCATCCCTTACAATCTTACGTCGTCAAAAAATTGGCTTCATTTTTCAAGCTTTTAACTTACTGCCAGCGCTCACTGCCGCACAAAATGTCAGCCTACCGTTGAGACTGGCTAAATTACCCACCAACAAGAAACAAGTAGAAGACGTCTTACGCATGGTCGGCCTAGCCGAGAGGGCAGGGCATCATCCAGGAGAATTGTCCGGTGGGCAGCAACAACGCGTTGCTATTGCGCGTGCCCTCGTCACAAATCCGGCTGTGCTCTTCGCAGACGAGCCGACTGGGGCATTAGACAGAGCAAGCAGTCGAGCAGTACTTGAATTGCTGCAATCGCTTGCCGCATCCAAAGAACACACTATCGTAATGGTCACACATGACCCTATCGCCGCATCATATGCTGATCGCGTTATTTTTATTGCCGACGGAAAAATCGTCTCTCAACTTGAACAGTCTACCCCAACTCATATCGCTACACGCATGACCGAGCTTGAGGCCGCTAAGGTATGACATTTCTCTCACTCCTAACCGTTCGTTCACGGTTAACGAGCCTCGTGGGTAGTTTTGTAGCGCTTTCTATTGGAACAGCGATACTAGCTACGCTAGGATTAACGCTCGTAAGTAGTCAGCAGCTGCCGACGAACGGCCTTGGTCGCTTTCAGTCGGCACCGATCGTAGTAAGCAGCCCAACCACACTGACGGTATACGGCAATGTACTGCACGATCTACAAACACAGCCCCTCACCGAAACCAGACCGCTCAATCCAGCGCTCATTGATCAGATTGCACGCACCACACCTATTGTGCAGGACCGTACGTTCTATGCTCAGGCTCCTGGTGGTCCATCAACCGAAGTAGGCCATGCATGGTCTGCAACAGAGTTTTCTCCATACCACCTGATTGCAGGGCATGCGCCAGCTAATCCTCAGCAAGTCGTACTAACAACTGGAGACACGGACATGGTTGGACAATGGGTACCAATCATGACCACCGCCGGCTATACCAAATACCAGGTGTCCGGCGTCACACAACCGGTTCAATTTGAAACAGCCATCTTATTCCAAAATGCCGAAGCGGCACGCCTGTCTCCTTCCGTTGATGCTGTAATCGCCTTCAGTAATGAGGCGGCAGTCCGCAAAATAGTTGGTTCAGCGGCAGTGGTATATACGGGGAGTAATCGGGCGCTTGCCGACACTCAGCTACAGCAAGACAAGCAAACACTTGCCGGGATTAACACATTGCTCGGCATTACGGTTGCGGTTTCAGGCTGTATTTGTGTTGTGATTATCGGTGCAACGTTCCGACTCGCCGTACTACAACGCCGTACAGAATTCGCACTTCTTCGCACAATGGGAGCAACACCGGGTCAGGTAATCCGATCAGTGCTTGCCGAGGCAGGCATTGTTGGCATTGTTGGCGGTATCGCTGGGTCTGGTATAGCAACATTCATTGGACCGATGCTCGGTCGCTGGATTGTAGCGCGTGGACTTGCGCCGTCGTGGTTTGCCGTACGCGTATCATGGCAATCAATCACCGTCTTCGTGGTAGTGGCGATACTTGGAGCAGGCATGGCAAGTATTGGCGCCGGCAAAGCAGCCTGGGATGCGAGCAGAGTTCGTCCCGCCGAGCTACTACGACCATCCACTCAAAAGAAAAAGCGACGATTCATTTTACGATGGCTCGCAGCTACGGTTGGTGTGCTCATTCTGCTACTCTCGTTGGGGACACTCATCGTTGGGGCACACGCATTTCCACTCTACATCGTTCCTGTTCAAGACTATGCAACACTACTGGTTGGCTGCATCATTGGATTCGCTCTCATTGCAGTACCGCTACTACGCTGTTCGACCGTCATTCTACTAGCGCCCTTTAGCCGAGTACGCGGTGCACTACCGATGCTTGTACGCTCCGCTATTATGTCTGCGAGTGGTCGTGCTGCAATTACCGTAACGCAAGTCATGATAGTCGTAGGCATAGTAGCAACAATTGCAAGTGTCTCACCCAACGTCAACAGAGCCACTACAGCCACGACGACCCAACTTGTATCGGGAGTGTCGTATGTTCTAACGCCCCAACATGCAGCAGGTGTCAATAACCAAGCAGTACGTCAACTACAGACAGTCAAGGGGATTACGACCGCCGCACCAGTAGGCGTAACTATCTATATCGCGCCGCCCGTCACGTCTGAAGCCACACTGCTCGGCGATCCTGTACTACCGTATAGCGTACAAGCCATTAATCCAGCCAGCCTTGATCTCTTTAATCTTGACGTCGCGACTGGGTCATTGTCCAACTTGAACAACCAAAGCATCGTCCTCAGTAATACAACTGGCTACGTAGTCGGCGACACCGTGCAAGCATGGCTTGCCGACGGGACACCAATCCATTTCCGCGTTGCCGCAACACTCAAAACAGGACTTGCCGGCACAACTGCTTATGTAACTAACTCCTATGCAGGAAGTGCACTGCCTGCAGCAGTATTTGTACATACCGTGTCGGGCGCCAACTCACAAGTTGCTCACGCACAGCTCAGCGCTATTGCACGCGCCCAGAACCTTAACATACAGACAGGTGCTCGTTGGGCACAAACGCTTAGTAGTGACGCTGCTAAGCAAAATTACTACAGTATCCTCTTTATATTTGGCGTCAGCGTCGTATTCAGCTGCATTGTTATTGCCAATACGCTTGTTATGTCTGTCGCTGACCGCAAACGAGAACTAGCCACGCTGCGTTTAGTGAACGCTACAAAATTGCAAATTATATGCAACGTCGCCGTCGAAACACTCATAGCCTGCATTGTCGGCATCGTGCTTGGAATAATCACTACCGTTGCGATAACGACCTGCATAGGCGCGGCGTTGCGTACGGTAGCACCTCACACACTAGGAAGCCTAACAATAGTTTGGAGCAGCATGGCGCTTGCTAGCGTGACTTGTATAGTGATTGCTCTAGCTACAATAACTATCGCC
>Ga0335072_10011141_pt1 | contig 12892 bp, 12 predicted proteins | sample Lox_Sample_21_FD_206725 | JGI IMG/M metagenome (GOLD analysis project Ga0335072, IMG submission 206725) | Soil microbial communities from Loxahatchee National Wildlife Refuge, Florida, United States - Lox_Sample_2.1 | ecosystem: Environmental > Terrestrial > Soil > Wetlands | place: USA...
ACCCGAACTTCGTCTGCGGCCCGGTCCAGGTGGTGTGGCACAAGTTCGCCCGGTACTGGGACGTCGAGATCCGCGAGGTACCGATGGCACCCGGCCGGTACATGATGGATCCGGCCTCGATGCTGGAGCGGGTGGACGAGAACACGATCATGGTCGTGCCGACCCTCGGCGTCACCTACACCGGCTCCTACGAGCCGGTCCAGGAGATGGCCGCGGCCCTGGACAAGCTCCAGGCCGACACCGGGCTCGACGTCGACATCCACGTCGACGGGGCCAGCGGCGGCTTCCTGGCCCCGTTCTGCGCGCCCGGGGTCGTCTTCGACTTCCGGCTGCCCCGGGTCAAGTCGATCAGCGCCTCCGGACACAAGTTCGGGCTGGCCCCGCTGGGGGCCGGCTGGGTCGTCTTCCGGGATGCCGCCGAACTCCCCGACGACCTCATCTTCCACGTCAACTACCTGGGCGGCGACATGCCGGTGTTCCAGATCAACTTCTCCCGCCCGGCCGGCCAGATCGTCGCCAGCTACTACAACTTCCTGCGGCTCGGGCACGAGGGCTACCGCCGCATCCACCAGGCGTCCTACGACATCGGCCAGTACCTTGCGGCCGAGATCGTCAAGCTGGGCCCGTTCGAGCTGCTGTGCGACAGCAACCCGAACACCGGGATCCCGACGGTCACCTGGCGGATCCGCGAGGGCGAGGATCCCGGCTACACGCTGTTCGACCTGGCCGACCGGCTGCGCACCCGGGGCTGGCAGGTGCCCGCCTACACCCTCACCGGGGCCGTGTCCGACATCGCCGTGCAGCGCATCCTGGTCCGCCTCGGCGTGAGCCAGGACATGGCCGCCCTGCTCATGGACGACTTCCGGGACGCGGTGGCGCACTTCAGCAAGCATCCGGTGACCGTGTCCATGACCAAGGAGGAGTCAGGCGGGTTCAGCCACCTGTAGGGTCATCCGGTGCGGCGGCGCTGGCCGGCGGGCGGACGGCCAGCACCGCTTACGGGCTGCCGCCCATCCGGTCGGTCAGCATGCTGCTGTCGATGCCATGCCGGTCAGCGAATTCCAGCAGCTGCCTGCGATCGACGTCATCAGGCAGATCCCGCAACGCCTCGTCAGCCTCCCGCGGGAAACCCAGGCGACGCAGGGTATCAACCAGCCACTGTCTGCTGTACGCCATAGGCGCCACCATACCCGTCGCCCGCACTGCACGGCCGGGACCCAGCGGCTCATCCGTAGCGGGGGATGCTTTACCGGCCGGTTCAGGCAGGATGAACGGCAAGCACACGACTGTGCGCAGCAGGCAGCCGCCTGACCCGCGGCCGCCTCATCATCTGAAGGGGTGCCTCATGCCTACCGCGCCGCCCGCCACCGTAGCGGACATGTTCGTGCAGACCGCGAGCGGTGTCCGGACTGACGACGGCACCATGACCTCGCTCGGACTCACCCCGCACACCATCTGCTTCTCTGACCGCCCCGAGCGCATCGTCGGGCACATCGACCCGCTCGGCTGGCCGGTCTGGGTCGCCGGGGTGCGCCGCCGGGACATGCGCCGTGAGCGTCGGCGGCTGTAGCGCGGCCGGGCCGTGATCCTCAACCTGATCCTGATCGGCCTGGCGGTAACGTTCGATCCGTTGCCGCTGACGGCGTTCCTGGTCGTGCTGCCTTCCAACCGCGGCCTGCGGAAGGGCGCGGCCTTCGTATTCGGGTGGCTGGTGTCGCTGACGGCGGTGGTCACGATCACCGTGCTCGCCACCGGCAACAACCCGCCCAAGTCAAGCACGGCCCCGTCGCTGGCCGCGCTGGCGGTGAAGATCGCGCTGGGCGCCGTCCTGGTCCTGATCGCGGTCCGGCGTATCCGGGCCGGCAACCGGCCCAAGCCGCCGAAAAAGCCCCCGAAGTGGCAGGAGCACGTGGACAACATGTCCCCGTGGTTCGCCTTTGGCCTGGCCCCGGCACTGCAGCCGTGGGTGCTGATCGGCGCGGGCGCCGCCACCGTGGTGGAGGCCAAGCTGTCCAGCTGGGAGAGCTTCCTGGCGCTGTTCCTCTACTGCATCCTGGGCTCGGCGTCCTACCTGGCCATGGAGATCTACACCGTCTTCCGGCCCGACCAGAGCCATGCGCTCCTGGCCAGGGCCCAGGCCTGGATCAACAACCACACCGACCAGGTCATCATCGCGGGAAGCTTGATCCTCGGACTCTGGCTCATGGGCAACAGCATCTACCTGATCGTTACCTGAGACAGGGGACGACGGTGGCCGGGCCGGGCCCGGCCGAGGGGCCCGGCCCGGTTCCGGCGAGCGCCGACGCCGCGGCGCTAGGCCACACCCAGGTTCTCCCGGCTGCCGTAGGCGCACAGCCCCCACAGCGCGACCACGTCGGCCGCGATGATCAGCAGGGACCAGAACGGGTAAGCGGGAATGAAGAACATCTGGGCGATGGCGTTGAGCCCGACCACCGCGACCGCGAACCAGCGGGCCGCCTGGTTACCTGCCCACACCCCGAGGGCCGCGAGCAGTTGCACCGCGCCGAAGATGGTCATGACCCAGCCCCAGGCACGCAGGTCGCCGACCACGTAGTGGGCGCCCGCGAGGTAGACATGCGAGCTGGCGATGGCGGCGATGCCGTCGAGCAGGTTGAAGAACCCGATGACCGCGAGCAGGACGGCCGAGAAGATGACCAGGCCGAGGCCACGACCTTCCGCCTGCCGCCCGGCCGCGCCGGGGTGCCTCAGTGTCGCCGATGTCATGGTGACCTCCAATGTCGGCATCACCCGGGTCCTTGCGGCCCGGATGTCTCACCGCTTCCGTGCCCGGGCCCCGCGTCACACGAGACCGCGCCAAACAGGCCGTGGGCATGCGGCTTACCTTCAGCGTTCAGCCGCGGGAAGCGGGCCTTGAGGGGCAAAGGTCCCGACCTTGACGGCCGATCAGCCCGGTCCGGCAAGCCGGAGTGAGGCGGCGCCGGCCAGGCTGAGCTGACCGGGGACGGATCAGGCGATGGCCGCCGGTTCCGGGCTGCCGATGAGGGTGCCGAGGCTGGCCAGCGCCGCGGGCCGGGCGCGGTAGTAGACCCAGACGCCGCGCTTATCGCGGTCAAGCAGGCCGGCCTCGTGCAGGACCTTCAGGTGATGACTGATCGTGGGCTGGGACAGGTCGAACGCGTCGTTGAGGTCGCAGACGCAGGCCTCGCCGCCGGCGTGGGAGGCCACCAGGGACATCAGCCGCAGCCGGACCGGGTCGGCGAGGGCCTTCAGCAGCGGAGCGATCTGCTCGGCCTGGGCCTGGGACAGCGGCTGGGCCGACAGCGGCGGGCAGCACGCCGCCATCTCGGCGGGCTCCAGCACGATCAGGGATTTAGACACATATCTATATTGACAGATCTCTATGTCTTGTGGCAAGCTCGGCTACAGGAAAGACATAGACGATGGTCAATATCAGGAGGTTCCCATGACCGGCCGCGTACAGCTCGCCCTCAACGTCGACGACCTGGACGAGTCGATCAGCTTCTACCGCAAGCTGTTCGGCACCGAACCCGCCAAGGTGCGGCCCGGCTACGCCAACTTCGCCATCGCCGACCCGCCGCTCAAGCTGATCCTGATGGAGAACCGCGGCCGGGGCGGCAGCCTGAACCATCTCGGCATCGAGGTCCCCGGCACCGACGCAGTCGAGGCTGAGCAGGCCCGCCTGGCCGAGGCGGGCCTGGCTTCGGTCGAGGAGCGCGACGCCACCTGCTGCTACGCCCGGCAGGACAAGTTCTGGGTGCAGGGCGCCCCGAACGGCGAGCGATGGGAGATCTATACGGTCCTGGAAGACAGCGCCACCTTCTGGGGCCAGGACGGCAGCCGCAGCTGGGAGGCGGCCGAGGCCGCGCTGGACTCCCGCCCGGCCAGTCTCGTGCGGACCGCGCAGTGCTGCGCCGGGCAGGGAGAGTGAGACCATGCCACCAGAGAGTGGATAGGCAGGACGGAGAAGACGCGATGAGCACAACGCAGCGGTTCCGGATCGCGGCGATTCCGGCGGATGGCGTCGGGCGGGAGGTGGTGGCGGCCGGGCGGGAGGTGCTCGATGCGCTGGCCGCGGGCAGCGGCGGCGCGCTCGGGTTCGACTGGGAGGAATTCGGCTGGGGCTGCGAGTACTACGCGCGCACCGGGCGGATGATGGCCGAGGACGGCCTGGCGGTGCTGCGGGACTTCGACGCCATCTACTTCGGCGCGGTCGGCTGGCCCGGCGTGCCCGACCACATCAGCCTGTGGGGCCTGCGACTGGCCATCTGCCAGAACTTCGACCAGTGGGCCAACGTGCGGCCGGTGCGCTTCCTGCCGGGGGTGCGCAGCCCGCTGCGCAAGGCCGACAACACCGAACTCGACTGGGTCGTCGTCCGCGAGAACAGCGAGGGCGAATACGCCGGGCTGGGTGGCCGCAACCTGTCCGCCCGCGGTCCCGGCAGTGAGGTCGCCGTCCAGTCGGCGCTGTTTACCGAGGTCGGCTGCGAGCGCATCATGCGTTTTGCCTTCGATCTGGCGCGCACACGGACCCGGCCGAAGGTCGCCAGCGTCACCAAGAGCAACGCCCAGCAGTACGGCATGGTGCTGTGGGATGAGGTGTTCAAGCGCGTGGCCCGGGACTACCCCGACGTCGAGACCGAGAGCGTGCTGGTCGACGCGATGTCCGCGAAGTTCGTCCTGCGGCCCGAGGACCTCTCGGTGGTGGTCGCCTCCAACCTGCACGCGGACATCCTCTCCGACCTCGGCAGCGCCCTGGCCGGGAGCCTGGGCCTGGCCGCCAGCGCCAACCTCAACCCGGAGCGGCGCTACCCCAGTATGTTCGAGCCGGTGCACGGCTCGGCACCGGACATCGCCGGGCAGGGACGGGCCAACCCGATCGGCGCCGTCGGCAGCGCCGCGCTGATGCTCGACCATCTTGGCCTGCCGCAGCAGGCCGCCCGGCTGCACGCCGCGATCGAGGCGACCACCGCGGCCGGCATCTTCACCCGCGATCTGGGTGGCACCGCCGCCACCGGCGACGTCACCAAGGCCCTGATCGACGCGCTGGACCCCTAAGCTCATCGCATGGCCAGGTACGTTGATATCCATCCGGACAACCCGCAGCCGCGCGCGGTGGCCCAGGTGGCCGAGATCGTGCGCGAAGGCGGCGTGATCGCCTACCCGACGGACTCCTGCTACGCGCTGGGGTGCCAGCTCGGCAACCGGGACGGCATGGCCAGGATCAGGTCGATCCGCGGCCTGGATGCCCGGCATCACCTCACGCTGGTGTGCCAGGACTTCGCCCAGCTGGGCCAGTTCGCGTACGTGGCCAACCCGGTGTTCCGGGCGATCAAGGCGGCGACCCCGGGCAGCTACACGTTCATCCTGCCCGCGACCAAGGAGGTGCCGCGGATCCTGCAGCACCCGAGGAAGAAGACCGTCGGGGTGCGGATCCCGCGGCACGTGGTGACCCAGGCGCTGCTGGCCGAGCTCGGCGAGCCGCTCGTGTCCAGCACCCTGCTGCTGCCCGGCCAGGACGAGCCGCTGACCCAGGGCTGGGAGATCGCCGAGCTGCTCGACTCCGCCGTGGACGCGGTGATCGACTCCGGCGACTGCGGCACCGAGCCGACCACGGTGATCGACTTCTCCCAGCCCGAGCCCGAGATCGTGCGGCGCGGCGCGGGCGACACCTCAGGTTTCGAGTGACGCCGCCGCGATGGCCTGCGCGGCGGCTTCGCCGCTGCGGACGGCGCCTTCCATGTAGCCGTTCCACTGGGGGGCGTACTCGGCGCCGGCCCAGTGGATGCGCCCGGCCGGCGCGCGCCACGCCTCGCCGTAGGCGGTCCAGACGCCCGGCGCGAAGTGCGCGCCGTAACAGCCGCGGGTGAACTCCTCGGCCATCCAGTCCCGCTCGACGTACTGCTCGGGCTGGGCCGCCGCCGGGCCGAAGTAGCGGACGAAGCAGCCGATCACGGCGTCCCGCCGGGCGGTGAGGCCGCGGCGGGCCCACGCGCGCGCCTCGTTGCCCTCCAGGAAGCCCATCAGGACGCCGGGCGTACCCGATGGCGGCGAGTTGTCGAAGGTCACCTTGACCGGCCCGGTATCCGAGGCGGCCTGGCCGTTGAGCCCGTCGTTGCGCCAGAACGGCTCGGGGTAGATGGCGTAGGCCTTGACGACCGAGCCGGCCGGCATCCGCTGGGTGAGCTGGTCGCGCCAGGACGGCAGCGGCGGGTCGTACTCCAGCCGGCCGGCCAGGGTCGGGGGCAGCGTCACGATGGCCGCGTCCCCGCGGTACTGCGAGCCGTCGCGGGCCAGGACGCGGACCCCGCCGGGGTCGTACTCGATCCGGCGCACCGGGCGGCCCAGGATGACCCGCTCGCCCAGCGCGGCGGCCATGGCCTGGGCGACCAGGACCGATCCGCCGGTCACCCGGTCCTGCTGGGCGCCCCGGTCGACGGCCAGCAGCGTGTCCAGGTCGGCGTTGGAGTGCGTGTAGAACAGCGCGTGCAGCAGCGAGATCTCGCTGGCTTCGGCGGCCCAGACCGCCTCGCAGGCGATGTGGAAGTACGCGCGGCCCGCCTTGGTCCGCAGGTTGCGCCGGATCCAGCTCTCCCACGTCTGGCCGTCGAGCACCTCGGCGCCGGGCGTGAGCCAGGGCCGTTCCAGGTCGGTGCGCGCGGCGAGCCGGCCGAAACGCAGCAGGCCCTGGGCCAGATCGGCCAGCGCGAACGGTGACAGCCGCGGGACAGCGCCCTTGCCCGGCTTCATCGTGGACCGCCTGCCCCGCAACTCCAGCAGCAGCTGTCCCTCGTCGTTCCAGGTCCGGAACGTCGACAGCCCCAGCTCGCCGGCCAGCTCGTGCATCCGGGTGTGGCCCTGGCCGAGCCACTGCCCGCCGAGCTCGAGCGGCGTGCCGTCCGCCAGCACCAGGCCCTCGGTGCGCCCGCCCACCCGCGTCCGGGCCTCGACCACGGTCACCTCGTGCCCGAGCGCCACCAGGCGCCGGGCCGCGGCCAGCCCGGCCAGCCCGGCACCGACCACGACGACGTTGCTCATCAGGCTGTTCTATCAGGGTGCCCGCCGGCAACTCCCCACCCCTCGATCATGGCGGCCGGGCTCAGGTCACGAACCGTTTGGCCAGCCCGGAGCGGGCCACCGCCTCGACCGCGTACCGGTAGCCGGCCTCGAACAGGGCGATCCCGCCCTTGAAGTCCAGCACGCCGAAACCAGTGACTGGCGGCCGGAGCAGCAGGTCGACGCGATCGTCCAGCGCGCGCCGGTGGCGGACCTGGGACAGCCCGGTCGAGCGGCTCAGCACGTCGGCGACGCCCGGGACCGGCTGCGGGGCGGCGAAGGGGTTGACGCGGCGGCCGAGCACGCGCCAGCCGGACAGGCCGGGCCCGAAGGGCGCGGTGGTCAGCGGTTCCACCTCGGCGGACACGTCGACCGCGACGATGGCGCCGCCGCCGATCCGGCCGCGCATGACGTCCACCGGCACGTTGTCGATGGCCCCGCCGTCGATGAGCAGGTCGCCGCCGGAGTAGACCGGCGGGAAGATGCCGGGCAGGGCCAGGCTGGCGCGCACCGCGGGCCACAGCGGCCCGCGTTCGTGCACGACCTCCTCGGCCCGGGTCAGGTTGGCCGAGACGCAGTAGAAACGCAGCGGCAGGTCCTCGATCGGCACGGCGGTGAGGTGCTCGGCCAGGATCCGGTCCAGGTAGCGGCCCGCGGACAGGGCGACCAGCGGCAGCGTCGGGGTGAGCAGCCGGCGGCCGGTGCGGGCGATGGCCGTGACCCGCCGGATCCGCTCGGCATCGTCCATGCCCCGGGCGCACAGCGCGGCCATGATCGCGCCCATGCTGGTCCCGCCGACCACGTCGATGGGCACCCCGGCCTCCTCCAGGGCCCGGATCACCCCGAGGTGGGCCAGCCCGCGGGCACCGCCGCCGCCCAGCACCAGCCCGCAGCCGGTGCCGGTGAGCATCCGGGCCAGCCGCGCGACATCGCCCGGCCGGCCGGCGCGCAGGTGGTGGTAGTCGGCCACCGGCCGGCGCTCCAGCCACCGGGCCGTGCCCGAGGGCTGGGCCGCGCCGGCGTCGCGCCGCAGGGCGAGTTCACAGCGCAGCGAGCTGGTGGCCAGCGCGCGGGCCTCGACGGCGCCGACCGAGGGATCGTCCTTCGCGTCGGCCACCAGCAGCACCACGTCGGACTGGCTCAGGCACAGCCGGCTCCAGGCGGTGTCTTCCGCGTCCGGCTGGTAGAGCACCCGGTCATGGGCGCGTTCGACCGCGTGCAGCCACCCGACCAGCTCGGCCCGCCCGGGGTCACCCGGCCCGCGCTGGGCCGCGCCCGGGCCCAGGTGCCGGGCCACCGCGCCGGCGTCGACCCGGAACACCGAGCCCGCCAGGTGGGCGGCCAGCTGCCCGGCGACCTGCGCGGCGGCGGGGCCGGCGCCGCGGCCGGCGCCCAGGCCGGCCGGGGCCACCGCGATGGTGCGGCTGGCCGGGGCCGGGACCCGCGGCTGGTCCACGACCAGCAGCCGGTCCACGGCCAGCAGGCGGTCGACCAGCAGCCGGATCATCCCGGTGACCAGGGCCGGGCTGCGCTCGAGCAGCGAGGTGAACGACGACACCCGCAGCAGCAACAGGTCGCTCTCCCGGACCGCGGACACGGTGGCGGCCCGGGGCCGGTCGGTGAGCAGGGCCATCTCCCCGACGATCGCGCCCCGGCCCAGGTCGTACAGCATGCGCTCGGGGCCGTCGCCGGGGATGTCGCCAGCCACCGCGACCCGGAGCCTGCCGCTGACCACCAGGTACAGGCCGTCGCCGGTATCGCCCTGGCGGAACAGCACCTGCCCGGCGGCCGCGTGCACCGGCTCCAGCTGCCCGGCCAGCTCGTTCCGGGTGGCCTCGTCCAGGGCCGCGAAGAACGGGATGTCGGCCAGGAAGGCGGCCAGTTCCGGATCGTTCACGTTGGTCAGCCCGGGGCGTACTGGCGGTCGGCCAGCACCCGGGCCAGCCCGAACAGCACCTCGGCGGCGCAGGCCGGATCGCTGCGCATCAGCTCGTCGACGAACCGGCGGCGCAGGACCAGCACCTGCCCGTCGCAGGCCGCGGTCACCGAGGCCATCCGGCGGCCCGAGGTACCGAAGAAGCCGACCTCCCCGATCACCTCGCCCGGGCCGAGCAGGGCGATCCGGCGGTCACCGTCATGCACCTCGAACGCCCCGTCGAGGATGACGAAGATCTCCCGCTGGGTCAGGCCCTTCTCGGTCAGCAGCTGGCCCGCCGGGATGTCCATCAGGAAGCCCTTGCCGGTGAGCTTCTGGACGGTGTCCTCGCTGAACGCCTCGAGCATCGACGGGTGTTCGGCCTCCGCCTGCCGCAGCCGGCTGACGCGTTCCCAGACGGCCGCCGAGTCGAACTTGACGGGCGCCGAGTCGGCGTCCAGCAGGCGGGCCCAGCGCCCGACGTCCACCGGCGCGCGCTTACCCGGCCCGTAGAGCGGGTCCGCGAACGGCGCCACGAACGATCCGGCCTGTTCCAGGTAGACGCGGTCACTCGGGATTATCACCAGCGGCACCTCGACGCCGTCGGCGGTCGGCACCATCCGGCCCGCATAGGTACGGAAGCCGAGCAGCCGGTAGTGCCGCACCAGGCCGGCCGCGCAGTTGATGAACGCGACATCCGTGGCCAGCTCCCCGGCGCACAGCTGGTAGATCGCGCACGACATCGAGACCAGGCCGAGCTGCCCGCGGTGTCCGGGCTCGATCATCAGCCGCCCGACCTCCGCCGTGGGCATCTCGCGCAGGCCCTCGAAGCGCTCCATCGAGAACGTCTCCCAGTCCTTGGCCGGGACCTCCCCCGGCTCCCACCGCCGGATGCGGGCCGTCCCGGTCAGCCGGCCCTCGCCGTCGTGGGTGTAGAGCAGCGTGGTGTACGGCTGGTCGTCTTCGGGGTCGTGGACCCGCTGGCGCCCGTGGTCGGCGCCGCCGAGCTTGCGGCCGAGCTCGGCGCCATACACCGAGTACCGGAACGAGAACACCGCCTCGCGTTCGGCCTCGGTCTCGGCGATGTGCACCGGCTCGAGCGCGCCGACCAGATCCGGCGCCGCGGCGCGCATCTCCGGCAACGGCGTGACCAGCCGGCTCATGAGCGCCCTCCCTGGCGGCGGCGCGTGGATTCCAGGAGGTACTTCACCCGGGCCAGCTCGACGATGCGCGCAGCCTCGTTGGCGACCCGGCGGCGGCGCGGCATGACCAGGTCCGGGATGGCCACCTTGACCCGCCTGCGCACCGGCCGCCCGGCCGCGAAGTCCAGCACCATCCAGGCCGCCAGCACGCCGAACTGGTCCGCCGTCGGCGCCAGCTGCGGCGGCGAGCCGGCCTGGCCACGGATCATCGCCTCGCTGTAGGCGAGCAGCTCGCGCGGCACGTCCAGCGGGCTGACCAGGCGGGTGAGGAACTCCAGCGCGCCGATGTCGCCCGGCACGCCGTCCAGCCGCCCGTTCAGCGGGCGGGTGCGGCCGTCGCGGTAGTCGAAGCCGTACACGACCTGGGTGCCGCCCAGGTCGAGCCCGGAGATGACCAGGCGGCGCTGGCGCCAGGCCTCGGCGTGCAGCGCGCGCTTGGCCGCGATCCCGGCCGGCTCGGTCACGTCGACGCCGTCGATCACCAGGTCGGTGGTGCCGACCAGCCAGTCCACGTTGTCCTCGGTCACGCCGGCCGGCTCGACCAGCACCTCGGCCTCGGGGTTGATGGCCCGGGCCCGGTCCGCCTGCACCTCGGCCTTGTTCCGGCCGATGTCGCTCAGGCCGGCGGCCTGCCGGTTGAGGTTGTTCAGCTCGTACTCACCAGGCTCGCACAGGACGAAGCGCTCCACCCCCAGCCGGACCAGCGGCACGACCGTGGCCCCGCCGATGCTGCCGCAGCCCGCGACCAGGATCCGCACGGCGCGCAGCGCGCTCTGGTCGGCCCGGCTGAGCGAGGGCTGGTTGCGCCGGGTCATCTCCCGGTAGTGGGCGGTCTCGGGCCGGGCCTGCGGCGGCCGGCGCCGCAGGCTCCGGCGCGCGGGTTCGCGGGTCGGCGACCCGAGCCGGAAGAACGCGACCGGCACGGCCTGCGGGCCGGCGTCGAACGCGGCCAGCAGCTCGCGGCGGACGCCGGCGATGGCGGCGTGCCAGCCGGCGGGCACCGACGCGGGCAGCGGGCCCGGATGGGACAGGCCGACCTCGACCGGCGCGCTGTGCAGGGCCATGGCCAGGCCGGCCTCGGTGACGTCGAGCGCGATCTCCTCGAAGCACGCGCCGCCGCGCAGGAACGTCTCGTCGTCCAGCGAGCCGGCCGACAGCAGGCACAGGGCGGGCGCGCTGCGCAGCGGGGCCTCGTCGGTGTCGCGGACGATCATCTCGGCCAGGTGCAGCGGCGCCGCCGCGCCCAGCACACGCGGATGCGTGGCGGCGGCGGCCATCCGGGCCGCCGCGGCGGGGGTAAAGAACAGCTCCAGGTCCAGGCCGTCCCGTTCCCGGGCAGCGGCCCGGGGGCCGAAGCGCATCAGCGCGTGCAGCTCGGCCTGGGTGGGCGCGTGGGTCAGCTTCATCACTCCGGCGCGGGCGGCGGTCGCGGCCATCTGGCCGATCCGGGCCCGGTCGGTAAGCACCGACAGGGTGAAGCCGAACTGCTTCGCGGTGGCCTGCAGGGCGTCGATGACCGGGCCCGGGACGGGGTCGGGCCGGTACGGCGAGCGGTTCATCGCGCGGCGGCGCAGTGCCTCCAGCCGGGCCTGCAGCCGGGCCTGCAGCCGGGCTCCAGCCGCCTGGTCCGGCGGCGCCGCGGCGGGCCGCACCGTCACCTCGGCCGCGACGCCGGCGGCCGGGCGCCAGCGGACGTCGGCGTCCAGGCCGGACGCCTGGGCGCCCACGCACAGGTTGGTGACCACGGCGCCGCAGGCCAGGTCGCTTTCCCGGCCCTCCGGATCGAACTCCCGCAGGACCTGGCGGGCCGGATCGCGGGAAACCCGGAACACCGGGCCGTCCGCCTCGATGCGCCAGCCCTGCGCGTTGTGCGGCGACGGCGCGCGCCCGGCGTAGTAGAGCAATCGATCGCACAGCTCAGGACTGACTATGCTCATGTACCCCTCCCTGCCGGAATCCTAGCGTTTGCCCGGGCCACAGGAGGTGGGTGCCGGCCAGCAACTTTTAGGCCGCCGAAGCACCGCCGGCGCCGGGCCGGCTGATACGCCGCCGTGATCGACACTGCGGCGCGGGGAACCTAGAGTTTTGAGCACCCAGACAGAACCGCGGATGGCCCTGGCGTACCGCGAGGGTTGGGAGTTCGGGATGCCGAACGGGCCTGGCACGGAATCGGGTGAGGGCGGAAGACCCGCCCGGGGCCCGGCCGCGCGGGCGATGGTGCCGGTCAGCGTGGTCTGGCTGGCGCTGGCCGCGCTGATCGGGCTCATCGCGGCGGTCCTCGGCGCCCGGCGCACCCAGCCGGCACCCGCCCAGCCGGCACCCGCCCAGCCGGCGTCCGCTCAGCCGGCCCCGGACCGGGACCGCGAGCCCGGCCGGGACGAGGGGCCGGCCAGGCCGGCCAGGTACGCGGGCGCGGCGCTGCTGATCGCCGTGCTGTTCGCGGGCCTGCTCATCTTCGGTTATAACCAGCTCAACACCTGGTACCGGCCGGTGACGCTGACGGCCAAGACCACCAGCCTGGGCAGTGCCAGCCTGGGCAGTGCCAGCCTGGGCAGTGCCGGCCTGGGCAGTGCCAGCTTGGGCAGTGCCAGCGTGAGCAGTGCCGACTCCGCCGTCCAGTGGAGCATGACCGGTTTCGTCGGGCGGCTGACCGTGGCCGGACCCGATACGGGCTCGGCCGAGATCATGCTGCCGGTGCCGGTCTCAAGCTGCCCGGCGG
>Ga0335072_10011143_pt1 | contig 12892 bp, 8 predicted proteins | sample Lox_Sample_21_FD_206725 | JGI IMG/M metagenome (GOLD analysis project Ga0335072, IMG submission 206725) | Soil microbial communities from Loxahatchee National Wildlife Refuge, Florida, United States - Lox_Sample_2.1 | ecosystem: Environmental > Terrestrial > Soil > Wetlands | place: USA: Florida...
TCACCGATGAGGCGAACCGTCCCTGGAGAGGTCCCGGATACCGGAATGATCGTATTTACAGCTCCAATGGTCTTTGCGGCATCTGATATATCATCCAGTAGATCGATGATGTCGAGCTTCAAAGGGATCGTTACTGAAGCACCACCAAAATCCGGTGAGCGAATCACGTCTCTCACATCGTTAACTTGGTCCGTCTCAAGTCTTGTGTAGAAGTGAGGTAGTCCTGATTGCTTGAACAGTGTGTTGTGAAGTGCCGGAGAACGAGATGCAGATATGGGTTTGCCGAAAAGATAGAATGTCTTCTTGGGAATCTCACCCACGAGTGATAGCCCAGTACGTATCTCTGCTGCAGATAATTGACCCGGTGCAGCCTTGAACGGCAGAGCTGGATGCGAGACTGGTGTCATGAAGCCATTGAGAACACGGCTCAACTTGCCTTTCTCGCCCATATTGATTGCAATAAGCGGCGTGTCATGCGCTGCCATCATGTCTGACTTGAACTTCACCAGAGCGAAATTATCCTCCATAGATTTAGCAACACCGACGAGTTTGATAATATCACCGTACTGTAGAGCTTTGTTATAGTATTGAATCCATCCGCCATTTCTCCAGGACAGTCGACCGGCTGGGTCGTGATGAGAGGCAATAATCTTTGAAAACACTTTGCTTTCCGATACAGTCTGCAGAAGTTCGGTTGGGAATTGAATTTCTAGATCAATATACTCGACTGCCATACGAATTGCTGCTTTATAAAGAGCTAGGGCTTCACTGTGTCCGCTGTCTGGAAATCTACCACCTTGACTCACGGTACGTATAGTAAATATCAGAGGCATAGAAACTGCAGATCTCAGGAGTGCTATTTGCTTCTGGAGGAAGTCAAGCGTTGGGATACCGTTATTTGAAGCTGGATCAACCAGTAAGTCAACTCGTAGCTCAACAGCATCAGAACCAACAACCACTGCGGGCAGGATGTCAAGGGCAACTGTAATATCTGGCGCGGTAAGTGAAACGAAGAAAGAGTGCGATTTGCCTCTAATGTTATCGAAGTGTGTACTTGTTCCGGATATCAGAGAGAGAAATCTGCCAAAATCTTCCCTTGCGAGAGAGAGAGCCCCGGCGTCAACACTTCGACTATGGAACTGAAAATTGCTGCATTCTTCGAACCAAGGCTTCCTGCGCAAATACACTCCCATCATGTCTTCGACGTATGCTGGTCGAGTCTTATCAATTTGCAAAAATTGCATGACTTGGTCGGTGTCTCGATGTACCAGCAGGACAATACCTCCACTCTTATGGAAGGATCGAAGTAAATCACGTGCTTCAGGCATCTCTACAACCCCGCCGCCGCAGGCAAACACGTATCCTTTGGGCTTTTCGGTCATAGCAGTTTTGAGAACTTTTAGTTCCTCGTCACGGAAAGCTTTCCAGCCGCGGCTATGTATCAGCTCCGGTATCGACATCCCAACAGTCTCTTCCAGATGAGCATCAAGGTCAATCAAAGGCCGACGTAACATATCAGCAGCCCACCCACCTGCTGTGGTCTTCCCCGCTCCTCTCATACCGATGATGAACATGGAGTGATCTGAAATAAACCCATTCTGGTGGTTCGATTGAGCTTCTTCAGTCTCTTTTCCGGCTAGGTCGACATTGAAGGACAAAGACAACGCGTCCCACCAGCCTGGCCACGTTTTGCCTACACATTCTCGCTCCAAGATCCAAACAGGTCCGGGCGCGGCTACTGCTAAAACACTGAAGCTCATAGCAATACGATGATCATCGTAACAGTAGACACCAGTGGTTGGAGCAATGAGAGAATTAAGGGCTTTGCCGTCAATCTCTATTCCGTCATCAAATTCACGAGATTCAACTCCGAACTTAGATAGCTGTTCCTTCATTGCTGCTATACGGTTGCATTCCTTAACCCTTTGGTTAGCAATGCCTCTTATTCTTGTCTTCCCGCTTGCCACAGCGGCAAGCACAGACGCTGTAAGAAAGGCGTCAGTCATTGGTTCCATATCAATGTCCTCAAGAGCTTTTAAACACCCCTTCGGGGGACCAGTTACTGTAGTGGACGAGTCTGTTTGCTGCACGGAGCACCCCATTGGTTTTAGGACATCGATAGCGAATCGTGCATCCCCTTGAAGAGATTTCGAGCCAATGTTCGGGATAGTACAGGTGGTTCCGGAAATAGCAGCCACTGCGAGCGGATAAGTTGCTGAACTAGCATCGCTCTCAACTGTGTATTCTGCCGGATTCCGATATACACCTTGCGGGATGTGGTAAGTGTGATCCTCGGTGGTGGACCGAATTACCTCAATACCAAAGGATGCCATCATTGCAATAGTCATGTCAATGTAAGGTTGTGAGATAGGTTTGCCACCGACTAGACGCAATGTAACAGGCTTCTTGGCATATGGTGCGCACATCAGTAGAGACGAGACATACTGCGATGAAACCGTTGCGGCAAGCTCAATATCACCACCAATAAAGCCGCCTGATGCTGCAACATCAACGGGTAGACTGTGCTCCTTTTCTAGATATTTGATCTCTACGCCATTTGAACGAAGTGAGTCAACAAGAGGACCAATCGGTCTGACCTTCATCCGACGGTTGCCCGTGAGTATTGTTGACGTCACAGTAGAAGGCTTGCAAAGTGCTGCTACAGTAGTCAGAAATCGTGATGCGGTTCCAGCATTTCCAAGGTACAATTCCGTAGGGCTGGCATGTAGACTTCCTCCCTTCCCATTAACCAACAATATCTCTCCATCTTCTTCCCATGAATAGGTCGCACCGCCAAGTTTGACAATGGCAGTAAGCATAACCTCAGTATCGTCCGAATGCAGAAGGTTCCTGACACGACAAGTGCCCAGCCCAAGAGCTGCCATCACAAGCGCTCGATTAGAAACACTTTTAGATCCTGGTGGTACTACCTCAACCTTCAAGGACTTTGGTACACCATGCGAGACAACAATTCCAGGAGACAAGACAATTCTTATACTCTGATCCTCAACAACACTAGCCTTCATTTCGTGAGTTCGGCCAATAGCTGAAAGAAGCACTATTTTCTTTTTCTTTCCGTCATTCTTCTTGTCGACTGCCATCTTCTCCAGTAGCGTGTCGACAGGACATTTCTTACCAGCACTCCGCTTCTGGATGAGAGGATCTTCAAGAGATGTTGGGAGGCCATAGCTCGCTATGCACTTCACAAGTCGAGCCACAGCACCAGGCTTCAAACTGCCTAAGTGACGAGCGAGCTCTGCTTCCTTAACCATACCGATAGCAACAGCTTCCCCATGTAAAACTTGTGGTGTAAGGATAGCTTCATAAGCATGACCAATAGAGTGCCCAAAGTTTAGGAGATTTCTAAGGCCCCCTTCTCTCTCATCGGCCGATACTACTTCAGCTTTGACTCGTGCTGACGCCAGCACAATGCGCTTGAGGATATCCCGGATTGGGTCTAGACGGGTGGTTGAATCAGTTGAATTTGCCTGGATTGTCTTCATGATTAGGGCTGAATTGCTCTCCAATGCTGCAAACTCGGACTCGTCCCAGATGGCAGCCGTCTTTATAACTTCTGCCATACCGTTTATGAATTCACGGACAGGTAGGGTTTCAAGGAATCGAAGATCTATGTAGATACGCCGCGGCTGCCAGAAAGCTCCGATAAGGTTTTTGCCCAGTGGAGTGTCAATGGCTGTCTTGCCTCCGATTGACGAATCTACCATTGAAAGCAGCGTCGTTGGAACTTGTACAAAGCGCACCCCTCTCATGAAAGTAGCAGCTACGTAGCCAATCATATCTCCAATAACTCCTCCCCCAAGTGCTATTATCACCGTGTCTCTAGTGCATTGTTTCGAAAGCATCCAATCTTCTATTTCAGCTTTTGTTTCTCGACTTTTGGAGCTTTCCCCGGGGGGAATGTCGTAGGTAAGAAGCCGCGGTGATGGATTCGATTGGAGGGCTAATTCTTGGAAGATTTCTCTGAAGCTTGGAACATATAGGCCGGCGAGATTCGTATCGGTAATCAAGACGTAGGTTGAGGATGTCAGGTTTGACAACAAGTCCTCAGCTACAAAGTTCCGCCAAATATCGAAGTCGACGATAATGTCTTCGCTGCCAAGAATGGCAATTCTGGTAGGGCCAGCTCCATTGACGACTTTGTTCGCCATGATGCAGGCAAGGAATTGGAACCGGCTCAATCAATCATCGATTCGCCTTTCTGTTGTGGGAAAGTAAAGATGACTCGCACTCGTCCTCCAACTTTTTCGAGCAGGGGTTTAGGCCCACCATGCAGTAGCGGCGGACACCTTACCCGTTAGGTGCAAGCCCCGCACAGCTTCGCGGGTAGAGAGATCCGCCGTACGAAGGCGCCGGCAAAAAGTAGTGGAACACTTCTTGGAACACCAAAATCGCTAAATAACCAGCTGCATATGATTGATTACGCAACAACCTTAGCAAACCCTCGCAAATAGAAGGATTGAAATGAGATTTACTCAATAAATCAATTATTCATTAATAAGTTCTTTTGTGAGATTGGTCGTTTTGGAAACGACTTTTTCAGTTCGCTACTCTCAACTCTCATGAGTGCTTGGCTGACGTCGTATCTTCCTTATCCTTCTTCCAAGAGATCTGGCTGACGTTGTATCTCATTCCTCTTCCTCTTCCTCTTCTTCCTCTACTTCTCCTTGTGAGCAATACCAGCCCTCTGCTCTCAAAGCTCATCTGTCTGTCTCCTAGCTCAATCTAGTGCCTTGAAGTTAAACGGTCATTCAGTCAGCCTCACCTTTCAACTAGTATCGTATGTCTTTTTGCACTTTTTCGAACAAGTATTGAGGCAACGCTTGGTGTGCATCCATCCTTGCCCGCTCTCAAGGGCTATATAAGGCATGAATGGGACATATTTTGAAAGTGTCCGCAGCACAGCGTAGTGTTTCGTGAGGGAATAATTATCTTGTTTCGTTGTCCCTTACAAAATCACATGATTCTAGACATTAGTGTACTAGGGTTTTACAATTTTAAATTAGTTTTACGGGTTTCTATAGTATATATTATAGTTAACTAAGTACTTATATACATCATATAGATTCACAGTAGCTGCAAATGCTCACTTCAAGAAGTTACGTGTATGATCACGTGACCCTGGTCGTCTCCTGTATACGTGAGCTAAGAACTAGGGGCCGTGCAAGTAAACTTTACGGTAGGCAAGCGAAGCTTTTAATAGTAATTTGTAAATTTAATTGATTTGTAAATTTAATTGGCTTGTAAATTTAATTGGTTTATGAATTTAATTTAATTTATTTGGGGGCCAGCCCCCAAAACCCCCGTTGTAATTGGTAAACTGTAACCAAGTGATTACTATACGCTTTTTACGGACCCGGAAATCAGACTGGAACTGGCGTTGGAACCGTGGATCATCTTCTACTTGATTCGACGGCCGTAAAACTACAACATCCAACTCGGAAGGCAAATTAGGCAGCATGTCTGACATTGTTCTGCTACACAATGTCCTGAATAATGATACTGGTGGCCCTGGTAACGATACACCATCATTTGCACATGCGACCGGGCAATAATCATTTCTTCAATCTGGGTAAGTTCTAGCAGATAGGCCGGAATATCCCCCGGGTCCATTTCGTTGTCCGCAGACATTAAAAAGGGAGTTTTATTACCCTTGTCTCAATTGAAACAGCAATGGCAAACGTTATCCTTTAGTTGAAAAAGCATGTTGGTGTTAAAATGGATATATGAGGCAGGATTTTGGAACGGTAAGAGAGAGGGTTTTATTATCCCCGCGTTAGGGTAGGGTTTCCAAATAATATTTAATAAACCTCGAAAACCCTGATTTTTTCGCTCACTTTTCGCAACTTTAAAGTGACGGGTAAAAAATACGGGTTCGCTACCTATTTTCACATTTTGTATCCTAATCGGCTAATGAAAGCCCCATGAAACTGCACACAAACACCAATAAATGCCCGCGACAAAGTATCCGATATACTTAGTGTATGACCTATTTTTTTTTTGTCATTATAATCTTACAAGTAGGCCCTCCACAAAGGCACGCAGCCGCTCAAAAGGTACACTCTCACGGGCACCAAGCCTTCTGCATTGGACTTCACACTTTCTTTCAGTCTTCCAGTCTTTCCCAACGACCACGATGACTGGATAGCCAATAAGGTCCGCGTCTTTCATTTTCCATGGGAAAGGATTCTCTCGGTCATCAAGAACCACGTCCAACGAATTCTGACTATTGCCAGCATTTTCCGGTCCAATAGCAACAAGTGCGTCATAGATAGACACGGCGTCAAGCTCATTCCCCGTTGTTGGAACGACAACAGCCTCATAGGGAGCTATCACCCGTGGCCAATTCAGGCCCTTCTCATCAGCGAGTGTTTCTGCAACGGCCCCTATCATACGGGATACACCAATCCCATAGCATCCCATCTGCATCAGAACTTGTCGACTCGGTTGTGGGCTTTTAGATGATATACCATTGTCCGCCCTAGAATTGCCTGAAGGTAGCGTAACTGTAGCGTCGAATGGCTCGCTGTAACGAGTGCCGAGAAAGAACGTATGGCCCAGTTCAATAGCGATGCTCACGTCCAGCTGGCCTTTGCCGCACTTCGGACATGTATCCCCTTTTTGAATTCGCAGGAGATCCAAATTTTCATGAGTTGATGGATCCTTAAAAATGTCAAATGATTTAACTTCGGTTATAGTTTCGTCGGCGGATTTGGGGATTTCTGCCTCTTTGGAATTCATATCTTCCCAGACCTCTCTCGGCAGGCGGTAGTCGACAAGATTGATTATCTTAGGGATGCCGAGAGTTTGATCTGATCTAAATCCGGGAGTAGGCTGCTTCACGGATTTCCAAAGAGCTGCTGCATTTTCAACACTGGAGTCTAGATCTGGAATAATGCGTTTGACGGCATGAGTGTTTATCTCAGGCCGTGCAGACCCAGTTTGGGTGCCGGGCGACAAAGGATACCAAACATTGACAAGCGTCGTTCGATCTTGGGAGAGACCTCGCCATACTGAGAAAGCCTTGTCAGCCAATGGGTTGCCAGATGGTATTGGCTGGTCCGGTCCTATAAATGACCACTTGATTCCGCTCTGAGGCTCTATGTGGGCTGGTACCGCAGTCTTTGCAAGTTCCTCGTTGGCAACATAGTCGCAACTCTGACAGCTGATCACACGATCCTCGCCCTTCGATGTCAGGAAGTGAAATTCGTGACTTAAATTTCCACCCATATCGCCGGAATCCGCCTCGGCGACAAGATATGGAATCTTAAGCTCGTTGAAGATAGCAGCATAAGTCTGGCGTACCATTTCATAAGTTGCTAACGCAAGGCTTTTGCTGCTATCGAAAGTATATAAGTCCTTCATGATAAATTCACGGGATCGCAGGAGACCATGTCTCGGACGTAGTTCGTCACGATATTTACGAGCTGAGAGGATTAGAAGTCATACGGGGAATGTTTGGGCCTCTGTCATACATATCTGATAAAGCCGAACTGGCAATTCTTTGTAAGACTTGACGGTGTTTGCTACCAGGCTAGTGATCTCCTCTTCATGAGTCGGGGATAATAGGTAGCCAGTGTCCTTTCTGTCTTTGAAAAGAAACAACTGACATCCCATATTAGTTTCCCTGAATCCTCAACTGCCTTCAGACATAATCATACCTCAGAGTTTACTTTTTGGAAGCGACCGCTCATTGTCCATAGATGCTCCGATGAAATAGAAGATAGATCAAGCTTCGAGGCGCCTGGAAGACTTAGTTTGAAGATGCACATACGAGAGCTTGCTCTAGCTCAAGCATACCTAAACTGTACATGTGTCTGTCGATCAGCCTCTCGATCTTTTCTTGAATCCGATATCCCAGCGGCAACATATGGAATACGCCTGAATGTGCCTATATGATAAGCGTAAGCCGCCGTCACATTATGACGCTGGACGTAACCAACCTGGCGCAGAAATCCTGCCCGTAAAAGTTTCGAATGTGCATCTTAGACTAGAGCTTCAGCAAACTGAATCAATTCCTCGGAAATAGAAATCCGAAATACCTTCATCCACACTTGATGCAATGCCTCCACTGGGTGCCCATAATTTACTGAGGCGTGACCGCTGATCTTGCTGCAGAGAAATTAGCTTTGCGAGTCTCTCCAAACGACATGTTGCGCGTTGAGACATCTAAGTGAAGACATACTTCACGACTTGTCACGTGGTAAAATGAACAAGTATGATGACCTGACTTATAGCAGCGTAACGATGGTGAGGCTCCTGGGCGAAGGAGAGCTAAACATTTGGAACGGATAAAGTTTTGACTTTGCGAAGGAAGCATGGCCTGCTAGACGTGACTGCAAGAGACCAAAAGTCTCAATCTATATCAGCATACAATAGGAAACATGTTGATCTAATAGTACAATATTCAGAATCATGTGTGCACAGACTTAATCGTCTTATAAAACTCAGTCAATTCAGGCATGACCAGGGCCTATTGGGTCCGTGCGTTGAGGTAAACTGCTAGGCAAGTATACCCGACCTGGCTCGGGAAAATTTCCTTCCACCATGAGTTTCCTGAACGGAAATTCGAACCACGAGAAAACAGTCCCAACTCTTCCACATCTCCCATTATGGGCAAGAAGAGAAAGCGGTCTGCAAACGATTCTGAGTTGGCGAGCTCTGCAGTCCAATTGCCATCATTTGACAAGTCGGCGCTTTCTGCTCTAACGAACAAGATAGAGAGCGACTTTCGTAAAGCGGCAGCTCCGAGGCAGGATCCTCGAAATCGCAACCCTTTACCAAGTGAAAACCGTAGGAATCGGATCGAGAGGGCTCAAAGATCTAAATCAAGCACCAAGGATCGCCTGTCGGGGAAAGACCATGCCCAAGGAATTGTTCGAGAGCAATCTGCCGGTGGTTCTAAGATACCCAAGAGTCGGGCAGATCGGCGTAATGGAGAAAAGGAAGACGAACAGAATGTCTTGCTTCAAGAGATCCTAGCACTAGGAGGCACTGAGGATGACCTGGACCTTGTAATGGGAGTAGCATCCGATGACGAAGATATTGACGAAAATGGACTGGAGCAGACATCAGCGATTGATCACAATTTGACAAAAGAACTTTCCAAATATATCAAAGGTTTGGGGATAAACACACGGAGCATTGAAGATTCAAGTGGGACAGAATCAGCCGAAGATGTCGATGAATCGGAAGATGTCTTAGGCACGCCAAAATCCAAGGTTACGAACGCTGTCAAGGATGTTAAGAGTTCTGATCTGCAAGGTTCCAACGGTATAGCAAAGCGACTGAAAGATCTTGTCAGTAAGTTTCCGCCTTTAGAAGCAGGAAATGTTGTACTTACAGAGGCACTAGATGTTTCAAGCACGACCTGACTGGCACGCTGCATTGTTACCGGATTTGCCTGACCCTGATGTCTCAGAATTAGCTTTACCAGGCGAACTAATTGCTGAGCTTAAGGGGCATGCTCGTAATTTGCTCGAAATGGACAGCAATCTATATACCTCCAAACACCTCTCATCAACATCGTCACAACGTTTCTTGTCAACTATCATGTCCTCAGGGACATTGTCAGATAAGGTGTCGGCCCTAACTTTGGTCGTACAGGAGTCTCCGGTACACACAATAAAGTCCTTTGAGAGCCTCCTTGCTCTTGCCAAAAAGCGGAGTAGGAGTCAAGCTGTCACGGCGCTGGGAGCTATAAAAGATCTATTAGGCGTTGGGGTAATATTACCTCCAGATCGTCGATTGAGACACTTTGAGAGTCAGCCAGGTCTTTTAGGCACGTTGCAAGCGGATCCAATTCGAAACTGGAAGTCAGGAGATGCTTTACCAGGACGTATCACCAATGCGCACATGATATCCTGGGCATACGAAGACTGGCTCAAGGAGACGTATTTTGACGTGCTGAAAGTGCTGGAAGCGTGGTGCAACGACGAGGTTGTATATGCACGAGGGCGAGCTGTAACATATGTCTACGAACTGTTGCGAGAGAAGCCTGAACAGGAGTCAAATCTGCTAAGGCTGCTTGTTAATAAGCTTGGAGATCCGGACAAGAAGATTGCATCCCGGACATCTTACTTGATACTCCAATTGCAGACGACACATCCCTTGATGAAGCTGATCATAATTCGAGCTATTGAGACCGAGCTTCTCTTACGCCCAGGCCAAAGCTCTCATGCGAAATACCACGCGATAAATACCTTGAATCAGACCATACTTAGTGGAAAAGAAGAAGACGTTGCACGTAAACTTTTAAGTATATATTTTGACCTATTTGTAACTCTCCTGAAGAAGGCCGACCCGCAGAAAGCCACTGTGGGGTATCTCATCAACCGGAAGGGGCAGATACAAGGTGGTGGTGGAAAAATGGGCAAGAAGGCGAAGGAAAAGGCGAAGAAAAAGGAAACCATGAAGCAAGGTAGCGAGGAGACTACCGAAAAGATGATATCTGCTATCTTGACAGGAGTAAATCGAGCATTTCCCTTTGTCAAATCGGATGAATTTACGTAGGATACTTGGAGTCCTATAAGGATCATTTTACTGACTTCTTTACTCAGGCTAGAGCAAAACATGAACATGCTCTTCAAAATAACACATTCGTCGAACTTCAATACGAGTATTCAAGCTCTAATGCTCATACAGCAGCTGTCTGCGTCGAAGCATCTTGCGGAGGACCGATTTTATAGGACACTTTACGAGTCGCTACTGGATCCAAGGCTTGTCACATCATCTAAGCATGCAATGTATCTGAATCTTCTCTTCAAAGCATTGAAGGTGGACCTCAATATAAAGCGTGTGAAAGCTTTTGCTAAACGACTTCTGCAAGTCATGACGCTGCACCAGCCCCCATTTATTTGTGGAGTTCTATATTTACTCAGGGAGCTGGAAGGCACGTTCCCAGGTCTTAGCTCGCTATTTACCAGCCCTCAAGAATCTAATGAAGGGGACGAAGAAATCTTTTTAGATGTACCTGAGGATGCCACAGAAGCAGTAGCTAGGCCAAAGGCCCCGCCAGATAGTCAAATTCATCCAGATAGGGATTTTGTCGCGCAAAGCAAAGGAAATGGATATGACGGGCGGAAAAGAGATCCAGAGCATAGCAATGCCGATCGAAGCTGTCTCTGGGAACTGGTAGGCTTGAGATGTCCATTTTTGATATGCTTATTGACAACCATTTAGCTTCCATTCGTGGCTCATTTTCACCCTTCGGTGTCGCTCTTTGCGTCACGGCTACTTAATGGCAAGGAAATGCCCGCAAAGCCGGATCTGGCTTCACACACCCTAATTCATTTCCTTGATAGATTTGTCTATCGAAAAGCAAAGGCGGCAGCTGGTAGCCTCCGTGGAAACTCTATAATGCAACCACTTGCTGGGGGGGAAGGCCGAGACATTCTCATATCGAAACGTCTTATACAACGTCAGCACGAGCCTCTTAATTCGGACTCATTCTGGCGAAAGAAAGTTGACGATATTGCCGTTGATGAGGTATTCTTCCACAAGTATTTCAATCATATTGCGAAAGGGAAGAAGCCTACCAGGCAGAAGTTGAAACCTTTAGAAAATCCAGAATCCACGAATGGTGATGAAGATGATGGCGAGAATGAAGATGAGATCTGGCAGGCTCTAGTAGAGTCTCGGCCGGAGGTTGAAGGTCATAGTGAAGATGATAGTGATCTTGAAATGCTTAACCTTGATGATTCAGAAGATGATTCCTCTCTAGGCGATGGAGTGGATCTTGAAGTTGACGAAGAAGATGGTGGTTCTGAGGATTTTGATGGTGACGCCTTGCAAGGAGTTAATAGCAATGTGTCCGACGACGACGGAAAGGATGGGTCTTTGGAGATGGACGAGCTTTTCGGTGATAAATTGAATAAGGATGACCGTGCCGGGAATACAACGGAAAGCATGCAGAAAATCAAGAGTAAACGGAGAAAGCTTAAGCACCTCCCAATCTTCGCTTCGACGGAGGAGTACGCCGAAATGCTTGAGGACGACGACAACATGGGCTAGAAGGGGTTGGCGCCAAGTTGATGCTAAGGACGGCTAGCAGCCATTGCGTCACTGAAATGTATAGCTTGTTGTACAAATGGCTTTTGCAAGCAGAAACAATTCAAGCCATTGCGAAACAGGGTAGAAATATCCATGCTTATCTAACTAGCAGCGACTTCAAGTATCAAACCACTCAAGGGGGTCGTTTTGTGTGAATATCGCCTTGAAGGTCTTGCTGCCATCGGCCTCCTCAATCTCTTCCGTGTGTATGCAATGCAGCTTGACTGTGTCCCCGCCAACAAAGGCCCTAAAGTGGAAGAAGGCCTCACCATGACTCTCCGGCAATTGGACCTTGCCAAAAAGATGCAAGCCGTAAGCTGACTTCGCCACTCGAACAAGAACAAGATCCTCAGCTGTGACAGTGTATTAGCTACTTGCTTGTGTATGTGAAGTTCACGACGAACAGGAAAAGTTGGTGAGCTGAGCATCAGAAAGCTGCTCTACGGCAGAGAAGTAACCAGGTTCGTGCTCTGTGGGGAGTTAGCTGCTAGAAGCAGGCCTGATGGGCTAAGTTACTGTTCATGTCATGTCGCAGATGTTGCAAGGTCTTCTTCAAGTCCACCTCGATATCATTGAAGATTTTGATTGATTCCTCTTTAGGTACATGGGGAACACCTAGTTCAACTGTCTCGGCGGTTGCCATTTTCGAGTTTGTTTTGGCTGATGTAGTACAGTAGACTGGGAAGTCTAATAAGATCTTATTTCAATAAGGGGATATATCTAAAGAGCTCTGCGTTTTCCTGATTAAAAGGATATAATGTCAAGCTATGTATGCTCATCGCACAAGGAGCTGAACTTGTTTACTGGAACTAATTCCTTGCTT
>Ga0335072_10011144_pt1 | contig 12891 bp, 17 predicted proteins | sample Lox_Sample_21_FD_206725 | JGI IMG/M metagenome (GOLD analysis project Ga0335072, IMG submission 206725) | Soil microbial communities from Loxahatchee National Wildlife Refuge, Florida, United States - Lox_Sample_2.1 | ecosystem: Environmental > Terrestrial > Soil > Wetlands | place: USA...
CCGACGCCGACGTAGTAGTGGTAGCCGAATCCTCCGCCACCGTCACAGTAGAAGTCACAACCCCTCCCCGCAGAGGCCGACAACGCGCTTCCAAGAAAAAGAGAAAAGTCTCAGATGACGAATATTCCGATGAAGATGAGGAAATCGATACTTCTAAGTACGGACGTGCCTCATTCTCTCACAAGAAACGCGCTGCAGCAATTCAACCTGGCAAAATTGATTTCTGTTATGTTTGCTCACAACGATTTACGATTAGTCCGTATACAAAACAGAGTCCTGATGGAGAGGGGTTGTTGTGTCATAAGTGTGGTGCTGTGGAACAATCTGCTCCTAAAAAGGAAGCTCCCAAACGGAAGCGAATGAAGGTTGGCAAAGGGACTGCAAAGATGATTCTTGAAGGGAAAGAAGATAGGATTGGAAAGTTGCAAGATTCTTGTATAAAGGTAATTCATTTCCCACTCGATGGGACTGATCTCAGGTCATTGCTAAACATATTCACGATGTGGAGGCTCTTGGGGATATTGGATCTGTCAACATGGATAAGATTTGTCAGATCATTTCGAGGAATCGTTCTCTCGATAATGAGACTCTCCCTCTTTTCCTTCAACCTGAACTGTCAGAACTACGTCTTTACGACTGTTCCCGTACGCCTTGCCACAGAGTTATCTAATCATAGGTGTGCACGCCGAGAAATTGGAACAAATTGCTTATATCACGCCGAACTTGTCAACATTACAACTTTCGTTCTGTGGCCGTCTCGTCGATTCTGTACTCGCAGCCATTGTTTCACGACTCCATCAACTAGAACATCTTATTCTGACAGGACCTTTTCTAATCACCAAGTCTGCTTGGAAATCAGCTCTTCAAACAATCGGACGCAAGCTCCGCACTTTCGAAATCAGCGATACAGCACGCTGGGACGAAGAATGTTCAAAGACTCTTGTGACTTGTTGTCCCAACCTTGAAACAGTTGCGTTTAAACGAATCAACGGATTATCCAATGAATCCATTAAATACCTTTCGACCTTGAAGCATCTCAAGTCGCTGGATTTGACGGAACCCGTTGGTGTTGTTACTGACGAAGAAGTTGTCCCTATAATTCAATCTGCAGGAAAGAATTTGGAGAAACTGGTCCTTGATGGATGTGTTGAATTGAGCGATAAAACTCTGGAAGCGATTGTCCGCAATTGTGCTCATTTGCATACCTTATCTCTTGTTTTACTCGATCGCATTACAGACGAATGTGTAGTCAAATCATTCGGATCGTGGAAGAAGAATCCCGGACTAGTGAATCTCAATCTCACTCGTTGTGTTGGGATTAAGGATCCTGGTGTCCAAGCGATTCTTGCACATTCGGGGGCTACCCTTGAAACACTAAACTTGAATTCATTGGACGAGTTGACTCAGGAGACGTTTAAGTTGATTACCGAGGGAGAGGATGATATCGGATGTGATTTGGTGGAATTGGATGTGGGATTCGTAAGATGCATCAATGATGACCTTGTATATGCTCTTTCGAACGCTTGCAAAGAATTACGTATCCTGAAGGTTGTCGATTCTCATGAATATCGCTAATGATAGGTATTTGGAGATAACTATGTTACGCCTTGTGCCGAGGTTAGGTCTAGAGTGAGATTGATTGGAAAGGAGGATTTCTTATAGTCGACAAAGACCGTTGGATTATATTGTCATTTGTTTCTCATGCATTAGCTTTACTTGTCTTCCTTTATAGTGAATTCAATACGGATATCATTCACAGTGCTGCTCTTCACTGATGGATCACACAAAACTGGAGAAGAATAACTTGTTTAATTTGTTTGATTGCTCGATTGATTAAAATCCTATGACTCGAACGTACATACACGAAGCTTGAAAATGCCGCCTATGAAAAACTCCCAAAGCAATAACCCATAATCCATCCATCCACCCATACCAAAGCCATATATCATTGCTAGAATCACTTGGCATTACTAAGTAATTCATATTCCAAGATAAATTTCCCTTCCTTGTATTGCTCGCTGGATTCATAGGCGCGATCATATTTCCAACCCACTACTTCTTTGCAATTCACACACGAGATGTCTCGCACAATATGTCGTCCAGTCGTCATTTGTCGCTCATCAGGAGGTCCTTCAGTGATATTCACACTGATTGTTAGCTAATGTCGGGAGTGAGGATGAGTACACTTTGTTGAAGAGGAAGGCTTTGCCATGCTGTCCACGGAAGGCCTAGAGTGGATTAGCCTGGGACCACGTGGAGCGCTAGTAACGGGAAAGGTACTCTCGATACAAGGTCATCACTACTAGCAAGATGAGCCTGACACTTGGAACAGCCGTAAATCTTGTTGCTATTGAGGTATGTAAGATATTGGAGACCCTATACAATGTAAGACAAGAAAGCGCTGTAGCGGGGCATAATCAACGAAAGGAGTCGCATCGGAGGGGTTGCACATACCATTTTGTCTCCACAAGCTAGGTATCACGACAATACTTGAACTGATAGAAGAAAAGACAATAAACGGTTCTCAAACCGAAAGAAATCGAAAAGTCGGTGATAATAAAAGTCGATTGTTTGGTTGTCGGAGGAGCTGTTGGAGTGTTATGTAGGGGTTGGACTTTCTAGAAGGTGGGCGGCGGTGTGAGAGTGTGAGTGAGTCGCTCAATCACGCTTCAATGGCTGCCTGCCCCGATCCAATCAGTAAGAATTGCTTGCTGGGATTTTAACTCGAGGAAACGAAGCCAAAAGTTCAATTTCGGGGACAAAAAGTTCGATTTTGGGTCAAATTTTGCTCATTTACTGGTCAAATTTGGAACCTGACTGCGACCTGCTGGGCAGTCTTTCCTATATATGATCGCATACAACTTCAGTCTTCAGATCGTGTCTTAATTGGAAGGATTCAGATGCAAGGTCAGCCATCTGGCAACCGCAGAAACAAAAGGCGCCTTCACCACCATCAGAAAATCAAGAGTAACGGCCCGTTTTGCGAAGCGAAACGCACTATTGGAAGCCACAGCACATTCTTTCCATTTCACATATTCCAGTTTGACTTCTCCACATAAAATGGGGCTGCTTTATCATCATTCTGCAGGTGTTCGTGTCCGGCATATGCATGCCATGTGATGACTCGAGAGATGTTATATCATATCTGAGTCTTGTCTCGAACCAAGAATAGCCAATCTGACGTGCATCAATGTTCCAGACAGTTTAAAGAGCTTGTATATCTCTGCTTTTCCCTTTAGAGTCTTCGCCTTGTCGACATACGCTCGGTCATGGCTCCTCTACCGGATCCAAAGGCTGAACCTCTGCCTGACCCTCTTCCTGAGGAAGCAAAAAAGAATGTTCCCTCCGCCTTGTCGCTGTTAGGAAAGGTTCTCATTATCAATTAGCAGAAACTGACAATTGGATAGGGTTTCAGTACTGTAACAGCGACTGTCGGGACGTTTCTCGGTGGCGTGGCCTTCTTCAATTTGCTCAAGAATTTCATAGATGACCTGAGATTGAGAGCGTCGAAATTGAAGGCCCAACAGAAGATCGAAGAAATGCAGAACCAAGCTGATGAAGAAGATGCTGAAACAGTGACCGGGGAGGGTACGAAAAAGCTTGAGCCAAAGCCGCCGCATGTTAGGAGACAAGTGGAATGGGATTCTAATAGTGACTTTGTACTCGAGTAGAATTACGGAATACGTATTCTCATCTGACGCCTTTTGGCCATTAGGATGCGCCTTCTGGCCGTATAGAGTTGCTGGTTTATTTCGCAAAGTTCGCCATATCTGGAAATCTAAACCCAAAATAGCTTATTTGATATGGTTTGTGCCTTGGGCAGTGGTAGTTTTGGTAAGTGGTCAACTTCCAGTAGTTGGAGCCGAAAAGGCCAATCGGATTTTCTTGCAAAAATCGCGATGGTGCGCCTTTCGTCTCCTCATGATCGTCCTATGGCGACCAAACTGGACGACCTGTAAAAGGCAATTACAAAGCCGAACCTACGCCCGAGATGTGAGACGTCGGTTCAATCCTACACTTCAGCATGTTAGTCCTCGCAATCTGCCTTGGGATGCTGACCAAAGTTTATTGTCCGAGCCGAAGTTTTGAGTTTGTACAGGGCATTTCTGCGGGAAACCAAACGTGATTTGCAATGTATGAAATGTTGCTAACAAACAGACTTACCGCCGGAGGATAAGGAGCAGATCAAGGAATATGTCAGAGATGAGTTTGAACAACGGCGAGATGTAACGGACATGGACAAAATTAAGTGGCACATTGCGCAGGGCAAGAAAGGCTTGAAACAGCTGCAAGGAATGGTGGATTTGAGTTTGGGTAGATGACCAAAAACTCAACGAATGAAAATGACAATTGCACTTGATACATTTCCCGTCTTACTCGATCTATGATGGGGTCTTGCTATATGCTATCTAAATTGAATCATATCTTCTTTGTTATGGTCGTTTCCTCTTCTGCGCCGAGTGGTCCCCGCCAGGACCGCAAATGGTCCCAAATTTGTTAGCATCTTCATTCCATCCAACGTCCTTCCTGATTGCAACCATCGATTGCCGGTGGGAATTGTGGGACTACTGATTTGGGCAGAACGTTCTTTTGCGGCATGGCTTTTAGGGGGTACTCTCCTTGGTTCAAAATCAATTCAACCTTCTCTCTAAAATCTCTCACCGCGCAAGTCAGAGCCTACGCCAGACCAAGCCGCTCGAGGGCAGTCGTCAACCCGTCGAGGCCAGCTCCACCGGCGAGAGAAGTCTGGGTCGACCCTTTCAAAGCTCCACCTCCACCTAAGGCCAACTTTCGCGTCCTCTTAAGACCAGCTCTCTTCACGGCAGTTGTCCTTATCCTCGCGGATCCCATCGCCGATGCGTTTGTCGAACGACGAACCAAGAATCCTGCCACCAAAGCCGAACGACAAGCCGAGACCTCAAACACAATTCTCCCTATTATTGGAATAAACGTTGCAATCTTCGGTTTATGGCGGGTAGCACCTTCATTTTGTCACAGAATTGGTGCTCTGTTGATACCCTACGCTCCGTCGCCAACGCAGTTGATCGTGAGTACATTTTCTCACCAAGACATCCTCCATCTTCTTTTCAATCAAATAGTGCTTTATAGCTTTGGCAGTATCATATGCGATACACTAGGCCGAGAACATTTTCTGTCCTTTTATCTCCAAGCTGCTTGCGTTTCTTCGTTGGCATCAGTCGCAGCTTCTCAAGCCTTCGTTCGCATGGGATTCTTTGATGTATCGCGCTTGAGGGTTGGAACGTTGGGCGCAAGTGGTTCCTTAATGGCCATTGTCGGAACGAGCACTGTAATATATCCCGAAATGCCGGTGGGATTCATGTTTATCCCTTTCGTCTCATTTCCTCTGAAGTATATTATGGTTGGGTTGGTTGCGTTCGACGTTACTGGAATAGCAGCAAGATGGCAGACCTTCGATCATGCGGCTCACGTATCTCTTCTTTTTCATGGTCTCCGCTGATACAAATTAGCTCGGTGGAGCCGCGTTTGGACTGGCCTACGGTCATTATAAACTGGTACCAAGGATAAAGAGCATAGAGGAAAGCCAGAATCGAAGCAATATTTATACTATTAGGAGATAGACTGTCTACAATCCAGATAAGAGGATTCTTGGAGAGGTTGAAGTCTCGTCAATAGTCTGCGATTATGGTGAGATGGAATCTAATGTGATACATAAAAGTGTCTGTCTACCTTTGTCCGCCCTCAAGGTTTACGAACAGCTTGTAAAAAATGATAGCCAAAGTCGCTGCTCCAAATTGCCGATCACAACTCAAAAATTTGCCTTCACGGTTTTTTAACGTCCCGGCGTCGGTTGCCAGTCAAAGCTGTACGAATGGACGAGGAAGAACTACCACAGGCCTGCAGAGAACGTAAAAGACGACGTCTGAATGACGATCTACAAGGCGACACCATACTCGACGAAGGCGAAGACCAAGTTGATAGTGATGAAGCCATCGACGAAATACCGAGTCGTACCAAACGTAACCGCAAAAGCGTCATTTCTTCCGACAAACTCGCCGAAACTCGAGCAGCTGTGGAAAACACTGGTGTCATATACATTTCCAGAATCCCACCTCGACTCAACCCAACCAAAATACGACAACTATTATCACCTTTTGGATCACCCGTTCTGCGAATATTTCTTGCACCTGAATCCACGGTAGATTATAATCGCCGGGTCAAAGCTGGCGGTTCAAAGAAGAAGCACTACATTGAAGGCTGGATCGAATTTGAGGACAAGAAGGTGGCCAAAAGAGTGGTGGAGATGTTGAATGCGCAGCGAATAGGTGTGAAGAAGAGTGATTTCTTGTACGATGATTTATGGTGTCTTCGATACCTTCCAAAGTTCAAATGGCACCATTTGACGGAGCAAATCGGTATGCTTTATTTATGCATAGAATGCTGATTTATTTAGCGTATCAAAATGCATCGAGGAAAGAAAAGATGAGGAATGAAATTGCTCAGGAGAAACGGGAGAATCAGGCTTTCATTGCCAAAGCAGAAAGGAGCAAGATGATTGAAAGTATACAGAAAAGACGGGAAGAGAAAGGAGAAAAGGAGCATGCTAAACAATCTCCGGTACAAAGGCATATACCCCAGAAACGTGTTCTGGAAAGTCAAAAGAAGGATGTGAGACCCAGTGTTCTGCATAAAGCGTTTGACTAGGAATTAAAATATAATTATTGCCGCTTGAGCTGGGTGACGATTAGCCATCTCTTCTTTTCAGTCGTATCTTCTGCACCTCTATCTTCTTCCCATGGTCGTGTCCCGCCCTTTAAAAGATCGTACTCTGTTATTCCATTCTCATCTGGAACAAGTCCCTGCGTTTTCGCCAATTTTAAAAACTGACAGACTACGGTGCGTCCTGTGTGGAGACCAGCAATGACTAGAATGCGTGCTGAAGGTGATATCTGCAAGAGAAGGTCGAGGGACATTACGAGAGCGCAGTGAGCATCACTCTTCCAAAAGCAATCTGCTGTAATTATTCGAGAGAAAGATGTGCAATGCCTAACAATGAGCAGAGCATAAACCAAATACAAGTCACCTTGTGATTGAACCGACAGTTTCTCCCCAGATATGACCCTCCACTGCCACCCTGTTCCTCAGGGTCAATGGAATATTCTCGTCCACATTTCGTTTGAGATTCGCAAGTATCGTTGGCGATTCGTAATCGGAGAGTACCGTGAATTGGGCACCCTCAAGCGCCGCAACAATCCCAGGTAGACCGGCTCCAGCACCCAACTCAAGAACTGTTTCTCCACGCACATCGAATTTGCAGGATGTTATCAAATCAGCTGCGAGAAGTGCTGAGTTCCAGACAAAATGCGCAAACAGATTTACTATATGGCTGATAAGTTCCACCGTCCCGAAAGCTAAGGCCAACATACCTCTTTCCTCGAAGGTCTCGCTCTTGGCTATATGAAGGGACAGAGTTCTAGTGTAGCTGTGAGCTCGGGTGTTTAGTTGAAGTGTACCTCTCCTTGAATTTATAGCCAAATACTTCTCCCGGGCCTCCGTGGGAGACTTTGACATCACCAAATATGGAAAAGAGTCCGTCTTCAAAGATATCTTCTACGTCTTCTTGCGCCTCCCCTTTCTCCATAAACGTCACAAAGTCATCGTTCAACGTTGGTCAACAATGATAGTCAGGGGCTCAGGTGTCTCGTCTGCTGACCGCTTATCGATGATTTGCACATTGAACCCAAATTTAAATTCTCGAATTCGGAACTAAGCGATCCAACCCCTGCACTTACGTATTGCGATGACTTTTGCCGGACTTCCATATGAGCTTGTGCACGCAGTACTCGAACATCTTGCCGCATCTGATATCGCTGCGTTGCAATTAGTGAATTCGAGACTGAAGGTTCAATATCACTAGAAGCAATGCTAACCAGAGTAGGAGGCCGTGGAATGTTATCCTCAATATAAGCAACTTATTACAATTAACTCACTGGATCCGAAGCTGCTCCCAAAAATTACTTCGCAACAGTTAGATCGCTTTTACTCAGTGCGGTAAGTCCTGTCGAAACTAAAGACTTATTGTCAGTGAGATTATCCACTCCGTTGCACATCAAGAATGTCATCGAGTTCACACCTCCGTATTCCACTCTAATTCTAGTGTGGAAACCTCTCAGAGATCCTGTACCTACCACTCATGAAACGTCTATGTTTCTACTGCTTTTGGATCAGCGATTACTCTCGTTTAATCCGTCGTTATGTTGCAAAGGAATATTACGCTTTAACAGACGAAGAACTCTTGCCTGTTCCCTTCTTCGCAAGTAAACCTCTTAATTTGTTATCATTGACCAAAGATTCTTGGAAAGGCACTTTTCAGAGACAAAAGAAGTCTAGTTTAAATGATCTATGTCCCGAAGTCCTTGTAAGTGAGACCGCTCTGAAATTATATGGGAGTCTGGACCAAATGCGGCAGGCCCGGAACTTGAAGTACCAGGAATTTCAACGACTGCATTGGAAATCGGATCCTCGTCAGTTGTTACCTACGGCTCCGGAAGCACCTGAAGAGCAATATGAATACTGGATATCGGTGGAAAAACGGTACAAAGAGGACGTCATTCATGTTCTTGGGTTGATTATCTTGCGAGAAATTTAACTGATGTGCCAGGAAATTCGATCTCAATGAGGGGTGGCATCTTGAAGTCGTCACATGTCATTTGTGCGTCCTAAATGCTCATAGAATGCATCAGCGATGTTGTCCTGAATCTACACCTTTGCAGCCTCGCTGTGGTTGTCGGATAGATCTGGGGTACGAGTTGTATCCTCTTCATGATGTAGATAGTTTTTTGGGACATCTGAAGACAAAACATTTGGAATATTATGAGAGGTTTCGTGATATAGTGTCAAAGATGTCTGTACTTCGAAGGACAACATATGAGCATGAGAAGGATGTATGGGAGGTACAAAGATTGATCCGAGAAGTATACGGAATGGCGGACGATCTGAGTTTGTAAATAGTCTTGCCAACAATAGCAGCATCCTTGTAACCATATCAACATATCTCAAAGGCAAGTCATGTTATGAACTTTTGTTATTTGATATATAGTATTAAACCTACCACTGGCAGTTATACTAAAGAAGAACTAAACAACAAATCCAATTACACAGACTCCCTCGATCACCACACACTACGGAACGAAAAGAGAAAGAAAAAAAGTTGAGAAAGAGACACAGCCACATTGTGTTAGGAATAATATTCAATTTCATCTTCTCCGCATTCTTACTCTGCTTCCTCAACAGGAGCTTCTTCATCATACTCCTCCTCTTGATCAACAGTCGCGTCCTGGTATTGTTGGTATTCGGCAACCTTATGTTAGCTCTGTGGTGTAAAAAGAGAATACAAGATCATGCATATTGCTCTCTGCTTCGGTGAATTCCATTTCATCCATACCTTCGCCTGTGTACCAATGCTAGATGGTTAGACGCGTTGTGTGAGGAGGATACCAAGAAAGCTTTACGACGGAACATTGCACTAAATTGTTCTCCGACGCGCTTGAAGAGTTCTTGAATTGAAGTGGAGTTTCCAATGAAAGTCGATGACATCTTCAATCCTCTAGGGGGAACCGAGCAAGTAGCAGTAAGCACGTTATTTGGAATCCATTCAACGACTATTGGTTAGTTACGCCATTCTCAAAGACAGATAATACAGTAACTTGAGTTCTTTGTCTGAACACTCCTCATCTGTTCCTCGACTTCCTTCATGGAAACCTTTCCACGGAAAATAGCAGCAACAGTCAAATACCTTCCCTGTCGAGGATCGGAAGCAGCCATCATATTCTTCGAATCAAACATTTGTTGAGTCAATTCAGGAACACTCAAAGCACGGAATTGGTGGCTTCCACGTGGAGTCAAGGGAGCGAATCCAACCATGAAGAAATGAAGACGAGGGAAAGGAACCATGTTGACTGCCAATTTTCGGAGATCAGAGTTGAGTTGGCCGGGGAAACGGAGACAGGTGGTGACGCCTGACATGACTGCTGAGACGAGGTGGTTGAGATCACCGTATGTAGGAGCATTGAGTTTGAGAGTACGGATGCAGATATCGTACAAAGCTTCGTTGTCAATGCAGAAAGTCTCGTCAGAGTTTTCAACGAGTTGCTAGACACGTCAACTTACTGTTTAAAAAGGAGTTGGGAGCTTACGTGGACGGAAAGAGTGGCATTGTAAGGTTCAACAACGGTATCAGAGACTTTTGGCGAGGGGACCACGGAGAAAGTAGCCATCATTCGATCGGGGTATTCTTCACGGATTTTGCTGATCAAGAGAGTTCCCATACCAGCACCAGTACCTCCACCGAGAGAATGTGTTATTTGGAAGCCTTGAAGACAGTCACATCCTTCGGCTTCACGTCGTACAACGTCCAAAACTTGATCAACTAATTCAGCGCCTTCGGTATAACTATTCGTTAGAATTGTTGAGTGGTGAGCGCGTACTGGCCCTTTGCCCAGTTGTTTCCAGCACCAGATTGCCCGAAGACGAAGTTGTCGGGACGGAAAAGATCACCGAAAGCACCTGCTTTCACAGCATCCATGGTGCCAGGCTCGAGATCGACTAGAACCGCCCGAGGAACATATTTATGGCCAGAAGCCTTGAACCATCAATTTCTGAAATTCTCTGAGGGGAAGATACTTCATTGAAATATACATTCAGACGTTCTTGTTGAACATCCATAGTTCCATGATATCTACACGCGCACGTCAGCACAATTTCCTTTTTCACTGCTTGAAAGAGTAGTAGAATCAGGGCAATCGGGAATAGGAGGGGCAACATACACTCCTGCACCGTCAAGACCATGCTCACTGCTGATTGTTTGCCTATACAGACGCGTCAGAAATCAAATTGCAAAAGCGTTGATGGATAGGGAGGAAATTGGACATACCAAAACGCGGCTCCCTAAAAAGGCACACACAGTTAGCGAACACGTAGACAAAACAGAGTGAATGAATGGGGGAACATACAATTTGGTTACCGCATTGGCCTGTTTGGATATGACAGATTTCACGCATTTTGAAGAGGATGGGGTGAGGATTAAAAGATGATGATGAAAGAAGATACGACAACAAAAAGGGTTGTGAGGATGAAGAAGGGGTAAATTTTGTGTGGTCGGTGGAGTTTGTGTGTGGCAGGTTGTGCCAGCTTCGCTCTCCCTAATTTTTTGCTGTGTGTTCTGTTGTGTGTGTTGTGTCGACTCCGGAAATTGTGGCTTCCCAGCTGGCAAATCAAAACACTTCCCCTGAGCCGCATTACATCAGCAATATAAACACGCGTTCGGACTTGAGGCTGGCAGCTCTGTCGAGCAACAGTTCACCTCCAAGGAATCGGAAGTTGAAGAAATTGTCGCATCTTCACCATGTGCTACGACGAAACGAATCCTGCCAGTGCATGCCGAATTGTGGACACAAAGTGGCAAGAACTGCACAAAAATGCATCCGGGTTCGGCATATATCCCTGGAGAACACGTTGCTCGTGGTGGGAAGGAATAGCTCTGAGAATCGTCCTCTTAGGTCTTGAGCGTACGCTCTGGAGATATGCAGAAAGGGTTGAATGAAATACGTGGTTTGACAGCGCAATTGTTTAAAACCACTTATGCCAGGATACCTGCTTGCTGAGATTCTGCTGGACACAACTCGTAGGCACGACATTTCATTGGACTCCTTTTAGGTGGGCTCCTACTTCAACGTCTGCCCTTTGGAGAATGGAAGCAATGCATCCCAGATTCGCGGAATTTCGAATGGGCTAGTCTCTGAATTATGACATCTCTTTGGACAATCAACTCAACAATGAACTATAAATAGAAAGGAGTCACTTATGTTTGAAGAGAGCAGTCTCAAGAATCAAGGAAATGTATGTATAGGTCATCGGATTTCATATCCCATAAGCTAAAAATGTTATCAGATATACGTCGAAGTTTGATTCCTCAGATGCCCGGGTTACTGAACCCGAGCCACTTCCGCAATCTTATATTCGCCATTCAAGGCGTCGCCAAGGCTGCCGACAACCTATGACCCTGGTAACCCGGTCTTTCCTTCGCACTAGAACCTTCCCACAGCATTCCCCGCTTGAGCCGAAGAATGCGTGGTGGGCCGAATTGTGCGGTGGTGGTGGAGATTTTCCATATCACACTCCTGCGATTGGCCACGTGCGTCCCAGCTATTTAATTGCGCATCAGATTGGCCCAGTGACAATCCCTGTACGCCCTTCCCCTCGGAGAAAAAGGAGCCAGATGAGCCACACATCCACATTCCTGGCCACCTCCTTGATACAAAAAGCCTTACTACCGCCCCTTTTTCCTTTTTTTAGTTCCTTAACCATCACCAACGACACACTCCTTCGCTCAACTCCCTGGTCAACGAGGATTTATCCTCGCTCGTATCCTTCGTTTCGTGTGTGTTTCAAGAGATAGAGTTTGAACTCATCTCGCGAAGACAGTTAGAAAGATGAGGGGGGCAACGACTTTGTTGGTCGTTACCGTTCCTTTCTTGGTCAACGTCATGGCTTTGGAGCCCCTTGAAGTTCGCGCTGCTCCTACAACAGTCGGTGTGCCTGTCGTCCTCGCTCAATCTCCTTCCACATCGACAAGTGTCGGTCTCGCAGGACAAGGCCAAGTCGGAGTTCCGATCATTCAGTCTGCTACATCCACTAGCACATCAGTAACACCTACCGTTGGTGTCCCGATGAATCAAGGGGGTTCAGAAACCCTCAGTTCCGCTACTAGTTCTGGAATCGTGGGAACTCCTACAGCCTCTTCGAAAACTACAGGAGCAGTGGGTACGCCGATCGCACTTTCATCTGCCCCATCCGCGAGCGCAAGTGGTATGGTCGGTACACCTATCAGCACATCCAACTCCTTCTTCCTCA
>Ga0335072_10011145_pt1 | contig 12890 bp, 13 predicted proteins | sample Lox_Sample_21_FD_206725 | JGI IMG/M metagenome (GOLD analysis project Ga0335072, IMG submission 206725) | Soil microbial communities from Loxahatchee National Wildlife Refuge, Florida, United States - Lox_Sample_2.1 | ecosystem: Environmental > Terrestrial > Soil > Wetlands | place: USA...
CTCCCTTATACCGTATTGGAAAGCAATTCGCTATTCGCCTGAGAAATTGCTTTTAGTTCTGGAGGTTGAATCAACTTAGGCAATCTGGGGAAAGCGATAAAGATTTCGACCATTTATTCTCGGCCGCCAGTGACTGTGCAGGAGGTGCAAGACTATTTGTTTAGGCTTGTGGTACCGGACATGTGCCAAGAAAAAATTTATCTGAGAAACATCCTCAATTTCTTGATTTGCGCATTCTCTTTTTTCAATTTGCATTCGGCTATACGCAGCACTTTCCAACCATGATTTTTTAGATAGCGTCCGACTTCTTGATCACGCGCCCGATTGCGCGTTATTTTTTTCGTCCAATACAAGACATTGGAGGTTGGCATTTGGAAACAATGCTTGCAGCCATGCCAGAAACAGCCATCCACAAAAATGACCACCTTCTTTGAAGGAAATACAAAGTCGGGATGACCAAACAATGGATAGTTTCGCCTCCAGCCTGTAATCCCATTTTTACGGAAAGCCAGAATCATGCGTTTCTCTGTAGAGGCATTCCCTTTAGAATGGACTGCGGCCATTATACGGGAACGCTCTCTGGCGCTGAAAACATCCATGCTTGCTCCTGCCAACTGACGCTTCGTTACGAGCGCTGAATCGGAGTCATAGCGGATTGTCTCTGAACCAGTCCATTTCGATATATCGTCGTCTTTCTAACGGTCTCCGTTCCGCTATAAGCGATTTCAAACGTGACATAATTCAGCTCCTGATCTTGTCCGCGAAAGCATTCATGGAATGCTCTCAGTAGTTCTACTTCCGCCAGTGACTGTGCAGGAGGAAGGGGATTATTCCGGACGCTTGGAATAGTCCCGGGAAAAAAGTAAATGCAGGGTGGCGGTACTCGAAAAGGCCCGGCTTCTGTTAGCCGTTCTCCTGTACCATCAGCCAATATTTTAGGACAGGGACGGCCAAGAGTAGAGCAAACCATATCCCATACTACCAACCCATCTACCTGTTGGTTCCGTGAAATAATCTCGGCTGAAAGCCGTGTGTGGATACCTGACCAGACATTGTGCTTCGGATCAGCGCCTGGATTACTGCAAAGACTCCAGATAATAAACTCATTTGCATGAGAGGGACGTTCAAAAATATTGGTGTTGTTGCCATCCAAACACCCTTTCAGCTCTATCACGCCGATCTTTCCAGATTTAAGCTTAACCGAGTAATCGTGGCGATTGCCGCCACCGGCGTTCTCCCATTCCTGGATAAAACCCCTATCCTGCATGAAATTTAGGACATGCTGTGCAAACTCACGCTTCTCTCGCATCGTTGCGCTGAATTGGCCTCTAATTCTTTCAATCGCTCCCCGGAATAAGCCTGAATTATAAAATTCCTTTTCATCCAACCCGTGAGCTCCAAGTGTGTAAGCCTGCGTTTTTAGAATCTCCGAGAAGGCTATAACCTTGTCTTTGAGCTCTGCGTTTTGTTGACAAGGAATGCAACTCATGCGGCTATCTTTTGGGCTCGCGGATCGAAGGTAAGGACTCGCTCAAAAACATGCTGAGCTAAATGGCGAACGACGGGTACTGCGACACCGTCTCCTGTCAGGTGATAACCTTCATTATAATTAGTCGGAAGCCGATAACTATCAGGCAATCCCATTAACCGCGCTGTTTCACGGGTAGTGATTAAACGAGAAGAAACCTTCTTTCCGTCGACGACAAGAATAAGCTGGCGACTCGATCCACCTGCCGGTGTGCGGAGACATCCCGAAACATCATCAAAACGGACTTCGGCACGCTGAACTTTTTCTCCCTGCTCATTAAACCGAGTACGCTTATAAATTCCACCGGCTATACGTCTTCCGAGCTTTTTCATCTTCTCCACCTTGGCGAGATTAACTGGACTCATCATAGCCAAAAGCGCCGCTGTCTCTTCCTCAGTGTGCCAAGACACGCCAGTGGGCTCTTTCTCAAGAATATTGGTCAGAGTGAGTTTCCGGCGTGGCGGGTTAGGGAAGTTCCACCATGTCCAAGCAGACTTAACGGCCAGAGGCAAAGCTGCCTGAGCGAAACGAAGAGAGTGGGGGTGCCATTCGCCTGACGCTTCATCCCCAACCAATTCACTGGGAATTGGAATGTCCTTCAAAACACCAATAAAAAAGAGCCTTGGTCTAGAATGAGGAACAAAAAGCTCCGCATCGACAATTACTGCTCCATACCGATAACCACATTCCTTAAAGGTTGAGCAAATGGCGGTAAAATCGGCACCTTGATGAGAGGTCAGTGTTCCGCAAACATTTTCGAGGACGACTAGCCGGGGCGAACGCTTGTCTTTACTAAGGAGCTGTATTAAGTCCCAAAAAGGGTAAAATGTCCCAGAACGCTCACCCTTGAGACCAGCACCACCACCAGCTAGGGAAAGATCTTGGCACGGAAAGGATCCCCACGCCAAGTCGGCTGTTCCCGGAATATCAGCAACTTTCAAGGTGCGGATGTCCGCAGTCTTCAACTCTCCATCGCCCCAATTATCCCGATATACGACACTCTTTCGGTGATCAAAGTCATTGGCAAATAGGCATCTCCATGCTTTGCCCAAACCAGCGCGAGCCATCCCTCCACCCGCGAAAAATTCGTAGAACGTGTAGAGTTGGCTCATGGGATCACGAAGTGAAAGTATAAATTTTTTATGGCAATTACAATCTCATCTCATGGAAAACAGAGTTATTATACTTATGTATTATTTCTTTGCAAGCACTAATTCCATTTAGCAGTCCCACTCACAACCATGCATGGGACAAGATCCAGACGTAATCGCTTTATCCTACCAAGGAGGTTTCATGCCTGATGTATGGTTGTGAGCAGCGTTGTTACATTTTGCGTGGCTCAAAACTCGGCGCTCACCTGATTTATCGTAAAAAACAGGAGGAGATAAAAGCGATTCAAAATCCTTTTTTACTGACCACAATCTGCCCACAAAATTTGAGAAAATACGAAAAACTAACGTTTATCAGAGGTAAGAGAAAATGGGCGACCGACGGGGCTCGAACCCGCAACAGCCAGAACCACAATCTGGAGCTCTACCATTGAGCTACGGTCGCCAGTAAGGGCAAAAGCCGCCGAAGGGCGGGCATTGCGCGGGAATCCAACTTAAATTCTCCCGCCGCCAATTCAAGGTTATTTGTGGAATGGAGCGGCGCTTGTCCTCTTTCCCAAGAGACTCTAGTTTGCCGTGGTGAAAGTCATTACCTCGCCGGACGCGATGCGACGCCTCAGCGCCGGATGGGTGCGATCCGGCGAGCGGGTCGGTCTTGTCCCCACGATGGGGGCGCTGCATGAGGGGCATCTTGCTCTCATCCGCCGTGCGCGCCGGGAATGCCGGCGGGTGATTGTGACCATCTACGTCAATCCAACCCAGTTTGGTCCGAACGAGGACCTGGCCCGCTATCCCCGGCCCCGCCGCCGCGATCTCGCTCTTTGCCGCCGCGCCGGCGTCGACACCGTCTTCGCGCCGGCCAATCTCTACCACATGGGCCACTCAACCTGGGTTGAGGAGACCAAGCTTTCCCAGGGGCGGGAGGGAGCGGTGCGGCCCGGCCATTTCCGCGGCGTGGCCACCGTGGTGCTCAAGCTTTTTAATCTTACCCGTCCTACTCACGCCTATTTTGGGCAGAAGGACGCGCAGCAGGTCGATGTGATCCAGCGCCTGATCCGCGACCTCGACGTGCCGGTGAAGATCGCCGTCGTGCCGATCGTGCGCGATGCCGACGGGATCGCGCTCAGTTCGCGCAATCAATATTTGTCATCGAAGGAACGCGCCGTCGCAGCGGAGTTCGCGCAATTGTTGCAGGTGGCGGCACGGCGGAAGGCCAATCCGGACGGATGGCTTCGGCGTCAGCTCGGGAAAGTCGCCGGTCTCAAGCTCGACCATGTCACGCTGGCGGGGGACCGGCTTTGTGCCGCCATTTGGATTGGGCGGACGAGGCTCATTGATAATGAACGGATGAGAGCTGCCGGCAGACGTTCGATTGGGGCAAAGACCTAACCATTGGAAAATTGATCGAGATGCGGCTGCAAGTGCTGAAAGAGCACCTGGAGCGGGAAGGGCTTCGATAGGCAGGGACAGCTGAGCGAAGTGACAAAACCTTGCGTGCTTTCGCGAACCATGTCGCCGCTCATGAAGAGAAAACGCTTCCGGTAAGCCGGATTGACCTCCGCGGCCCGTTCATAGAGCTGAGGCCCGTCGAGGCCGGGCATGCGGATGTCGCTCACAATCGCATCGTAGCGATGCTTGGCCAGGAGCCGCAACGCCTCATGCCCGTCATTGGCCTTGTCAGCGGTGATGTTTTGCAGGTCCAGGAACTCGCACAGAGCGTCGACAATCGACGATTCGTCGTCGACCACCAGCACGCGTCCCAGCCGGGTCGGTTGCCGCGCCGGCTTGGGCAGAGGCTGCGTCTCCTTGTTTTCCTGCGGCAATTTCGGACTCCGCGCCAGCGGAAGATTGATGGTGAAGACCGTTTTGCCCGGCTCGCTCTTGGCCTGAATGGTCCCTCCGTGGCTTTCGACCAAGGTATGGGCGATCGAAAGACCCAGCCCGGTCCCTTCTCCGAGATTTTTCGTGGTGAAAAACGGATCGAAGATGAGCGGCATGACGTGCGGTGGAATCCCGGGGCCGTTATCGGTCACCGTGATGAAGACGCGGTCTCCTCTGCGCCCAGCTTCCACACGGATGATCCCCTGGCGGTCCGATTTCGACAAGGCCTGCTCGGCATTATTGAGGAGGTTCAGCAGCACCTGCTGCATTTGCTGCGCGGTCACCAGCACGGGATATGAGGTCTCGCATGGTTCCGAAATCAGTTGGATATTATTCACCCGAAGCTGATAGCGCTTGAGGTTCACCGCCTGCTTGATGAGTTCGTTGACGCCGATGACTTCCCGCTGTTTCGATTCCTTCCGGCTGAACGCCAGCAGATTTTTCACCAGGTCGGCCGTTCGTTTCGACTCAAGCACGATGGCGTTGATGGAGGCCTCATCCGACGGCCCGCCCCGATGCAGATTAAGCAATTGCGCGTGGGTCAAAATCGAGGTGAGCGGATTGTTGATTTCGTGCGCGATACCCGCGATCGTCTCGCCCAGAGAAGCCAATTTTTCCGATTGGATCAAATGTCGTTGTAGCCGTTCCTGCTCGGTCAGATCGATCCGCAGTTTGATGGCGAATGACGCCAACTCCGCCAGCAGGCCGACGGCTGATTGCGTCGAGTCGTCGAAGGCATTCATCTCCAGCCCGTCGAGATTAATCATCCCCCAGACTTTCTCCTCGACAATGATCGGCATCACCAGTTCGGAGCGCACGTTATCGAAAAGCGGATAGTAATTGGGGTCCGAGCTGGTGTCGTTGCAAAGATAGGGCTTGCCCGTCAGCGCGACATATCCGGTCAGTCCTTCGCCCAATCCCAATTGGCACATCTGTTTTTCCAGCGTCCAATCTTCGCCGCGGGTGGAGGTGATGATCAATTTTTGCGTGTTATGATCCAGCGTCACGATGGATCCGTGCACAGCCTTGCCCAGTTCGGAGGAATAGCTCAGCACCATCTCCAGCACTTCATCGACCCGCTTGCGCTGACGGATGGCTGTCAGTACTTCGCGTACGGCGATGGTGACCGGATTCGATTCCATAATTCAGTGGCTGAATAAATGAGCACCAGATGTGCCATTGGTCTACTCATTACTTAGCTATAAACTGCCCTAACAAAAGTCGAGAGTTTTAAGAACCGCGTCAACATTCGGCTCTACCACAAGAGGTTCAGCCTCTTGTTGACTCATGGCCGTGTCGGGGTCTTTCAACCCATGTCCAGTCAGAGTCAGGGTCACCATGCTCCCCTTGGGAATGCGTCCTTGCCGTCCCATTCGCAACAGACCCGCCACAGGCGCGGTAGAGGCCGGTTCGGCAAAAAGCCCCTCCAGGCGGGCCGTTAACGCATAAGCGGCAAGGATTTCCGCATCGGTCACGCTCTCGATCACGCCGTGGGATTCCTTAACGGCATTGCTGGCGCCCGCCCAACTGGCGGGATTGCCAATGCGAATCGCTGTCGCCACTGTTTGCGGATCAGACACTGGATATCCTTCGACAATCGGCGCGGCGCCCGCCGCTTGGAACCCGCACATGCGCGGCAAGGTTGGGACGATCCCATGCTGGTGATATTCCTGGAAACCGCGCCAATAGGCGGTGATGTTCCCCGCGTTGCCGACCGGCAAAAAATGAAAGTCAGGCGCGCGGCCCAGCGCGTCGCAAATTTCGAACGAAGCCGTTTTTTGTCCCTCGATCCGGACGGGATTGATCGAATTCACCACCTCGACGCCCGGCCGCGCTCCCAATTCCCGCACCAGACGCAGCGCGTCGTCAAAATTTCCCCGCAACACCACCATCTCCGCGCCATACATGCGCGCTTGCGCCAGTTTTCCCAGCGCGATTTTGCCGTGGGGCAGCAGCACCGCGCACCGCAAGCCGGCGCGGCCCGCGTAAGCGGCGGCCGAAGCCGAAGTGTTTCCCGTGCTGGCGCAAATCACCAGCTTGGCCCCGCGCGCCAACGCCTGGGTCATGGCCGCCGTCATCCCCCGGTCCTTGAACGAGGCGGTGGGATTCATCGCCTCGTATTTAAGAAAGAGTTCAAAACCGCCGCCCGCTTCGGCGGCCAGCCGCGGCGCCGGCACCAGCGGCGTATTCCCCTCCCGCAGCGAGACAATCGGCGCGTTTTCCGGGAGCCATTCCATATACGCGCGATAGTGCTCGAGCACACCTGGCCAGGAAGAGAAAGTCTTGGAATGCATCATGAAACGGTAGATAAAGATCGCAAAGAACACCAAGCCTGTCCGAAAAATAGGCGCAGGTCACGCCGAAAGGAGTCCGCGGCGCCTTGTCACACCGCCAAGACAATGTAACATGATCAAGCTGGTCATCCGCGCGGTTCTTTTGCCACTCTGGATGGACCCGGCCCGGGCTGAATCAACGACACCCATGGAACCTCAATCGAACCTCAACACCACCACCGTCTCCACGCACGAAAAGGCGGTCAAAATCAACCTCGACAAGCGGTTTTACGGCACCTTCGCCGAAATCGGCGCGGGACAAGAAGTGGCGCGATGGTTTTTCCGCGTCGGTGGCGCGTCGGGCACCCTGGCCAAGACGATGTCGGCTTACGACATGCAGTTTTCCGACGCGATCTACGGCAAGGGCGAGCGTTATGTCAGCCAGCCGCGGCTGCAAAATATGCTCGATTATGAGTTTGCGCTCCTCTTCGAGCGGCTCAACGTCAAACGGGGCGAAAGCACTTCCTTTTTCGTCTTTGCCGACACCGTCTCGGCGCGCAATTTTCTCGGCACGAACGAATGTCACGGCTGGCTCGGCATCAAATTCCAGTTGCAGCCCCGCGCCCACCCCAGCGAAATCGTCATCCACGTCAACATGCTCGACAAGGACAACCTCCAGCAACAGGAGGCGCTCGGCATCATCGGCGTCAATCTTTGCTACGGCGCGTTTTACCTCCACGCCGAGCCGGAAAAACTCATCGCCTCGCTGCTGGACGATCTCTCCACCACGCGGATCGAAGTCGACATGATTAAATTTTCCGGAGCCTATTTCAGCAACGTCGATAACCGGCTCATGAGCCTTCAGCTCGTCGAGAAGGGGCTTTCCAACGCCACGCTCATCGGGGCGAAAGGCGACGTGCTCCAGCCCTCGGAAGTTTTTCACAAAAAACCAATTTTGATCGAGCGGGGCAGCTTCCGTCCCGTCACCCTGGTCAATATCGACATGCTCGACGGCGCCCGGTCGCAGTTCCTCAGTGACGCCGACGTGAAGCAGGAAGAAATCGTCGAGTTGACGGAGATCACCATGAACAATCTCCTCAGTGCCGGATCCCTCGACCATCGCGATTTTCTCGCCCGCGCCGACGTCATCAACGCCGTGGGCAAGATGGTGCTCATTTCCAACTACGCCGAATATTACAAGCTGGCCGCCTACTTGCAGCGCCACACCAAAAGCCGGATCGGTCTGGTCCTCGGCATTCCCAACTTGAAGGAACTCTTCGACGTGAAGTATTACGAATCGCTCGACGGCGGCATTCTCGAATCGTTCGGGCGCCTCTTCAAAAACGACCTCAAGCTCTACGTCTATCCCTTCCTCGAATCATCCGGCCAGCTCTCAACGCTGGAAAACGTCTGGGTGCCGGAGCATCTCAAGCACCTCTTCAAGCATCTGCTGGAAAATCGCTACTTCGAGGCCATCAACAATTATCACAAAGAATATCTCATGATTTTTTCTCGGGCCATCCTGGCCAAGATACGCGCCAACGATCGCTCCTGGGAAAAAATGGTGCCGCCCGAAGTGGCTCAGTGCATCAAAGAGAACTGCTTCTTTGGCTATAGGCCGTAGAGGCTAACTCGCTCTATAGAAATACTCTCTTTTTCGTCTGTCATCCCAAGCTTGTCGGGGGATCAGTTCAGCCTTTTACACCTCGTTCCCGAGTTGCAGTTGGGAACGTCTTTGTTCCGCACGAAATTATATTTCGTGCTGATTTTCTCCTCTGCTCAACGTCAGTTCATCGTGCTCCTGCTTTCCTAACTCCTCAATCGTTCAAAATGATAGATGGATCGAAGTCGCGGAGGAAATGAGGTTATGAGGTTATAATGGTGAGTGCAGAGGGCGGTCGAGGCGCAGCCCGGTTGCTGCCACTCGCAAACTTTACATCCATGAAGATGCCTTCTAGGTTGAAGCCGTGACGGCGGGATTCATCGTTGGAACAACGGCGGTGTTCATTCTCATGAACACCATTACTTGCTTCACTTACCGGTCCAGAGCGGGAGGCGTGATAGCGACTCGGAGAATCAGTTCCCGGCTTAACGCGATTTTTGGGGTCCTGGCAATTTGCGCGTTGATATATGCGATCTCGTTACCTTACGGAATTGGTTTGGTCGTCGCCGGATTTATACTCTGCGTTACGCTGCCAGATTTAATTTGCGACCGCTACCAGATAAACCCTCCACCCGCGCCAATTATTGCGCCTGCGCTCAGGGGAATGACAGAAGCGATTGGCTGGATTGCCCTCGTCTTGATGGTCGTCTGGTCTTTCATGCGCGGGAGTATCATTCATGGGAGCATCATTGACTTGATCCCAACATGGCTTTTTTTCCTCGGCTTTATTGTCTTTGTGCCAATTTATCGAGTTGCCGCATGTCTGGACGAACGCTGGTGGCCACGTCTCTTATGGCCACTCTTAGCCTGTGGCGTTGCGGAGGTAATTCTGCGCTTTTCCCACGTTTCGTTTTGAATCACCCCGCGCGCAGTTGCTCGATCAGCGCGCGGTCCGCTTCGGGAAATTGGAAATCGAGCAATTCGCCGGGAGTGACCCAACGGAGATCGGCGACATCGAGCTTTTGCGGTTCGCCGGAGAGAATGCGGGCGGAGAAAAAGTGGAGCCGCACGTCGCGATCGGGATAGGCATGGACGATGCAATGGATTTCGTCGCCGATTTCGGTTTCGACTCCAACCTCCTCCTTGAGTTCGCGGTAAATCGCCGTTCTCAGGTCCTCGCCCGGATCGACCTTGCCGCCGGGAAATTCCCAATAACCGCCCAGCGTGTCATCGGCGAAGCGCTGGGTGATGAGGAGCTTGCCGTCCTCGCGGCGAATGACACCGGCGACGACGTCAATGGGCGGATGAGTCACGACGCGTTCGTGCGGGGGCACAAGATATCGGGGAGGCTTAAGGACCTTGCAGCGGAAAAACGGCGTCGCATTGGGTTCTGGCGACGCCGTCCCAATCATTTTTTGCCTTTTTCCCAGTCGGCCAGAAATTGCTTTAGGCCGCTGTCGGTGAGGGGATGATGGAGGAGTTGCTTGATGACTTTGAAGGGCGAGGTGATGACATCGCTGCCAATGCGGGCCGCTTCAAGGAAATGAATAGGCGAGCGGGCGCTGGCCGTGAGGATTTGCGTCTCATAACCGTAATTATCGTAAATGAGACGGATGTCCCGGATGACCTGCATTCCCTCGGTGCTGATGTCGTCAAGCCGGCCCACGAAGGGACTGATGTACGTTGCTCCCGCCTTGGCCGCCAGGAGCGCCTGGGAAGGGGTAAAACAGAGGGTGACGTTGGTCTTGATTCCCTTGGAGGTCAGAACCTTGACCGCCTTGAGTCCCTCGGCAATGAGGGGAACTTTGACCACGATATTTTTATGCCAGGTAGCCAATTCCTCGCCTTCCTTGATGATTTCCGGCGCGGTGACGCTGACGACTTCGGCGCTGATGGGGCCGTCGACAATCTTCGTAATCTCCATGATCAGCTCTTTGAAGGGCTTGCCGCTTTTGGAGGCCAGAGTCGGGTTGGTGGTCACACCGTCGATGAGACCCATATCGTTGACTTCGCGAATTTCATTGGTATCGCCGCTATCGATAAAAATTTTCATAATAGAATTAACCTACCAGCAGCAGGCGTTGAAACAACCGTGAAATGAACCCATCATGAGATCGTCATGGTTTGGACACATCGCTTTTGCAGTCGTTTTCCAGGCAGCCTCTGAGGCGGCGCAGAGCCTGGCGATGGAGCTGCGAAACGCGGGAGGGACTGACCGTGAGAATGGGAGCGACCTTGCGTAAGGGAACATTTCGCAGGTAATGGAGGACGATGACCATCGCCTCGGTTTCCGGTAATTTGCCGATGGACTGAAGGAGAGCATGATGGTCCTCGGCCTTGAGGACGGCATGATCGGGCCGCTTGCCGTGAGGATCCGGGAGAAGCTCGGTGACCGGTACATTCTTTTCATCCACACCGGCCTCCGCAAATTCAGCCGGAGTGGAACCGTCGCCAAGATCATCAGTTAGTGCTTGAGTTACATAGATGTTACGTTTGCAGCTTTTATGAATAGACCTCGATGCCCAATCCCACCGGCGCAACTCGTCAAGTATGGCGCCGCGAATCCGAACGGCACAGAACCCGCGAAAAGAAGCGCCTTTGGAAATGTCATATCGCTGAGCGGCCTTGACATAGCCGAGCATACCCGCGCTTTGAAGATCATCCCGGTTAACATGCCGGGGAAATTTGGCGGCGCATGCTCTGGCAAAACCTTGAGCCCAGGCAAGAGAATCTAACACAAGTTGAGAGTAACTCATAATGAAATACGTATGTAATACATTTTGCATGGAAGCGTCAAGTTAAAGTTGTATCTACGAGGTGGGCCGTCAGATAAACCAGTGGCAAGAGATGTTTTTTCTCGTCTACTTTTCAGATAGCCTCCAGTAACCTTCAAACCAAATTGACGTCTACGAAATCCATGGGTCCCTTGTCCCGGCGCACGCTCTCTTTCCTCCTTGGGATGATTTTGGTCCTGGTGGCGGGGCTGAGTGGACCGCTGGTGGCGCAGGAGGGTGCAGGTACCGATCTCTTTAGTTTCAACGGGCCGGGACAGGTGTGTCCACAAATCGTTTCCCTCGTGGATCGGATAGGCGGCCGGGTCGATTGGGGCTTCAACGACCTTATCGCTTACGACCGGATCGATCCGCAAAATCAGCGGTTCCAGGTTTGGGTGATGGGGCGGGACGGTTCCGGTTCCCGCAACGTGACAAGCCTGAATTCCACCTTGGCTCAAATCGATGCGGGCAACCCGGCGTGGCATCCCTCGGGCAATTATCTCGTCGTGCAGGCTGCGGATATGCCACCGCCGGATTGGGCTTCGTCCAAACCTGCCTTGTACAAGAGGGTCTCGAATCCGGGCGCGGGTTATAATAATGATCTGTGGCTGATCTCCACCGATGGCTCGCATGCGGCGGCGCTGACCCAGCTTCAGCCCGGCCAGGGCGTGCTGCATCCCCACTTCTCTCATGCGGGCGGCGAATTGCTTTGGACGGAATTGGTCAGCGTGAAACCCCAGAAATGGGTCATGCATCTCGCGCAATTTCGCGTCGATTCCGACGGGCCGCATGTCACGAACGAGCAGACGCTGGACCCGCTGGGGAATGCCTTTTACGAAACGCACGATTTCTCGCCCGATGACAAAAAAATTCTTTTCGCCACGGCCAAAGTGGCGGCTGATTACCGGCACATGAGCATCGACGAGATGGATCTGGCCTCCGGCGCGGTGAAAGATCTCACTGGCGCGGATGATTGGAACGAGCACGCCCACTATTCCCCCGATGGATCGAAGATCATCTGGGCCTCCAGCCGCAACATTCCTCAAACCGGCGATCTGAAGCTGACCCGCAACGATTACTGGATCATGAACGTCGATGGATCGGACAAAAAACGCCTGACCTTCTTCAACAAGCCGGGTGCGCCCGAATACCGGGCCTCGTTCAACATCGCGTCCGATATGAGCTGGAGCCCGGACGGGAAAGAATTCGTGGCCTATGTGCAACTCCGTACCAAGCCGGGAGCGGAAAACGATTTCATGGGCTCGGTTCTGCGGATCACACTGCCTTAAAACCCGGGCGATGGTTTCCAGCTGGTTTCCCGGATTGACCTGCGTGGTGGAATAGGCGAGTTTTTCGGGTCTCGATTTACGGACGAGTGGCAGAGTGGTTGAATGCGGCTGACTTGAAATCAGCTTTACCCTCACGGGTAACGTGGGTTCGAATCCTACCTCGTCCGCGTTTTTGTAAGTCATTAAAAGCTGCAGAGATGCGGAGGAGAAAAGGGCTCGCTGGTGTCAATTGACACCAGATTTGACACCACGCGGGTTGGCTTGGGCCAACTCGCGAAAATTCGGATTAACTCTCCGAAAGCTCTTTAGAGCATTTTCGATTTAGATAGACGCATACTGGGCGTGACGAAAGAAGCCTCGGCAATGTTCGGGTCGAAACGACTGAAGGGCTTGGGCGACGGCAGACTGAAGCTCCTCAAGGGTGCGGGCAGCG
>Ga0335072_10011146_pt1 | contig 12889 bp, 21 predicted proteins | sample Lox_Sample_21_FD_206725 | JGI IMG/M metagenome (GOLD analysis project Ga0335072, IMG submission 206725) | Soil microbial communities from Loxahatchee National Wildlife Refuge, Florida, United States - Lox_Sample_2.1 | ecosystem: Environmental > Terrestrial > Soil > Wetlands | place: USA...
TCGGACTGACGGCGGCGGAGCGAGGCGACCTCGGACTGGAGCGACTCCAGCTCGCGGGCGTTCGAGACCTGGCCGGCGTTGAGCCGTTCGTTGTCCCGGTCGATGCGAACCCGGACCTGTTCGACGTCGCGCTCCGCCCGGGAGAGCTCGCGGTCCAGGTCGGACAGGTTGGTGTCCGCGATCGTGATCGCGTCCCTGACCTTGCCCGCGCGCTCGCCGAGCTGGGCGAGCTCGGCTATTTCCGGCTGGGTCCGCCGTCGGTGGTCGAGCCTGCTCAGCTCGGTGTCCAGATCGGCTAGTTCAAGCAGCCGCAGCTGCGCGTCGGGAGATGCCTTCACGAAGGGCAACTCTAGTCCGTGTTGACCAGGAACTCGCGCGGACTGTTAGCGTTCTTCTGGGCCGATCTCCGGCCCGGACCAGGGACGTTGACAGGGAGCGACTTGCACTTACACGGGTTAGAGGTGCCGGGAAGGCACCGGATGTACTCACTGACCAGTACCTACTCGACCGGGCTTGTTGACAAGCGCCCGTGCGACCGCCCCGCGGGTGACCGCTGATGGCGAGCACCAGGGAGCGGAACGGCCGGTTCACCGGCATCTACCGCGATGCCAGCGGCAAGCAGAAGAGCGCCGGGACGTTCGCGGCCGCGCGGGAAGCGCTCAAGGCGGCCGAGCACGCCGAGGCTGCGGCGAACCCGCCCAGGCCAGCGAAGGCGACCGAGGTCTACGCCACCCAGAAGCGTGGGAGGGCGACCGTCGCCGGGTACGCGCCGAAGTGGCTCGACGCGCAGCTCCTGGAGAAGACCAGCCGGGAGACCTACGGCCGGACGGCCGACAGGATCGTCGGCCACCTCGGGGCGATGGCCCGCGAGGACGTCGGGCCGGACGACGTTCGGAAGATGCTGAAGGCCCTGAAGAAGGCCGGGCTGCGCGACGCCACCATCTCGGCCACTCTCGACCTGACGCGGCTCATGCTGGGCGAGGACGCGTGCGCGGGCGTCCGGTTCCGCATCAAGGACCGGCGCGAGATGCGCGTGGTCACCCGCGAGCAGGCCAAGGCGATCGAAAGCGCGATGTCGCCCCGGCACCAGCTCCTTGTCCGGGCGCTGTTCGCGACGGGATGCCGCTGGGGCGAGATGATCGCGGTGCGCGGCACCGATGTGGAGGAGCGCGGGACAGGCTATGTCCTGAAGATCCGCCGGACGATCATCGAAGTCCGTGGGGCGCGCTCGGAGCGGCCCTATGGCAAGTCCCAGAACGCCTCGCGGGACATCACGATCCCGAAGACCCTGGCGGCCGACCTTATGGCGTTCGGGCCGGAACTGTGCTTCACCAACGCCAAGGGCGACTTTCTCCGGCGGAACGCTTTCCGCTCGGGATTCTGGCTGCCGGCGATCAGGAAGGCAGGGGCTGACGGCCTGCGGGTCCACGACTGCCGGCACTCGCACGCGTCCTGGCTCGCCAACGACCCTCGCATCGCGGTAGCCGTCGTCAGGGATCGGCTCGGGCACAGCTCGATCGCGGTCACCTCCCGGTACATCCATGTAATGCCCGACGGCGACGATCCCTGCCTCGCGGTTCTCGGGGAGGCAGCGTGAGCGGCAAGCGCATGCCCCGGTGGCCGCTGGCCTTGATCGGCGCTCCCGCAGCCGTGGCCGTCTGGTCGGGCTGGGTATCCCTCGCGGGGCTCTGCGGGTTCGGCGTCGTCCACCCTCTGCCCGGCATCGCGGGCGGCTTCACGATCAACAGCGCCATCACGCTGCCTGTGGGAGTCGAGGCGTACGCGGCGTTCGCGCTCGGCGCGTGGCTCAGGCCGGGCATCCCGGATCGGGCGCGCAGGTTCGCTAAGTTCTCGGCCATCGGGTCGCTGACGCTGGGCACGCTCGGCCAGATCGCCTACCACCTGCTCGCGGCCGCGCACGCGACACGGGCACCGTGGCCCGTCGTGGTCCTGGTGTCGAGCCTGCCCGTCGCAGTGCTCGGCCTCGCGAGCGGGCTGGCCCACCTGCTGCGGGAAGCGGACGAGGACGCGCCCGCTGTGGTGACGGTCCCCACCCCGGATGGGACTGTGGAGACAGTGTCAGACGTGCCGGTGGACGTCCCTGCGGCCGTGCCCGAGACCGGAACTGCGGACGTGCCCGCGAGCACGGCCCTTACCCCGGCCGCGAGCGTGCCTCGGACAGTGTCGAGCACGCGTGCTCCGAGGCGTGCCCCTTCGGGCAAGGCGAAGTCGCCCGAGAAGCTGTTCTCAGCCGAGCTTGAGGCAGGCACGGTCCCGAGCCTGCGGTCGATCAAGACCAGGATGCGCGTCGGCACCGACCGGGCTCGTGAGATCCGCGACCAGCTCGCCGAGGCCGTGGAAGCGGAGCCCGAGGCCGCATAATTCAGACCGCACGGAATAGCCCTGGCCATGATGACCAGGGCTTTTTCCTTAAGTCTTCAATGGCAATTTCTCAATGGTTAAGTCGTCAATGGCAACTCGACATAGGCGCAGGTCAAACACTGTTTCTCGCTTGACACAAGATTGCCGGTCGTGCCATTCTTTCTCGGCGGATGAGTCAACGGGGAAGGGGTCTGAGATGGAATACGACGAGCTGGAGCCGGTGCCGGATCGCGACGCCGTGGCAATGACGGCCATGGCCATGTGCGCCGAGGCAGCCGCAGAGGCCGCGTGCCTGCGGCAGGTGCCCGAGCTTGCGGAAGTCGCAGACGATCGCGAGTACATGGACTGGCAGGATCTGCTTCGGGGGCTGGACGACGACGATTGGACGGCCGAGATCCTGGCAGAGGACTGCCGCGTGCTGGACGCCGACGAAGAAAGCGGGGCTTGGGGCTACGTCGAGACTGAGCGCGGCGCTGTGTTCACCGGGTTCCCGTGGGACGCCGACGCTGAGGACGATCAGGACCAGGACGAGGACACCGAGTAGACCTAGCCGTTCCGCAGGCGCCCGGCACCCCGTGGGGACCGCCGGGCTTTTGCTTGCCCGCAGGCCCGACCGAGGATCGCGGGACACTGGAGATGTCGGTGTCGGTAGCCGGGCCTTGCGCAGCTGCCCGGCTCAGTTCCTGGCACCGGCTACGACACCGATCGATTGGACGAACATGTCAGACCCCTTCCATGCGTTATACGACGGCCTGCCGCACGCGCTCAATGGCGACGTCAGCCAGTCGGCGCGCATGCGCCCGGCCGGGAATCCCGTAGTCCGCTACGAGTCGCAGCCGCCCGGTGGTGGCATCAACTGGCAGCCCGACCGGCGCGGCCAGGACCAGCCCGACCGGCCCGAGGCGGACGAGCTGCCCGAGGCGTCCGAGCCGCCGGCGGAGGACGATGCGACCGGCTACCGGCGCGTCCCCAGCGCAACCGGTTCCGTCTTCGTTGGCCGTGACGTGGCCGAGAACATGAGCGATCTGGCGATGGGGCTGTAGCCATGGCCGCCTTCGACAACCTCAACGAGAACCAGTTCGTGGACGTCCCGTCCGACAGCGGAAGCCTGCTGGACGCCGACCTGCCCGAGATGCCGGGCGGCGATGACCGCGTGCAGACGATCTACGGTCTCCGGCACGCGCATGACACCGCCGTCGCCGGCGTGCAGGCCATCCGCGACCAGTACCCGTTGGCGACCCGGCTGGGCAACTTCGCCGACGCTGCCACCGGAGCCGGCCACACTGCCATGCGGGGCATCGACCACGTGGCGGGCGCGTTCGACGGCAAGATCGATTGGCCGGCACCGCCAGACGTCGAGGCCATGAGCCACGGCATCCGGTCCATCTACAGGCCCGGTGTGTAGCCCGACTGGCTAGCGCGCCACGGAATGGCCCAGAAACCGCCCAGAACGGCCGCTGCCGGGCTCGGGCGCTATCGGACGAGTGTTTGATCGTCTGGGCTACAGTCGCGCTCTACGTAGCTATGCGGCGGCTTCCGCGACGTAGAAGAAGTCCCGGCGGACGCACCGGGGATGGGCGTAATCCTTGGCCCAGCTCCGCTGGAGGAGGGGTGCGGCCGACCGAAGGCTGCTGATGTCCAAGGTGGCTTCAATGATGGCCCGGCGGACTTCGTCCGAGCCGTCTCCCAGCCTCCGGCCGATCTCCTCGGCGCTAGTGCCGGGATGCTCCAGAACGTAGGCCAGGATCAAGGGGACGTACCCGGCCCGAGCCTTCGTCTCGTCAGTCTCTTCGCCGCCGTCCCGCGAAGCGGGAACGCTGTTACTAACTCCCTTTTCAATCCCTGTTGATTCCCTGTTGTGTGTGACCTCTGCGGAAAAGACCGTGACCGCAGATGAAACGACTGTCCCCTCTGCGGGCACGGCCGTGCCCTCTGCGGTGACAGTTGAGGCTTCAGATTCGGGGACCGTCCCCTCTGTGGTCACGGTCTTGAGGGCCATGCGCTTCTGGTGATCCTCGACGGTCAGGCAAGGACGCCAGCCGTACGACTGTCCCTCGCGGGATGCGTCTACCCAGCCCTCCTGGTACAGCCAGTCGAGCGCACGCTGAGCGGCGTTGTACGAGACCCCGGTCTCGGTTGCGATCTTGCCGATCTTGGACTTGCCCGCCAGTACCCAGCCGGTCGCCTCGTTACGGCTCAGCTTGTCCCTGTTCCGGGCGGTGTGGCGGTGCAGGTAGTGAAGAATGTGCAGCGCGAACGCGGGTGTTCCCTTGGCGCTGAAGTCGCCCAGCTCGGCCCGGCGGTCGAGATAGCGGGCGGTGGCGAAGTAGTCGCTCGGGTCGGGCAGGATCTCGGCGTCTAACTCGCGGCCGGCGCGCTGGCCCTTGGGTAACCGGGACTTGGAAACGCTCATGATTGGTCGCCTCTCGGGCGTAGTGACGGTTTCGGCTTCGGCCCGGCCGCCTGCCTCGGAGAACCGAAGAGGGACGGTCGGCCGGGCGCGAAACCGGCCGAACCGCCCCTCCAGACGTCACTAGGACCAACGCTTCAAGGATACCAAAACGGCGGCCGTTCCTGATTACGCCCGATCCCTGATTTCCGCAGCTCAGGCCGGTTACATACCCGAACGGGGTTTCGTGGGATACTGGTCTCATGAGCGAATCGCAGACACCGCGCAACGTCACCGTCGTACTGACTGGCGACCTTGCGGCGCGCTCGCTCGCGGCGGCCAACGCGCAGGGGTTATCCCGGTCTGCGTGGCTCCGGTCGCTGATCACGGGCGCGCTGAACCGGACGGATCACAAGTAGATGAACAACCACGACTACGGCCTCACGCCGACTCAGCGCGCCTGGCTCAACAGCCATAGCCACCGTGAGGCGTTCTCAGACTTATCCGCTCAGGAGCTGAACAACCTGACCTACGCCGAGTGGGCGCGGCGCACCGGCCAGCCGACCCTCGGCCAGATTGCCTCCCAGAGTACGGCGTACGCAGACGCTGGAGCCCGTGCGGGTGCGATCACAGGTGATCCGTCACCTACGAACTCCGGTGCGCCTGCGGCCCCTCCAGGCCCAGCACGGGGCGTGCCCGACTTCGGCTCGATGACCCCCGCCGAGTACGCCCAGTGGCGCGAGGAAAACAGCGAGATGTTCGGGGACGGCCAGAGCCGCGCTTCCGTCTCCATGCGGGACCGCATGGCCCGGCCTCGGTTCGGCAACACCACCCGTCAGCAGTTCTACAGGTAAGGAGATCAGACATGGCACAGACAGGCGCACGTGGCAGCGGGTACGTCTCCCCTCGCAACCCGACCGGCCGGGCCTTCCAGACGGGCATCCAGGTCAAGCAGCGGGCCGACGAGGCCAAGGCGCGCGAGCGCCAGGCGCTGGCCGAGCTGTCGGCCAACGGCGGCGGCGCCGATTTGGCTGCGATCAGCGAGGCGCACGGCGGCGCTGACGTCTACACGGACCCGGACACGGGCGTCGTAGTCGTGGACTACTCGTAGCCGTGGACCTCGACCAGGCCGGCCAGCCGGCCGACTTCGATGCGGGCGTGAGCCACCTGACCAACGGCGACAGCCGGGCCAACCTCGGCTCGATCACCCTCGCGCAGCAGGGACAGTCCTACACCGACCAGGTACTGGCCGACTCGCGCCGCCCGACGTCTGTCCTCAGCCCGTTCGCGTTCAGCGGAGACCAGTCTCCCAACGAGCAGTCGGGCGCTCACTGGCAGGCGGGCTTCGGCACCATCGGCAACGCGAACGGCATGTCGCAGGAGAACTTCGAGCAGAACCAGCAGCTCAAGCTCTTCGGCGGCGACGAGGACGCGAGGCTCTAGCAGCAAGACTCCCGGTCGGCCGGGCCTGGTATCACCTGGCCGGCCGGGCCTACCTACGTAAGGAGATCCAATGAGCGGAGAAGGTAACCGCCCTTACACCATCACGCCCACCCGGATGGTGATGGACAACCGGTTCGCCGGCGCAGACGCAGCCGCCGCTGCGGTCGGCTCGAACGTCGTCCAGGTCACCCCGGTCCGCCCGTTCGCGTCCGAGGAGAGGCCGCGCGCCGGGCGCATCGTGGTCCCCGCGCATCGGGGTGCCGGGCGCAACCCCAGGGCCACGAGCTACGTCGATTACCAGCAGGGCATCAACTCGGTATTCATCGGCTTGGTGATTCGCAGCTACGAGACGAGGTAGCTCGTGCGCTACTCCGAACGCAGCCCCATTGACGGCAGGTTCGTCAAGGTCGATCCTCAGCGCGACCTGGTGCCCGAGGACGTCTCGGCCGAGGACGTCTACATCGTCAGCGACAACTCGCTGCACGGTGAGTACGACGCGCCCCCTGCGACCGACGCGCCCGTCTACAAGCCGCTGCCCCGGCGCAGCCCGGTTGACGAGTACGGGCTCCGCGACCCTTTCGGCCGTGTCGATCAGCACCTGGTCGAGCGCGCCCAGGCGGGGACTGACCCCGTGCCGGGCACCGATGCGTAGCCCCGACCCCAGACACAATCCGTAAACCGACCCCAGACAGAAGTGGAACGACGATGAACCAGTTAACACCGAAGTGCGAACACTGCGATGACCCGTTCATACCGGCCCAGCCGGGCCAGAAGTACTGCTCACCACGGCACCGCCGCGCCGCCGAGAAGCGCCGTCAGCGGCGTAGGCCGCAGCTCGAGGAGTTACTAGGCGGCCGGGCTCAGACCCCAGACACGAGTCTCACGCGGATGGCCGGCGCGACCGGCCCGACCGGCCCGACGTGGCGCGACGACCGCAGGAACTTCTCCGACTTCGGCCAGGTGCCGGGCGACGAGGCTTGGATGACGCCCGACGAGATTGACGAGCTGGCCGACGAGATCGGCATCTACGCCGGGCAGCTGGCGGACGACGATGAACACGAACGCCGTAACCAGGACTTCCAGAACAAGGTCGAGCAGGCCGACAGGTGGCGCGTCCCCCAGGACGTCATGCGCGAGTGGAGCGCGTACGCGCGAAGGCACGGCACGGTTCACCCTGCCGAGCAGGCATACCGGAATCAGCGCGGGCTGGCCGCCCGTGCCGCCGACTGGAGCCGGGGCACGCGGCGCTTCACGAACAACGACTCGGGCCAGTCATTGGCTGAGAAGGCTCGGGCAAGCCGGGCGCTCAATCGCCAGTACACACGGGAGCAGCAACAGCGGCCGATCAGCGCCCAGTCGCCCGCGCCGCCTCCGAGTCGCATGGCCCCGTCCGAGTCGATGCCGAGCCCGTTCCACGGCGGCCGGGCAGGTTCAAGGTCGTACTCGTGGGATCTGGGGCCGAACGGCTTCAACTTCTAAGTGGAGGCCGCGGTTTCCACTTCGAATCCCAGGCGGACGTTCCCGCTGGCCAGCAACTGGGGCTGTCCGCCGATGACGTCTAGATCAGGCATCAGGGCGAGGCTCGCGCCGTGGCGCGGCCGGGCAGTGTCAGCGAAGGCTAGCGAGCTTGCCGGATCTATCCCTCAGTCAGTCCACAGTGACGATACGGTGATGCGCAGCACCGGCTGAACTAAGTACGACGTACGAGCTACAGCCAACTGCACGCGCAAAACTGAGCAATCACGGCGGAGAGCCGCTGCTCGCTCGACAGCCGGTGCCAGGCGAGTCATCATGGCATGGGCGCGCGCAGAGGGCTGCGGGAGCATGCCGTCGTGCTGGTCTTGGTCATCGTTGTTATCGTCGCTGCCGTCGCGGTTTACGCCATTCGGGCAGTCAAGCCGAAGCGAGTCAAGTTCCGGGCAGGGCTCGGGAAGATCACTCTCGTGGACTTCGAAGCCGACGCCGGCAGCCCTGACGATCCGGGCCGCGTCGCACCGGAAAACGTGCCGAAGAAACTGCCCGGCAGACATCATCGAGGCTAGATGTCAACCGCGTACTCGCGCCGTGATCCGGCCGACCCATGGCAGAGCCCGACGACACCCTCACGGCCGCCCGGCTCCTGTGCTGGCCCGCCGTTCAGGCGGGCCAGATCGTCTCGTCCACGTCGAGGAACGTCCGCCAGTCGTACTCGTGTTGCATGTCCTCCAGTTGGATGCCGAGTGCGGCCCTGTCGCCGGCCGAGTTGGCGGTCTGGATGGCGGTCTGGGTCTGCTTGATCAGCGAGCCCAGCTCGGGCAGGCTCAGCACGGCTCCTCCCGCATCCTTCGCCGCCCACCGCGCCTTCCACCGTTCGATCCGGGCCTGCGCGTCCCCGCTGATCTTGGCCACCCAGGAGTCACCAACGAACCAGGGCTCGGGCGGAGGAGAAGGTGCCAGCGGGATGGTTCCTGAGACTCGTCCTGCCAAGTTGGAAAACCCGTGACCGGGGTGCGGCCCCTCATTCACGTTCACTCCTCGTGCCGGGCGTCTGATGGGCGGTACTCCCGAGACTGCCCGAGCGCGCACTTCCAGCGGAATGAACTTGCACGAGTTTGCACGCTCGGCTAGCCCAAGGCGTCGATCGCCTTCGTGATGAGCGCGCGGGCCTTCGCCCCGTGGACCGCGAGGCTGGACAGGTCTTCGAACGTCTTCGCGTACATGCCGATCTCGCGCGGCTGCGTGAGCGTAAGCCAACCGGAAACCAGCTCGACGTTGACCTGCGTGTCATCGAAGATCCAGAAATCCTCAACCGGCCAGACGAGGTCGCGCTCCAGGCCCATGGGGATGATGCCAAGCGCTACCGATGGAAGGGACGCGACCGTGATCAGGTGGCCGAGCTGCCCGGCCATCACGTCCGCGCCCCCGATCACCGTCCGCAGCAGCGATTCCTCGATCACGACGAAGAACCGGTGATCCCCCTCGCGCAGCAGTCGCAGGCGATCGGCACGGACGTCGGCGGCCTCGTCGGCGTCGTCGGGCAGGCCGCGCCGGGCGGCGATCGCACGCAGGATCGCCCGCGTGTAGGCCGGCGTCTGGACTACGCCGGGTATCAGCCAGCCGGAGTAGGCGCGGAAGATCCTGGTGCGCTCCCAGAGCGGCAGGACGGCTTCCTGGGCGCGCTTCAGCCCGGTGCGCTCCATCCGCCGCCACTCCACGAACATGTCCGCGACCGAGCGCAGGGACGCCAGCAGGTTGTCGGTCTCCGGCTCTGCCCCGCAGTGTCGGCACCACAGACGGATGTCGTCGGCGGACGGCGCTGTCCGCGCGTGCTCGATCCGGGATACCTTCGCCTCGTGCCAGCCGCACAGCCCGGCGAGCGCGCGCCCGGTTAGGCCGGCGTCCTGGCGGATCTCGCCCAGGCGCACGCCGAGCGCCTGCCTGGCCTGCCAGGCGCTGGATGAGGTCGGTGGTAGCGGCACGGTGGCGGCTTGGCGGCTAGCTCGTCAGGCCGGCTGGTAGTCCCCGTGCGGTACTCCGCGTTGCCAGGCCGCGTCGAACGACGAGGCGCAGAGCTTGGCCAGCGCGGGGTCGTCGGATCGCTCCTCGCCCACCCAGGAGCTGTCGCCCGCGAAGTGGTTCCACAGCACGACCTGGCCGTCGAAGATCCAGAAGTCCTCGACTGGCAGCAGGAGCCCGGACGCGGCGTGCCTGGGTAGCCAGCGGACATCCTCGCCGGCCGCGACGTTGTGCCCGGCGGTGACGTCGTACTCGAACTGGATGTAGTCGGTCACGGGCTCGGACACGATCCGCAGACGGCGCACGCCAACGCCACGGGCCGCGGTTGCTCGGATGAGGTCGGACCAGCTCGCCCATCTCTCGGCGGGGTCGAAGCGTCGGCCGGCCTTCCAGTCGAGCCAGTCCGGGTCATCCAGCGCGTAGCCGTCGCGCAGCTCCAGGTGCCATGCGCTGCGCTCAGCCGAGCGGAGCAGGCCGTACGCCAGTGGTTCCGCCACCGCATGCCTCCATCAGGAACGACGCCATCCGCGCCGGGACGCGGACCACCGTCTCATGATCCGGGACCGGCTTAGCCGCCGCGATCTCGGACATCGTCGGTTCGTCTGTGATCTTCCAGCCCTGGATGACGATGCTCCCATCAGCCTCGTCAAGCCAGACCGTGGGAGACCCGTTGTTGGGCGAGTCCGGGTCCACGCCGATGAAACGTAGCGACATGACGGCCTTCCTTCAAGAGATTGCACGACCTTGCTCCTCCAAGGTCTCTCTTTGCGCGAAACAGGTCAACCCCTTGCACGTTGCCTAGGCACGGCCTGACGCCGGGCGCGCCGTCTCATCGCACGAAATCTGCATGTCCCGTAGCCATCCGGCCTATCCTTCGGCTCCTTCAGCGGTGTCGGGACGCCAGGCCCCCTCGTCGCTATCCCATCGCAGCACCTTGCCGCGCAACTCTTCGGCGGTGACGTCCAGATCGAGCAGCGCAAGCCGGGCCTCGTCGGGCGTGCTCGCCGTCACAATAATGGTGGCCGTGGCATCGGTTCCGACGAGCGCCTCCCTGGTCTCGCCGTTCTTGCGGATGCGGGTACGCAGCGCCTCGGCGTCGTGCTTTCCCAGGGTCTCCAAGAATGCCTTGGAGTAGATGCCTACCGCGACCATGAGAGGCGCGACCACTTCCCAGGGAACGCTGTTGTAGATGCGAATCCCGCGCGCCGCGTAAGCGGCGTTCATTGCCATCAGCTCGTCCATCGAGAGTTCGGTGACGGGCCGCTCAAGGAGCGCGTTCAGCGCATCGTCATCGGGCAGTGCGTCCGGTGATCCCTCGCTCATGCCGTCACCTCATCCTGCCAGCCGACTGGAAGCCCCTTCCCATAGCCGCGCTCCTTGTGCAGGTACCGCAGAAAGTCGTACTCCTCGGGTGTAGGCACTCGGGCGATCATGCCGTCTCGTTTGATGGTCTCGCGGAGGTCATGCGCCCAGCTCGGATCTGGCTTTCCGTCGCGGTCGACGACTTCGAGCACGACTCTGGCGGAAAGGGACTGAGGGTCCTCGACCAGTCGTACGCGCCAGTCACTGACCCCGTTGATCGGTATATACCCGTGCCAGTTCCTCAGCTCGCGAGCTGCCTTGCGCTGCTTCCGGGCAGCCCGCCAACGGGTAAGCCACAGGATTCCGCCGGCGACAACCGGTACGCCGACGATCATCGCGCCGATGTCGGCACCAATTGTAAGAGGGTCCATGAGCGAACCGTAGCGACAGGGTCCGACATCGCGGGGGCCTATTGGCTGTGCCACCATCTAGGGCGATCTGCCGACACCGAAACGGGTAGGTTGGCGGCTTCGGGCCTGCTGCGAAGCTCATCCCGGATGAGCTTGATGAGAGCCTCATCCTTCTCCTTTGCCTCGTCTAGCGCGGCGGGGATGTACTTTCGAGCCTTGACTGCTTCGTCGCTGTCCCGCGCTGCCGCATCCATGCGCCCGGATTCCGCCGCCAGCTTGGCATCCGCAAAAAGCATCGTCCACTGTTCGTAGCGTCCTCGGACCTCTGAGTCAGCCTGAGTGGCTTCCTCGAATGCCGTACGGACCGCATCCGAGGCGTAGGCGGTCAGGCGGGCATGTGTCTGGAACCAGCCGGGCGGCTGACTTTTGTCGAGGACTTCCTTGAGCTGCGCCTCGGTGGCTTCGTCCCAGCGGAACCCGCGTAGTTCGTGGCTGCGCCTCGCCTGCCGGTAGAGCACCCCGGCAAGGGTTTCCTCGTACGCCGCGGCCCGCTTGTCCCAGAGTCGGTCCTCGCGGGCTGCGGCCAGCGTCGCCATGGTGCTGGCGGCGCCCGACTCCACCGTCCGCTCCGTCGCCTTCCTGGTGCTCCTGGAGCCGATCCAAGCGGTTACCGTCGTGCCGGCGATGCCGAGCGCGCCGACGCCGCCAGTGATCCAAGCGGCTGTGATGGTGGGGTCCACAGCGCGCAATGTACCGCGAGCGCGGGAAACTTCCGCGCGACCACGCCGGGCAAGGTCCGTGAAACCCGAAATCATTACCAGTAAGGTTCGGGCAGTAGATCCCCCTAGCTCAAGGAACGGTTTTGACGAACGTCGAGGAAATCCTGACGCTTACCCGCAAGGCGTTGGAGGAGTTCGAGTCCGTCCCCCTCGCGGCAAGCCTCCGGCGCGCGGAGCGGATCGCGCGGCTGCGCGGCGACATCACCTACGCATTCCGGTTCCAGCTCGACTTGCGCCCGAACGGCGGCTCAACGGCCTGGAGCCGGACCGAGGCGTGGGAGATGCTCAAGAGCGAAAGCGAGGACGCCAACCCGGCCGAAGTAGACGGCTGGCGGTCGCTGCTCGGCGAAGAGTGGATGAAGGAGCGCATTCCCTCCCACGTCCCTGAGGTGCTCAACGACACGTTCGGCAACGGCGAGCTGATCGGCGGGTCGATCGAGAGCGTCATCAGGCACGCCGCGCTCATGGAGCGGGAAAGCGCTCTCTCGACGAAGCCGCAGCACCAAGTCCGGTTTGAGGTACGCCGCGACCTCGACCTGGAGATCATCGAGCGTACGACGCATCGAGTCTTCACCTACCTTTGCATGGTCGAGCGCGACCTGTCTTACATCGGCGTCAACGCGGACATCTTCGAGCGGCACCGGCGACGTGTGGAAGCCTTCCTGTCGCAGGTCTCGCCGCGCGTGCTT